>SXGS01301120.1_pt1 | contig 21107 bp, 20 predicted proteins | sample 3174681 | NCBI WGS metagenome assembly SXGS01 (sample SAMN11356861, study PRJNA531348) | freshwater metagenome | isolation source: freshwater sample F1-80 | place: China: Fuxian Lake, Yuxi | collected 2017-12-25 | reverse complement strand
CGGCGCACGCCGTGCCACCCACCTACGCAACGCTCTACAACGGCGAGTGGGTCCACCCGGCGTGATGATGTCTTTGCAGCCCGCGCAGTAAAGCTGATGTCAGCTTCAGTTGTTTGGCAATGAACCGGATAGGCATGAAACAAAGAGGGCTGAAGGCGGAGATGCATTCTTCCCATTGAGCCACATAATGGGCGATGCCAGGCAAGTCTTTAATGCTCGTTTTAGAGTTGCTCTTTGTGGGTTTGTGGTTTCCCTTCCCAGACGATGCAACACGCGGAAATGGCTCATCCACCACGGCGGCCGCGCCTTCCTGAATGGCTCCGGCTTCCCTTGCCGGCATCCGATTCCTTTACCAAGACGCGGGTTTTGCTGACCGATCTACGGCTGCACACGGTGTGCGAGAGCGCGAAATGTCCGAACCATTGGGAATGTTGGAGTCGAGGGACGGCGACTTTTATGATCGCGGGAGACCGATGCACCAGGGCGTGCGGGTTTTGCGCTGTCAGCACGGCGAAGCCTTTTCCACTGGATGCCGAGGAGCCGTCGAGGGTGGCCGAGGCCACGCGCCGGATGGGTCTCAAGCATGTCGTGATCACGGCTGTTGCCCGTGACGATCTTCACGATGGAGGAGCCGGCCATTTTCGCCAAACCATCGAGGCCGTCCGGGCCGTCCGTCCCGACGTGATTATTGAAGTATTGACGCCGGATTTTTTGGAGCGCGACTCGGCCATTGAAAGCGTGATCGCAGCCCGCCCGAACATCTTCAACCACAACTTGGAAACTGTGAGGCGGTTGACCCCTGCCGTCAGGTCCCGGGCGACCTATGATAGATCTTTAAGCGTTCTCAAAAAGGTGAAGGACCGCTGCGGGGACACCCTGCACACAAAATCCGGGCTGATGTTAGGTTTGGGTGAAACCGAAGCCGAGTTGTTCGAAGCGCTGGGTGATCTTCGCTCCGTGGGATGTGATATTTTGACTTTGGGCCAGTATTTGCAGCCGACCTTGAATCATTTGCCGGTCCGCGAGTTTGTGACTCCCGAAAAGTTCACGGAGTATGGACTGGTGGGCGAGCGCCTTGGGTTTTTGCACGTGGCGAGTGGACCGTTGGTCAGGAGTTCCTATCACGCCGACGAATTCGTTCCGGCTGGGTGAGGCTGCCATGGAGCCTCCGGAGCCGATGGCTGTCGTGGGGAGCAGAGATCGCCTGGGCCTGATTTTGTGGAGGGGATAGGCGGAGCCGAAGGATCCATGGAGACCATGGTATGACCCACTAACCTGAATGCCTTGAGCACTGAAGATCGGATCGTGGCCGTTGCGAAAGAGACAGGGCAGCCTGGGGCTGGAAGATCGATGGATTGGTCGCGTTCGAGGCAGCCGCGATGGTGGGCTGTTTAAAAAAACTTGTTGTCAAGGGAACCCCTTTTACCTAAATTGCGCCTCAAATGCACCGTTTGGTGCGTGGGCAAACCGTTTTTTTGCCCTAAAAAAAACGCATCGAAAACGAGTAACAATAGCACGCGAAAATAAAAATCGCTGGAGGAATAAAATGAAGTTGAATCAATGGACGGTCGGCCTGGCTGCCGCGGGTGTGGTGAGCTTGGGTTCGGTCATGCAAGCGGAAGAGGCTTCTCATCAAGTTCTCACCGCCCTCTCTTCGACAACCCTAAGCGGTTACGTCGATACGTCTGCCATTTGGAAGTTCGGTTCTGGCAACGCCCCGTTGCCTGGTCGCTCTTTCGACGGCCCGGGCAAACAGGATGGTTTCAACCTGAACGTGGTGAAACTCTCCGTTTCGAAGGATCTCGACGAAGGCGAATGGTCCGCCGGATACAAAGTGGATCTCTTGTTCGGCCCCGACGCCACCGGCTACAACGCTTCCGCCGGCAGCGCGGGCACGAGCGATTTTGGTGTCAAGCAAGCTTATGTTGCTGTCCGAGCCCCCGTGGGTAATGGCATCGACTTCAAGATGGGCACTTTTGACAGCATCATCGGTTACGAAGTCTTCGAATCGGGCAGCAATCCGAACTACAGCCGTTCTTACGCCTGGGGTATCGAGCCCACGCAGCACACCGGTTTGCTGGCGAGTTATCGGTTGAGCGACTCGATCAGCATGAATGCTGGCGTCGCCAACACGGTCAACCCCGGGATCAACGCCCGCGCGGTGGATGGACAAGGCAGGGGCGCCTCTGAGAGCGAGAAGACCTACATGGCCTCGTTGGTCCTCACGGCTCCTGAGAGCCTTGGTTTCCTCCATGGCGCCACGCTGTATGCGGGTGTCGTTGATGGTTTCAATAGCTCCGTCAATCCTGGTGTCACGGCCAGGGACACGACGAGCCTCTATGTGGGCAGCACGATCCCGACGCCTCTAGAAGGGCTGACCCTGGGATTGGCTTACGACTACATTGGCTACAGCGCTCAAAAGGCGTTGACGTCATCGGCGTACGCCAACGCCGCTTCAGTCTATCTCTCCTATCAAGTGACGGAGAACCTGAAGTGGAACAACCGCGTGGAGTATGCCTGGGCGACGGACGGCCTCTGGTATGTTCGCGGTGAAGGGGCTGATAGCGACGCCCGAAACGAGCTCCTCGGCGTGACGAGCACGTTTGATTATTCCCTGTGGGCGAACGTCATCAGCCGGCTCGAGTTCCGGTGGGATTCCGCGATGACCGGCGGCATGGATCCTTCCAGCAAGCCATTTGGCACCATGGATAAGAACGCCATTTCGCTCGCGCTGAACCTGATCTACAAGTTCTAATAGAAGGCCAAGCCTTTCTATTCGAGCCTCTCCTGGTTTACCGGGAGAGGCTTTTTGTTTTATACCGCAAAAACCCACTCCAGCGCATCGGGAAAAATCTATGATGTCGTGTTTAGCTCCAAGGCTTCGGGTGGAGCGGCTTCGATTCGGCTCGCGATGGCGTCGGGTATCGTGACCGCTTTCATTGTTCCATCTTTCTGCCGCTGGACGCACACGACCGTGACCTCTCCGACGGCGACCTCTCCTCCGTGGGCATCGCCGATTTTGCGGAAGCGAAATTGATACGTCAGGGCTTTGCGTTTTTTTTCCTTCACGAGCAAGCGCACCTCCACCTGGTCTTCAAAACGCAGGGGACGGCGAAAATCGCAAGAAGCGTGTACTCGCGGCCATCCCACGGGAGGATCTGTCATGTCGGTCACGATCGAGAAGCCGAGGGATCTGAAGAAGGCGTGCTCCGCCGTTTCCATGAAGCGGAAATAATTCGAATAGTGCATGATGCCTGCCATGTCCGTTTCGGAAAACTCAACCCGGCGGGTGATGCTGAATTGGTGAAGCATAAGGGATTCAGGGACGTCCTGCCGATCGGCGATGCTCGAGCACACGGCTCAAAACATGCACCGTTTCGCGAGCCATTCTTTCGATCGAAAAACGTTCCAGCACGTTCCGATGTCCCGCGAGACCGATCGCGCGGGCGCGCTGGGGATCCAGCAAAAGTTCACCGATGCCCTGCGCCAGTTCCTGGGGAGAAGAGCCGGTCAGGAGGCCTCCTCCACTCATGGAGATGAGATCCGGAAAGGCGGCCACGTTGGGAACCACGACCGGAACACCGCAGGCCATCGCCTCGATCACGTAGAGCCCGAAAGCTTCGCCGTAGAGAGCGGGAGTGCAGAACACGGTCAGGGATCGCAAGAATTCGATCTTGCCTGCGCGATCCACGTTGGGGTGGAATTCGACGTGTGAAAGCGCTGAGGCTTGTTCGAGCCGGGCTTTTATTTGCTTCACGAAAGCAACGTCGCCTCCCGTGCAACTTCCTCCCAACTTAAGACGCAACTGGGAAAACCGCGGATCCCGGCGCATCGTCAAAAAGACATCCACGACCAACCCCAGGCCTTTCTCCGGGGTCATTCTCGCGAAATAGCCAAGGATGGGAGCGGGGGACGCCTGTTCGGCCGGATGGAAATCGTCCATTCGAATTCCATTGAGCACGACATGGGGTCCAGGCTGAGGGAGGCCGAGGCGTCGAGCCATGGTGTCCGCGAAAAAGCGGCTAGGGGCGATTAACGCGTCGAGTTCGCGAGCTCGCTGAGAAGCCAGGCGCCAGGCTTCCTGCCGATGCTGCTCTGGCAGGCCATCGAGAAAGAAATCCTCCCCTTGGAGGTAGGAGACAACCGGCACGCCAAGCACCGACCGAAGCCCGTTGGTGAGGCCGCTGAGAAGGATGTTGGACAGGCAGATCACATCCGGCTTTTCGCTCTGTTTCAGCCAGTGGGCGAGAGTCTCCAATTCGGCGGCTTGATAACCGTGCTCACCCTGGAGCATGGAAATGGTCAGATCGCCTAAGTCCGAAGGGCTGGTTTTTGCGGCGAAAGAGGAGACAAAGCGCAACAAGCCTGGAGAACTGAGCAGTTTCCGGATCGAATCGGGCATCCGGCGGAGGAAGGAGAATTTTTGCTCCAAGTAGACATTCACTCCACCAAAAAAAACGGGTATTCCCTGGGTTTGGTCTGTTTCATCGAGGGTCAGAGGGGTGTAAAGCGGAACCATCAAGACATCGTGTCCCTGCCGCCTCATGGCGGCAACCAGGGCATTATCCTTCATGCATCCGCCGCAATACATCCCCGCGGCACCTGGCGTTATTTGCACTATTTTCATGTCACACAGGCCCGGTGGACGGCCGATTCCCGGCTGAGCCGTCTCGAAGTCAAGGAGCAAGGGAGCAGTCGACAAACGGGGATCCTCGCCAAGTAATGGTTCATGGAAAAGCCGGACCTCCAAAAAATGGACGTGAGTTGGGGCCATGAACCTGGGAGCGCTGGCGTCTCGCCGGCAAGATTGAACAGGGGGCCGGATTCGCCGGCGAGGACGCCGGCGCTCCCAGACCGGTTCATGAAAAGGAGGCGGCGGAATCGTTGCCCGACTGGGGACGTCACCAGCGTTTTGGCGCTCGCTGCGGATCCGACTTTCAAGGGTGAGTGGCGAGCCAAGTTCTGATGACCGCCGACTGGGGATGCCTGGGCTCGAGTTCCAGCACCGCTCTGTAATGTTCCCTGGCCTTTGGAAACGCACCCAGCTCGCCGGCCCACAAGCTTCCCAACAGCAGGTGAGCGCGAACTTCCTTGGGGGAGCTTAGCAAAATTTGAGCCGCCTGATCGGCTGCATCCTCGGGAAAGCCCAATTTCCGAAGGGTCAAAGCGTAGTTGTACCGCGCTGGAATAGCGTCGGGTTGAAGGCTTACGGCGGCCTCGTAGGCGCTGACCGAGCCTTCTTGATCGTTTAATTCCCCGAGCCCCAGGGCGAGGTGGTATCGAGCTTCGTAATGCCGGGGATCGGCTGCCACTGCCCGGCGATAAGCCGTCACTGCGTCTTGCAGGCGGCCCTGTTGGCGAAACTCCAGTCCGTTTGCGAGTTCGCGAGCGGATTGTTCTCGGTCTCCGGCGATCAGAGGGACGGTCAAACGAGGCGCATAACGCGGTCTTAACGGTGGCGGTGGAGTTGGCGTTGTTCCGGCGATTTCTTCCGGGGACTCGATCCTGCGCATCAATGGAGCAACGGGTGCTAGGGGGAGGGAGGCGGTTCTTTTTGATTCGGTCAACTGCCGCGCCGCTTTCTGAGTTCTGGTTCGCGAGTCGGATGGTGGTGCGCTTGACTCGCGAAGAGGTGTGGGGGGCAACGAACGTTTGTCACTTCCGCCGAACCATCTCCCGGGGTTGACCCGCCGCCAGAAGCCTGATTTAGGAGCTTCGGCCGCGGCCTCCTCGGCAGGTTCCTCGACCGTGTATGGAGTCAATAGTTTGGATGTGGCGGGTTCAGTGTCGGCATTTTCATTTTGAGGTTCGACCAACGGAGGTGAGATTTCGGGAATTGTGGGAGTTGTGGGAGTTGTTGTAGGGAGTCTCACGAGATCTTTCACGGGACTCTCTGGCGGGGCCGCCTTGGCGGAGGGAGGGGCGACCGGCGTCGTGGCGGCCTTGTTCAGGGCAATAGCAGGCGATTGAGCCGGTGGCTCGGGAGGTGGCTGTTTGGGTGGGGTTTCTGGGGGGTTAGTTGGAGGCGCTGCTTTCTCCTCCGGCGGCGCCGATGCCACGGCTTTGGAATCGACCGCTGGCGGTGGTGCTGGCGCCGAAAGGGCTTTCGCGATCTCCGGAGCCGGCGCGGCGGGTTGCGGTGGCAAGCTTGAGGTGGTTCTGTCGGAGATGGAGGCCGGCTCGCTCGCGAGAGCCTGGCGCGGCTGTCGCACTGTGTCCGCAGGGTCCGCGACGGCAGGACTCAGGCCAGGGGGCGCTTTTGGCACGCCAATGGATGTGGGCAAAGCAGGAGGCGGAAGGGGATGCGCAGTGCTCACCGCGGCTTCTGGGGGGGCGCCAATGGTTGAGTGGCTGGGTGGAGGCTTTGGCGCGGGTTGCAGTTCAGCGCTGATTGATTCGATCCAAGGCTTGATGAGTTCTGGCCCGGGCAATTCCGGCGCCTTGCGATGGCGCAGGTAATCGTTGTAGGCTTTAAGTGCCAGGGGGCGGTTGTTCATTTGCTGGGACACGATCGCCAGATTCAGAAGTGAAGGCGCGTAGGTCTGATCTATCTGGATGGCGGCCAGGAACTGGTTATAGGCCTCACGCCCGCGGCGCTTTTGCAGAAGCACCCATCCCAAATTGTTCAAAGCCTCGACGTGACGCGGATTGATCTGCAGCGCCTTCTTCAGCGTGGCTTCGGCGGCATCGAACGTTCGAACCTTGATCTGTGCGGACGCCAGCATCAGCAAGCCAGCTTCGGATTGAGGCTGCAGGAGGGTAAACGTGGTCAATTCGTTGATGGCCCCGCCGTAATCCTCGGTTTCAAGAAGGAGGCAGCCCAGGTTAAAATGGACTGCGGCCAGATTTCGATCCCGCGACAGTGCCTCGGCGTACGCTTGTCGAGCTTCGGCCAATTTTCCAGCACCGTGGTAGGCGAGGCCCAGATAATTCCAGGCATGGGCGTTGGAGGGCAGCAAAGAAGCGGCCTTGAGACAATGCTCCACGGCTTGTTCAAATTTTCCCTCGCGAACGAGGCGTTCTCCATCAAGCAGCGCTTTGGGTCCGGGTGCCGTGCAGGAGGCAAGAATCGTGAGTAAGAATAAAGGAATGGCTCGCAACCCCATGGCAGCGCGCTTCGAACCGCCCCGGTTTTTTGTAGCCAGCATCCGTCTTGGTGGTAGCATCCGCGTCGCGGCGAGTCAAGAAACGCACCTGCGAGATCACCCGTTCTTGCGCTATTGGCGGATCGGCTCGACAATTCCCCGAGGCCGGAACCAGGACTTCGCCGTGACAACGGGCTTCACCGCCGAGCTTTAGAGCCATCGCTATCGAATCCTGGTGGCGAACACGGAAAATTCACGGATTGCAGGATGAGTGAGATAGGGACACGACGATTGAGTTTATCGAGCCTTGATTTACGGCCTATCCGCCGCGTTGATTGGCGGGCCGTGGTGTTGGCTTCCGTGCTGCTGTCGACCACCGCGACACCGGAGGCCCCTGCATTATCAAGCGGGGGTCTGATGCAGGCGGAGAGGGCTCGAGTAATCCGAGTGATCGATCCCAAAGCGCTCAAAGGCTTCGAGGCGGACTCTCAAACCGTCCGCCAGATGGTTCACAAAGGGATGCTTGCTTTTACCGGCAAGAGCGATCCGGCCTCCGCCTGGCAGGAGCATTTCACTTCTCAAGATCGAATTGGCATCAAGGTGGTCTCCGGCCCGGGCAAGACGAGCGGCACTCGAGTTGCGGTTGTGGAGGCCGTCGTTCAAGAACTGCTCGCCGCCGGTTTTTCGCGGACCCAAGTCATTGTTTGGGACAAGCATATCGCAGATCTTCGGCAGGCGGGCTATTTCGCCCTCGCGGAGCGCCTAGGTGTCCGCGTCGCGGGCGCTTCCGAGGCGCGGTATGATGAGGACGCGTCCTACGAATCCAACACGATCGGAAAACTGATTTGGAACGATCATGAGTTCGGGAAGACGGGCGAGAATGTTGGAAAACGCTCGTTCGTCTCTAAGCTCGTCACCCGGGATATGACTAAGATCATCCTGATCTCCCCGCTTTTGAACCACAACGAAATCGGTGTGTCAGGACAATTTGCCAGCCTGGTTCTTGGGAGCGTGGACAACACCCTTCGATTCGAGTCGGATCCCGGGAAGATGGCAGTGGTTCTTCCGGAGATGTTCGCCATGGAGGCGCTTGGGGACAAGGTGGCGTTTTGCATTGTGGACGCGTTGATCTGCCAATATCAAGGGGAGCAGACATCCTTGCTTCATTACTCCAGCCGATTGAATCAGGTCTGGTTCAGCAAGGATCCCGTGGCGCTGGATGTGCTCTCCATTCGCGAGATTGAGAAGCAGCGCCAAACCGCGAAAGTTCCGTCGCCTCGTCTCAATTGGGATTTGTATCAAAACGCCCAACTCCTTCAACTCGGGATCAATGATCCCAGGAGCATTCAAATCCTCGACGCCGGACCCTAGCCGAGGCGGGCAGCCTAGTTTGTTCGAGACCGGGGTTTGTCCGCGCTGCCCGCCTTACCAGTCCCCGATGCTGCCGTCCTTGTGGAAGATCCGTTGAGGTGCTTCCTGCTTGAAAGGATGCTTCCGGACTTCTTTTTCGTTGATAGTAATTCCCAAGCCGGGCCGTGTGTTAGGGCGGACGAGGCGTCCCTTGGGATCGACCGAGAACCCCTCCTCCACGACGTCTTGCCGCCAGGGCACATCGTTATGCACGGTCTCGCAAATGATGTAGCCGGGCTGTGAAAATCCGAATTCGAGGGACGCCGCAGTGCTCACTGGTCCTTGCGGATTGTGGGGCGCCAGGGCGATATGGTGGGCGTCGGCCAGCGCGGCGATGCGCCGCGCCGCGGTGAAGCCGCCGCAGTGCGTGAGATCGAGCTGGCACACCTCACACGCGCGTTGGTCGAACAACGCCCTAAAAGATTCCAGGTTCGTGACTCGTTCACCGGTGGCGACAGGTGTCGTGAGCGCGGCATTGATGCTTGCCAAACCTTCGATGCTTTCAGGCCAGCACGGTTCCTCGAAGAAGTAGAGGCCATAGGGATCGAGAGCTTTGCCGAATTTCAGCCCCATGGCGGGCGAGGGGCGAGCGTGGCAATCCACCATGATGTCGACCTCATCCCCCACGGCGTCGCGCATGGCCGCCACGCAGGCCTCCGCCGCTTTGACCGGCCTTAAACCTTCAACCGGCATCGTGCTCGGAACGGCCATGCTCTTGAAGGCCGTGAATCCTTCCGCCACCGCGGCACGGGCCAGATCGGCGAACCGTTTCGCGTTGTCCACGGGCGTCTCGTAAAAATCCTCCATGCGCCCCCCTCCCAGATGGCAGTAAGTGCGGACATAATCGCGCACGGGCCCGCCAAAAACTTTCGCGAGCGGCATTCCGGCGACTTTTCCAACAATGTCCCACAGCGCGAGATCGATGCCTGAGATCGCCGTGGCGCGCACGATGCCGTGGCCGTGCCAGAAGTGTTGTCGGTACATCATCTGCCAGACGTGCTCGGGACGGGTTGGATCCGCGCCAATGAGCAATGCGGCGAGGTCGTCGATGGCTCCCACGACGCCGCGGGTGTGCCATTCGAGTGTGGCTTCGCCCCAGCCGACAAGCCCCGGCTGGTCAGTGACCACTTTCACGAACACCCAGTTCCGCATCCGCGCGTGGCAGACGAGCGTTTGGATCTTTTTGATTTTCATTTGAGTTAAATCTTAAAACTGCAGTTGCCTAAAGCGAATCTTCGCAAGATCCTGGCGATCAAATTATTCCGAATCACTCATCAGATCCATAAGGGATATGCCTCGCTCTTCGTCAAACTTTTCTCATCCAGGCTTTAGCAAATCTTCGCGAGGTTCAACTGCCGTTTTAAGGGTTAAATAAGGACCTTGGCAAGGCCCTTCGTCCTGAGGGTGGCTGCATCGAATCCACGGTTCTGCACATCGATGTTTCGGCGGCTTGGGGGGGCGCAGGCGCTCGTTGTTCAAGGTCAACTCCGATCACGCGTTTCGAGGCTGTCCCGGAGCCCGTCGCCGACAAAACTCAAGGCGAGAAGGAGAGTGGCGAGCAGAGCGCTGGGCAGAACGATCAACCACCAGTAAACACGGATGGAATTGATCTGTGAAGCTCCCTCGGCGATCAACGAGCCAAGGCTGGCTTGGGGAGGTTGGACTCCCAATCCGAGAAAACTGAGGAAAGACTCGTATAACACCACAGAGGGCACGGTCAGGGTCAGGTAGACGATCACCACTCCCCAAAGGTTGGGGAGGATGTGACGCCACAGGATGTGTGCGTGACTCGCGCCCAACGCCCGGCTCGCCGACACGAAGGCCCGGTTCTTGAGAGACAAGACCTGTCCGCGCACGATGCGGGCCATGGTGAGCCAAGACACCGAGCCCAGCCCGAACAGCAGCAGCATGAACCGGGTGGACGAAGCCAGTTCGGGGGAGAAGGACTTTGAGAACCATTGTTTGAGCAAGCTTTCCAGGGTGGTGATCAAAACAACCACGAAGATGATGGAGGGAAGAGAATACAACACATCCACCACGCGCATCATAACCGCATCCACACGCCCTCCGGCGTAGCCCGCCACGGACCCCCAGGAAACGCCGATCACAAGACTCACCAAGGCGCCGGAAGCGCCCACCATGAGGGAGAGACCTGCTCCGTGCATCATGCGGCTGAACAGATCGCGTCCATGCACGCCTGTGCCGGCCCAGTACCGGGGGCCTGGGGGCTCGAACTGCAAATCTCCCAGGACTTGAGGAGAGTGGGGTTGGATCCACGGCCACAGCCCCACCAAGACGACGAAGAACGTCATGAAGATCGCGCTGGCCAGCGGAATTCGCTGGACGGCGAACCGCCGCCAGACCCCTTGGACACCGGCCTCGTTTTCGCAAGTTGCGGACGTTTCCGTTCCGGCGTCAGTCATAACTCACTCTGGGGTCGAGCCAGCGGTAGGCCAAATCCACGAATAGATTCAACATCAGCAGCAGGACCGCGTAGACCAAGACCAGTCCCACGATCATGGTGTAGTCCCGGCTCAGTGAGCTGTTGACCATGAACACTCCGATGCCGGGAATCTGAAATAGGTTTTCCACGACGAACGAACCTGTCAACAGATCGGCGAGCATTGGTCCGGAGTAGGACACGACGGGGAGAACTCCTATTCGGAACACGTGGCGCCGCAGCACGGCGACATCTGTCATCCCCTTGGCTCTTGCCGCCACGACAAACTCCGCATCCCGCAGCCCGAGCATCCCCTCTCGAAGCAGTCGCGCCACTCGGCCGGCGAAATAGAGGCCGAGAGTCACCGTCGGAAGGATCAGATGCATGGGCGACTCCAGGAGGGCGACGGGGAACAGTTTCCTGCGAATCGCGAATTCCATGACCAGGAAAGGCCCCACCACGAAAGCGGGCACGCACACGCCGCACAAGGCGACCAAGCTGCTCGCGTAGTCGCCAAAGCCGCCCTGCCGGGCTGCCGCGTAGAATCCGGCGGGCAATCCCAGCCCTAGCGCGAACAGAAAAGCGCACGTGCCGAGCATCATCGACACGGGCAGGCCCTGGATCACAATGTCAGAGACGGAATGATTCCTGTATTTGAGGGAGGGCCCGAGATCTCCCTTCAATACCCCCCCGAGATAGCGTGCGTATTGTTTGAGCAAAGGCTCGTCGAGATGATACTTCTCCAGGATGCGCCGTTCGATTTCAGGGGAGGCAGGCCTGCGTTCCCGGTCGAAGGGTCCGCCCGGCGCCAGCCGCACCAGCATGAACGCCAGAAAGCTGATTCCCAGCAGAAGCGGGATCATGCCGATTAAGCGCCGGGCGAAATACACGTCACCCCTCCTTCTTCACTGGGGCTTCCCGGCTCCAGCGGCAGCCGACGCCCGTGCATCGCGATCATGCACCACACCGCCGTTCGTTCGCGTGGCCTCTGAATTTCGAATGGTTCGAACCGGGTTCATGCCTAGAATATTTCCATGGATTCCGCTTATTCTATTGGCATCATAGAACTGGAAACCACGATAAAAGTATAAGGGAATCACGACGGCCTCCTCCGCGACGAGGATCGATTCCGCTTGCCGCAAGAGCTCGGAGCGCCGGCGAGGGTTCTGCTCGACGTTGGCTTGGCGCATCAACCCGTCGTAACGCTCGTCTTTCCAGCCGGTGCGGTTGTTTCCGTTGTTGCTCAGGAAGAGGTCCAAAAAAGTGTTGGGATCATTGTAATCACCGACCCAGCTGCTTCTCGAGAGATCGTAGTCCAACCCAGTTTGGGCTGCGAGATAGACTTTTTTCTCCATTTGGCGCAACTCCATTCGGACTCCCAGCTCGCGGCGCCACATTTCCTGAAGCTCCACGCCGATCTTGGCGTGTACTTTGGAACCACCACCCGCCGCTGAATCAAACAGGTATTCGAACACGGGGAATCCTTCACCTTGCGGAAAGCCGGCGTCGGAAAGCAATCGCCTGGCGGCGGCCTCGTCCTGGCCCAAACTTTCCGGGGCCAGGTGATTCGCCACGCCTGTCGGCACGAGATGGCCAGCCGGCGATTCCCCTCCTTTGATGATCCGCTCCACAATCCGTCTCTTGTCCACGGCCAGCGCCAAGGCCCGCCGCACCCGCGCGTCATGGAACGGCGGACGCGTGGTGTTGAATCGCACAAAGTAGGTTCCGATATACGGAAAATCGTGGAAATCCGGGCGCTGCTTCAAATCCTTCAGAAGTTCGGCGGGGACCAAGTCCTTGTCCCATATGATATCGGCCGCGCCGCGCTCGTAAAGATTCAGAGCCGTTGCCGGGCTCCCCACCGGCAGGAATTCGACAGTGTTATTGGCGGTGTTGGCTGCGTCCCAGTACAATGGGTTCTTGCGGAATCGGATTTTATCATTGAGGCGCCAGATTTCCAGCGTATGAGATCCGCTGGATGGCAGAGGGCGGGCTTGAAGCCATTGGTCTCCAAGCGCCTCGATGGTCTTTCGAGGCACCACGGACAACGTCGGCGAGGCGCATAAGTCGAGGAAATAAGGAACCGGGTGGTTCAATTCAACCCGCAGGCGGAGATCGTCGATCGCTCGAATGCCCACACGGCTCGCGTCGGTGATGCCATTGGTCGAGTAAGCTTCTCCATTCTTCACGCAATACAATTGCGCCGCGTAATCCGCCGCGGTGCGAGGGTCGAGCAGCCGGAGCCATGAAAAAACCACATCGTGCGCGGTCAAGGGGTCTCCTGTCGACCACCGGAGGCCGGGGCGGAAATAAAACAGGTACGCTCGTCCCCCTTCATCCACGTCCCATCGCTCCGCGAGTCCCGGTATTGCTTGGGCATTCACCGGGTCGATGCGTGTCAAACCTTCGAACAACCCGGGGACAATGCGGTAATCTTCCAAGGCCGTGATGATCGCGGGATCGAGGGACTCGGGGTCGGTGCCGTTGATGATCACCACATCTGCTCGCGGCTCGCGGCGGCCACAGCCCGACAAGATGAGTATCGTCGCGAGACCAAGAGCGAGGAGCCCTTGAACCTTAAAACGGCAGTTGCCCATGGCGAATCTTCGCAAGATCCTGGCGAAAACGTTTTTCCAAATCACTCACCAGATCCACAAGGGATATGACTCCCTCTTCGTCAAGACTTTCTCATCCAGGCTTTTGCAAATCTGCACGATGGTCAACTGCCGATTTGAGACTGAAGGAGGACTTCCAGCCGCCCTGACCGGCAATGGAAAAAACAAGGAACCTTGCGAGGGGTTCGCTTGGCGCTTGAGGGCGGGATCGCGAGCAGTCTAGGAGTTTGACACTTGCCCGGTGAGGCTCGTGGGCGATCCGATGGCATCGTGACCGGGCACGCAGTGCCATGGATAGCGGCCGGAGGTTACGGCTTCGGAGCTGCTGGCGGAGCTGGGGTGGACGGCGCATCGGCCGTGGCCTTGGCAGTCGGATTGGTCCCCGCGGGCGTCGTCGCGGCGGGGTTGGTTGCCACCGACTCTGGTGTGGTCATTTTTTCCTTGGCCGGAAGCGCCGCTGGGGCTGGGGTGGCTCCACTGACTTTCTTCAAAGCCTCGCCCACGCCGGTCTTTGCGCTCTTGTTCTGATAACTCTGGATCCCTGTGAGCGTGAGACAAAGAAAAAGAAATGTCGCCGCCGCGTACTTGGTGATCTTCGTGAGCGCGTTGCCAGAGCCCGCGCCAAACAAGGCGTCCGCAGTGCCGGCGCCGAACGCCATTCCCGCTCCCGCGTCTTTTTTAGGCAATTGGATCAACACCAACAACACAAGGATCAATGCGTCCAGCAACAGGATCGCGCTCAAGATTCCAATAATAAACGTCATAAAAGACCTCGATTTATACTTTAAACACTCAGCTTAATGATATCGGAAAAACTGCGAACTTCCAGCGATGCGCCGCCCACGAGGGCGCCATCGACATCGGGCTGGCTCATCAGTTCCCTCGCATTTCCCGGTTTGACGCTGCCGCCGTATTGAATCCGAACTTTTCTGGCCACCGTCTCGTCAAACAGGGACGCCAGCAGCTTGCGAATGAACGCATGCACTTCCTGGGCTTGTTCGGTGGTCGCCGTTTTGCCGGTTCCGATCGCCCACACGGGTTCATAAGCGATGACCGTGTCGTGCATTTGGTCCGCGCTGAGACCCGCCAAACTGCCTTCGATCTGGGTTCGAACGACTTCTTCTGTTCTGCCCGACTCGCGATCAGCCAATGTTTCGCCGACACAAACAATTGGTTTCAACGAGGCCGCATGCGCCGCGCGCGCCTTCCTGGAGATGAGAGCGTCGTTCTCCCCTTGGAATTGCCGCCTCTCCGAGTGCCCCAAGATGACATAGCGGACCGAGAACTCTTTAAGCAGGCTCGCGCACACCTCGCCCGTGTGGGCTCCCGGTCCGTGTTCGCTCATGTTCTGCGCCCCCAGCCGCAGGTTGGACTCTATCATCACCTTGGAAACCTCTGAAAGCGCGGTGTAAGGCGGACAAATCACCACGTCCACTTCTTTGACTCCATGAAGTTCGCGCTTCAATCCGTTCACCAAATCCACCGATTCGGCAACTGTTTTGTTCATCTTCCAGTTGCCCGCTATGATCAGTTTCCGATCTTTTTCCATATCTGTCCACATTCCTTCCATTCAGCGGGGCTCACGGCCATCCAACCACTGAGGGCGCTGAATCCAAGAATTCTTCACGCCCGGCCACCCGCTCGTGAAGTATAAAGCGCGTTCATCGACCGAACCTGAAAGGTTCATGGCCGGTTGCCCAGAGCCTCCACTCCCGGCAGATGTTTCCCTTCCAGAAACTCCAAACTTGCGCCGCCGCCGGTGCTCATGAAAGTAACCTGATCCCCAAGGCCGGCCTGGTTCAACGCCTTCACGCTGTCGCCGCCTCCGATGATGCTTTTTGCGCCCGCCCGCGTCGCCTCCACAACCGCCTTGGCCACCGCACTCGTTCCCGCCGCAAAACGAGGATCCTCGAAGATGCCCATGGGCCCATTCCACAAAACCGTTCGCGCGTTCCTCAACTCCGCGGCGTAAGCCAGCGAGGTCGCTGGGCCGATGTCCACTCCTTCCTCCGAATCGGGGATGTCTTTCTCAGCGTTTGTTCTGGGGTTCTTGAGTTCGAACACGGGCTTGCCCTTCTTATTCAACCTTCCGGTGTCCACGGGCGTCGCGACGGTGTTGTCCAAAGGCAGCAAAAACTTCACCCCGCGCGCCGCGGCTTTTTCGAGGGCGGCTTTCGCCACGTCTATTTTATCCGCTTCGACGAGTGATTTTCCCACCTTCATTCCCGAGGCGAGTTTGAAAGTGTAGGCCATCGCGCCGCCGATCAAAAGGGCGTCGGCTTTATCCAGCAGCCTGTCGATGACTCCGATTTTATCCGACACCTTGGCACCCCCCAGCACCACTACGAAGGGTCGCGCCGGAGATTCCAGCTCGTCCCCCAGAAATTTCAATTCCCGCTCCATCAGCAGACCCGCCACGCACGGGCCTCCTCGGGCCGCCACGACGCGGGCGACTCCCTCGGTGGACGCGTGAGCCCGGTGGGCGGCGCCGAAAGCGTCGTTGACATACACATCGGCAACGCGCGCCAGTTTCTCCGCGAACCCTCGATCATTGGCTTCTTCCTCGGCGTGATATCGCACGTTCTCAAGCAGCAGTATATCGCCTTCCCGCAGAATTGAGGCCGTCTTTTCGACTTTTTCGCCGATGCAATCGTCCACGAAAGCGACGGGCCGCCCCAGCAAATCCGCCAGTTTTTCCGCCACCGGCCTCAGGGACATGGAGGGTTCCCGTTGACCCTTCGGCCGTCCCAGATGAGCCGCCACCACGAGCTTTGCCCCCTGCTCGATCAAGCACTCCAAGGTGGGCAGTGTTTCCTTGATACGAGTCTCGTCGTTGATCACCATGCGACCATCCTTCTCTTCCATGGGCACATTGTAATCGACGCGTAAAAACACGCGCTTGCCATGAGTTTTGATGTCGTGAATGGTCAGTTTGGCCATAGAAAAACCAGGCGGGAGCATACTCAAGAAGCTCCGGCAGTCAAAAGGAATTCCTGCGCTCTCCAAGCACGTCTGGTTGATCTGCTTCGCCACTGAACCATCAGGAGCCTTCCTCGAATTCTGTTGGCGCCGGGACCGGTGTTGCTTGAGAAATCGATCCGCAAATGGCTCTTCAGGTCAAGATGCTCCCATTCCTTGATTGCTTGGGCCGACTGACCGACAGCTCAGTCCAGGCAGTTTTACCGAAATCCAGTGAACAAACCCGTCTTGGCGGGCCGCGTGAGAGGCACCCCGTCGCGAGAGCCATTCGATGCCTCGGGCTTCCGGGATTCCCCGATTCCATGTGGCGCACTCACTTTGGTGCTTTCGGTTGCGACATTCCGGCCGCTCAAGGCAAGGATGATTGGGCCCAGGATGCCGTACTCGGCGAGTTTGCTGGTGCAAGGTCTCTTCGTATCTAGCTCTCCGAAACCGTTCCCAGCTTGGAGTTGTTGCAACACCAAGTCAGAGTGATCTCTGCCAACACCCGAGATGGGCAGGAAAAAGACTCGCCGCCGGCCGCCGGGCTGGCTCTTGAACAATGATTCCACCCGCTCCACCAATCTGACCCGGACGATCGACTGCAGCATGGCCCGCGTTTGCTTGCTGGCGTCTGGACCCAGCGCTGCATCAATGTTGAGAAGGGCCGATCGTGTGGCGTCACTGATGGCCTCCATCAACTTCAACTGTCGTTGGACCGGACTGTCATTGGGGCCGGCTCCAGGAATCCCCGTGGCGCCGATGCCCGCCATGGTCACGTAGTTGTTCCAGTCGCCCTCATCCCTCGCCGCGTCGTGCTCCGCGGGCACAAGAACCCCCCAGGACTCGAGCCGTTCATAGACGGGATTCAAAAAGTACGAGGGCTCCCCGCTTTTTCTGGCGTATAGATCCGCTTTGGGAATGACGACGATGAGGTTCAAGTTTTGATCCTCGAATCCACGAAACCGCCCGATATCCCAGATGATCTGATCGAGCAGCCGAAACTGGCTCACATTAGCCCTGTCGCCACGAGTTCGTTTGGTTGCCCCGAATGCCTGGCCGACAACCCCCTTCCATTGCTCTCCCAGTTGTGAGTGGATCAGTTCCTCTCGAATCGTTGGCTCGAGGGTCAGGTCGAAGTAGATGATGACCGTATTTGTGCCGCGCAAGGAACTCAAGACCCACGGCCGGGAACCCTCCACTTCGAGTGCTTTGATCCAGTCCTCGCCTGGAAAGTCGATGATCTCGATGAAAAGGCGTTCTGACGCAGTCGGGCCGGAGACTCCTTGCACAACCAATCCGATGCTGTTGCGCGTCCCCTCTCGGGTGGCTGGCTTGAGCACGCCTCGACGGTGGCTGTCGCTCATCGCGCGCATGCGGTCGCTATCCGTGCCGGAAATGGTCTCGAAGGTGCATCCAATGGCGCCCCCACACTTCTCGATGCTGGCTGCCGCAGCCACAAGGGTCATGGTTTTGCCGCATCCCGGGCTGCCTCCATTGCAGATCGAATAGGTGTGTTCGGACTTCACACTCCAACCGCATGTTTCCTGGCTGTGGCGATGTCCATCGGAGGTATCGCCAACCCTCCCGGTGCAGACAATATCGACCACCTCGGTCAAGCACGCCCTCGCCTCCGCGTCGGCCTGTATCTGCTCGAATGGGGCTTTTTCGTCGGCGCTGGCTTTGAACATCGCGGCGAGCCTTTCGGAGATGATCTCCCTTTCGCGCAGCAGCACTTCGCTCAACCAAAGCGACCGCAACCGATCCGGATTGATCGGCACGGCTTTCGGAAACGTCACCGGCACGTTGGGTCGGATTTGGAGGTCGTGCAACCCGAACTTGGCGGGATCATTGGCGTGATGACCGAGGCCGATGCAAAGCAACAGCCTGGACCTGGCGATGGCGCCCAAAGCAATTGGATCCTTGGCGCAGTGCTGCTCGAATCGATCGAGATAAGCCGAGATCTGGGGCGCCACCTCCCGCACGAACGCCTTGAGCAAGTCGGGGGACTTCTCCAACTCGCCCCGCCGTTTTCGGATGCGGGACAGATCAAGGAGGATGTCAATCCCGGGCCCGATGAGGTGTGGCGCTTCAATGTAATTGATCAACCGGCGGCAATGCTCCGCGAAGTCGTTGGGGCGCGGATTCTCGTCCAAACTAGCGATCGCGGTCGCAAAACCGATCATGTCGCTGGAATCGATTTCCTCCACGATTGTTTGCACCACCGGTTCGCCGTGGATGCCGGTGTAGGCGCCACTTAAAGCCAGCCGTCGCGCCTGCCCTTCCTGTTCCCCACCCGCATCCTGAACCGCTTCATCGACATCATCATCGGGCTCGGCTTCATCCCGCGCGTCGTTCTTGTTGAGCAGCTCGCGGATCCGCTTTGGCAGATAGCCGCCTCGGTTCCATTTCCGCGACCGCAGGTTCTTGGCTTCCAAAACCTCTTCGATCCGCAGCAAGTGCGAACACCAGACCCCCAAGGCGTTGTTGAGAACGTCCCTGGTCTTCTGGGTCAGGTGCATTTCGCAGCCTTGGGTCAGGATTCCCATTGGAGAACCGCACCTCGGACATTTGATGCAAGGCTCGCCACCCGCTTTGCCGGTGGCGAAAAACGTGGACAAGGAGTTGGATTTCATGGCGTGTTGTCTTTGCTGGCTTCAGCCGCTGGGTTGAACGCGCGGCCCTTCACAAAGACAAACATCCGAACTCCCGTCCCCGGGACACTTTTGTTTTTCTGGGACCCGCTGCGGCTGCCATTTTGAATCCCATGACCGAAGCCGAACTCGCCGAAGGGAACGAAAGAAACGAAGGCATCGACCACCTTGTCGATCAAAGACACGATCCGACTGCCTTCCCCTTGCTTGGCCAGCACGCCTCTACGCTTTGGCGAGGCAGCCCGTTCCACCGAACTCGGGAAAGAACGCCTACAACTCAATGATCTCGATGATCCTCAATTCTTTGGTTCCGTGATCGGCCCAATAGGTAAAGAGGAACCCATCGATTCGAAGGTTCTCGAGTGGACGGCCAACGCTGTCGCGGCTTTGGTAGTCGCCAACCCGAAATGGGAAATCCGCCAAGGCGTAAGCGAGGCCGGCCAGTTTCGCTTGTCGCCGCTTGGAGCAAGCGAGGAAAACCTCCCATGCCTTCAACGAAAAAACAGGCTCGTATTCATGCCACGGCATCACGAGGGCGAGGAATCCGTGTGGAGAGTGGAACTTTCTTACCCTGGTCCATCTCCCGCGAGCGCCGGGTCATCTCCTTCTTCCAGGCAGGGGATTGCTGCTTCAAGCGGTGCATGTGGGCTGCAATCTCAGTTCGTTCATTCTCCGAGAGCATCGCAATCCGTTGCTTCAGTTGCAGTAAGGACGTCGCGGTCATGACCCTAATCATGGCAGGCGCGTGTCAGACGGGCAACCGAATACGACTGGCCAAGTCGCTCAACTCCGGGAAAAGCGCCCCGGCTTTGCTTCCGAAATCAATCAACCGGCGGGCGTGCGGCACGAGCAGATGACGGTCGAGCATCGAATCGGAATGTTGAGTCTCGCGCCACACTGCCATGACCGCGTGTTCGAAGGCGCTCAAACATTCCGAACCGCATAGATTGGCCAGCACCATCCTGCCGATCACCGGGCGGACACAGTAATCCTCCGTATTGATCAACCGCTGGAGACAGGAATGCTCGAAGAGAGGATTCAGAAGTGCGAGGGCCCGCTGTTTCGAGGAACCTTGGATCCGGCGTCCTGCTTCGCGAACAGCAGGGCCGATCGCCCTCCACTGATGATTCACCAAGTTGAAGGGAACCCGTGAAGGACCGAGAAAGCCGTGAAAACAGAGCAATTCCCACGCAACTGGGTCGGAAATTCGTAAATGCTCCAGCAGCAAAGCCGCGGTGCGGGCCACGGACGAGGGAAAGCCATGCGAAGAACTCATCCTCCACCGTTACGCCGCGAACGAGAGCGCCGGGACAATCCGCCTCGTTCATGAATGACACGGATGATTTCCCCGCCAGTGTGGAATGATGATCAATCAAAAACCTGGAGGTTCACCAAAGAGGTGTCGATGAAGTTGACGTAATACCTCCAAGAGAGCTTGGGACGTCGCGTTTCCAGGGAATCGTTTGACCAGGTCGAGAACCAAATCCTTCGCCTCTTGAAAACAAGCTGTTGCCTTGTCCTTTTGCAACGGACCATACATTTCCGCCAACGAAAGCAAACCAATCACTACATCGCTCTGGCGATCTGGGTTGTCCGGATCCCTCAGCAAGATCGCACGACTCATCGCCAAGCTCTCGTCAAACAATGGCGCGGCTTGCTCGGGCTTGCCCTGGGCCAGGAACACATCGCCCATTTTAACCAATGAGACGGTCAGATCCCTCTGGCGATCTGGGTTGTCCGGATCCCTCAGCAAGATCGCACGACTCCTCTCCAAGCCCTCGTCGAACAGTGGCGCGGCTTGCTCGGGCTTGCCCTGGGCCATGAAGACACCGCAGATTCTATCCAGCGCAATGCTCAGATCCGTCGGGTAATCTGGGTCATCTGGATTGTCCAGATCCCCCTGGACATACGTACGACTCATCTCCAAGCTCTTGCTAAACAGGGT
>SXGS01019046.1_pt1 | contig 21122 bp, 21 predicted proteins | sample 3174681 | NCBI WGS metagenome assembly SXGS01 (sample SAMN11356861, study PRJNA531348) | freshwater metagenome | isolation source: freshwater sample F1-80 | place: China: Fuxian Lake, Yuxi | collected 2017-12-25 | reverse complement strand
TTCAGATCTGGCGGCGTGGTCATGCGCTTGATTCGCAACCGACTGCCGGCCTCGTCGATCAAGTCGATCGCCTTGTCTGGCAAGAAGCGGTCAGAGATGTAGCGGTCGGCGAGGTTGGCCGCCGAAACGAGAGCCTGATCGGTGAACGTCACGCGATGATGGGTCTCGTATTTGTCGCGAATGCCCTTGAGAATTTCGATCGTATGAGCAACTGTCGGCTCGTCAACTTTGACCGGTTGAAAGCGGCGTTCAAGCGCGGCGTCTTTTTCAAAATGTTTTCTGAATTCGTCAATTGTCGTGGCACCAATTGTTTGCAGTTCGCCTCGTGCCAACATCGGCTTCAAAATTGACGCCGCGTCAATCGCACCTTCGGCGGCGCCAGCGCCGACAAGCGTGTGAATTTCATCGATGAACAAAATAATGTCGCCGCGAGTCTTAATTTCTTTGAGCACCTTCTTCAAGCGCTCTTCAAAGTCACCGCGATAGCGACTACCCGCCACGAGTGCACCCAAGTCGAGTGTGTACAACTGTTTGTTGGTCAAGGTCTCGGGCACTTCGTTGGCCACGATTTTTTGTGCCAGACCTTCGATGATCGCCGTCTTGCCGACACCAGGTTCGCCGATCAACACGGGGTTGTTTTTGGTGCGTCGCGACAAAATTTGCATCACGCGTTCCATTTCTTTGTGACGACCAATGACTGGGTCGAGTTTCTTGTCGCGAGCGAGTTGGGTTAAGTTGCGACCGAACTGATCCAGAATCTGACTGCCACCTTTTTCTTGTGGCGCATCTTTTGCGGTGACGGTTTCGCCTTCACCTTTACCGCCAGGACCCTGATATCCACTCAACAACTGGATGACTTGTTGGCGAACTCGCCCGAGGTCTGCGCCAAGTTTGACCAGCACTTGTGCCGCGACACCTTCGCCTTCGCGAATCAAACCAAGCAAAATATGTTCGGTGCCGATGTAGTTATGGCCGAGTTGCAACGCTTCACGCAACGAAAGTTCGAGCACTTTTTTTGCCCGCGGAGTAAACGGAATGTGACCCGACGGTGACGAACCACCCTGGCCGATGATCTCTTCAACTTGCGCACGCACCGCCTCGAGCGAAATGCCGAGCGCTTCTAAACCTTTGGCGGCGACACCTTCGCCTTCGTGAATCAGGCCGAGCAAAATGTGTTCGGTGCCGATATACGAGTGATTGAGCAGGCGGGCTTCTTCTTGGGCGAGAACTACGACCCGACGGGCCCTGTCTGTAAATCTTTCGAACAATTCTGACCACCTTGTGAGTCAAATGAGTGAACTGTCGTAAAGTGTATCGGCGCGAGTGTGATGATTTATGTAGCGCGTGACCAGCCTCACAACGCTTAGTTCGTAAATTCACAAGGCAAGTTGCCTAACCTGTGGATATGGCCGTTTCCTCGCCGCTACTTTCGTTGCCACTGATGGTCGTGGATCGTCAGCGTGTCGAGTCGGCTTTGCTGAGTGCGGTAAAAACGCGCGAATCACATCTCAACGAACTCGCGGCTCATTTGATTGTCGCCGGCGGCAAAAGATTGCGTCCCGTGATGACGATCGCTGCGGCGTCGGTTGGCAATGAAAAGCCCGTCAGCGATGACGTAATTCAGGGTGGCATTTCGTGCGAACTCGTTCATCTCGGCTCTTTGTATCACGACGATGTCATGGATGAAGCAGCGACTCGACGCGGTGTCGAAACGGTAAACGCCCGATGGGGCAATCTGCAGGCGATTCTCGCCGGAGACTTTTTGTTGGCGAAAGCCTCGGAGATCGCCGCCGCGCTCGGCACCGAGGTTGCAACATTGTTGGCACGAACAATCGGCAATCTATGCGAGGGTCAGATTGAAGAATTAACCAAGGCGTTTGATATCTCGAGATCAGTGCCGTCGTATTTGGTCAGCATTGAAGGTAAAACTGCTTCGTTGTTCGCCACATCTGCCCGCATTGGGGCACTCGTGGCCGGTCACGATCGCGCAGTTGTCGAAGCATTGACCAGTTATGGCACCGCATATGGCATGGTGTTTCAGATAGTCGACGACATTTTGGATGTAATTGCGACGGACGCAGAACTTGGCAAGCGGGCTGGTCACGATATGGAAGAAGGTGTCTACACGTTGCCCGTGCTGTTGACTCTAAAGAGCGACTCACCTGACGCACTCGAACTGCGCGACCTGCTCGGACGACAATTTACGGGTAATGATCGCGATACGGCACTTTCGATCGTCCGCTCAAACACGGGCATCGCTCATGCGGTTGAAACCGCCCGCGAATATGTGGCGATCGCCGAAAGTGAATGCGCTAAGTTGCCCGCCTCGAGTGCGACGACCGCGCTTCATGATGCACCACGAGCACTGCTTAATTCAGTAATTCGATAACAACGAAAATCAATCGCGAGTCAGCGAAGTTCGTGGACCCGCAAGACCAGTTCTCGCGAATCGGGGTCAAGTTGTCGACCACCGATTCGCTCAGTGAGGATGATCGCTTGCGCGGCGTCGTCGACCAAACCCGACCATCTGATGTATCCACCCATAAGACCATGTAGGCGCTCGCTGACCTCTTCGGCATGCACGACTATTTTGAGACCGCGCTGCAACAACTTTGAGAGTTCGGTATAAAACGACTTCAACCACGGGTCTAGCTCGTCTGGGTGAGGCATCGGGCGATGTTGATAGGGCATCTGCAACTCTTCGTAACTATGCAAATTATGCGGTGCTGTGCTGATTGACATTACGCAACCAAATTCATTTTCACGTAACCAAATAATCTCTTCTTGGCGTCGCACTCGACGATGGTTGACACCGAATCCACCGGGGCGCTCGCAAATGGCGAGTTTGTCTTTGATGATCCAAGTCAAGTGTCTGGGCAAAATGCCAAGAGCCCACTTACCGCGCAGTTTTTGTGGCACTAATGCATCCCTTAATTCGGCACGTCACTAGTTATTGAAATGACCAACATCGGAAGCACACAATACCACAGGAAATTTGCGCTGTTTTGGTTTCTATAACTTTTTAATTGTCGCTGAAATTTTAAGTTATTGTTTTGTGTTGATCTGCAGACGCTGTTGACTACGCCGAATCTCGCGGTTCAATCCGATTTCACATGCAGTCGTCTTGCCACGGGCAACATCCAAGACCCGTTCGACCGTTGCCGCATCTGGTGGGTAGACGTCAGTCAGCCAATTTCTAATCGCACGTCGCGCCACGGAAAGCGGTGCATCAGCAATGGCTTTGGCATCGGTAGGGTCGAGCTTTTTTGCTAGTTCGTCAAGAACTTGGGCGTCATCACGAAGTAATTCGGCCTGGCGCGCCAAAATCGGCGCCACATCCCGTTGTGAAACATCGTTCATCAGTGGCATTAATCGATGGCGAACTTGATTTCGCAAAAACTTTAGATCCGAGTTTGATGGGTCATTCACGCATTCGATCGCCAAGTCTTTGCACAGGCGTTCGGTCTCGTTGCGCCGCAGATTCAAGATCGGATGGTTGAAATTTTTCTGCATCCCAGCAAGGCCCTGCAGTCCAGCACCACGCAGAAGATTGATCAAAATTGTTTCCGCCTGATCATCAGCGGTGTGTCCAGTGGCGATATCTTCGGGCAACACGGCGTATCTTGCGTCGCGTGCGCGAGCTTCAAGATTGGAACCTGGTTCAACCGCGATCGTCTTGCTGACAAACTTGGCACCGAGTTGTTCGACAATTCTGGCGACCAGATGTGCTTCTTGGTCTGAGCCCGGGCGCAGTGAATGGTCAACATGAAATGCCGTGACTTCGCAACCATTTAGAACTGCGAGTAGCAACATCGCCATGCTGTCTTGTCCACCTGAAACTGCACATTTGATTTGTTCGCCAGGCCGCGGAAAATTGCACCGCGCCAATAACTCGACCGCAAACTGGTTTGACTTGAGTTCGGCACGAAGGGCGTTCATCGGCCCCAGCCGGCTATTTCTGCGCTTGTTGTTGGCGACGGCTCGGATATTTAAGAGCGGTTACCGACTTCAAATAGCCAGCCACCAAACCAATCAGTGCACCAATACCGGCGACCAGCAAGCCAGCACCCAACCACCAATGCCATACAACTGCAGCAATCATTGGCGTAATGCTAGCGATTATTCGTTTTGTAAGCCAATCAACTGTCTATTTCTTTGGTGTGCTCTGGTGCGGCAAGTTGTCGCGGCGCCGAATCAATATTTGAAATCTCGGTTAGCTCAGCAGATGTCACACCCGCATCTTTGAACTTTCGCAGTGTGGCCAACATTCGACCCTCGATTGAGCCGACCATTTTGTTGTATGCACTGATCGCAGTTTCAAGGCCACGACCAGTCCTGTCAACACTTTCGAGCACGTTGTCTACGCGCTCGTAAAGTTCGCGACCCATAGAGGCGATCTTCTCGGCATGTTCGGCGATCTGAAAGGCTTGCCAACCTTTGGCCACGGCGAGCAATAGTGCCAACAAGTTAACTGGTGAAGCGATCAATACTCGACTGCGCATCGCAACCTCGAGCAGGCTGCTGTCAGCACGCAAAGCGTCGGCCAAGAACGACTCACCGGGAATAAACATGATCACATACTCGGGTGAGCGCTCGAACTGCTCCCAATATTTTTTGTCAGCCAGAACTTTGGCGTGACTAGCCATCGCCTTGGCGTGTTCATTGAGAAGTTGTTGGCGTGATGTCGGATCTGAAGTTTCTTGCGCCTTAAGATACGAATCAAGTGGCGACTTTGAGTCGATCACGACGCAGCCATCATTTGGCAATTTGATCACGGCATCTGGTCGTTGAGTTTTGTCATTACCCGAAACAGTCGTCTGCTCAAAAAAATCGCAGTAGGGCAACATGCCAGCAAGTTCGATTACATTGCGCAACTGTTGTTCACCCCATGCACCACGCGCGCTTGTCGACTTGAGTGCTGATTGCAGAGCCGAGGTGGTTTGGTTCAATGTGTCGATCTGCTTGCTAATGGTCTCGGTGACGCCAACTGTATTCGTATAATTTGATTGCAGCGAAGTTACTGCGTTGCGCAACTCGCTCATTTGTGTCGCAACTGGATTTAACAAATTTTTTGTTTCGGTCGCCAATGTTTGCGTGCGCGCCTGATAGGTGCGATCTATTTGCAAGTTGACGTTCTCGAGGGCTTGTTGCGTGGCCTTGCCAACTTGGGCGTCGACCGCGGTGCGCACCGCATCAATCAGCGCGGTCTGGTCAAAGTTTTGCGGAGCCGCAGATAAGTTGCCTCTACCGTTTTGGCGGATCAACAAGACGCCGAGACCGAGCACTGCAACGACCAATAATCCAATGATGATTTCCATCACCACATTGTTGCACGGGGGTGTGACTGGCGAGATCGCGACCTAGATCATGTGTAGATTGACGACATGGCATCAGAAAAAATTATGGATAGCCCGGTCGGCTGGGTGCAAGATCACATTCGTACATATATTGACAGCAATGGCGCTGAGGGTCATATTTGGCGCGGAGTGCCCACTTTGCTGCTCACCACAACTGGCCGAAAGTCGGGCACTTTGCGGCGCACGGCGTTGATTTATGGCCGAGACGGCGATGAATATGTGATCGTCGCGTCCAAAGGTGGCGCCCCAAAAAATCCGTTGTGGTACGAAAACCTGGCGATTAATTCGAGAGTGACAATTCAAGTCGGGCCAGATGTTTTTGACTGCATCGCCTCAACTTATGAAGATCACGGCGCAGCCGGTGAGCATCGTCAAAAAGTTTGGGATTCACTGGTCACGATTTGGCCAGGCTTCGGCGAATATCAAGTTAAGACCGAACGCCGTATTCCGCTTGTGCGGTTAAAGAAAATTAGATAGTCGGCTGTCTTCCAGCGTTTAGATAAATCGCCAAAATTATTAGCGGAATATAAGCCACGAGCAATCCAGTAATCGGCAAAAGTTCACCGCTGGCCACGAACCAGGCGATCGGCAGCAACCAAAAAATATTGATCACACCAACACCAACCGAAACCGGCAGATGGCGGTTCATCTTTTTGGCCAAGTTTTGATAAGCATGTGTGCGGTGAGCGATGTAGACACGTTCACGCGCAATAATTCTTCGAAGCAAAGTCACGGTTGCGTCTGAAACAAACAATCCAAGCATGATTATCAGTGACCACGCAATCAGTGGTTCGTCTTTTGCCACGACTATAGAGATCGCACCGATCGTAAATCCGATGAATCCACTGCCAACATCGCCCAGAAAAATTTTTGCTGGTGGCAGATTCAAAAAAGCGAAGCCAATAACTGCCGCACCTAGAACAGCGAGCACATACCAAAGATTGCTGTCGGTCTTGACCACCAACAGCATCGCGACCGATGAACTCATGGTCATTGTTTGCACTGCGGTTATCAAGTCGATGCCATCCATAAAGTTGAACAAGTTGAGTAACCAAACTAAATAAATTATCGCGGCAACGTCGCCAGCAAGACCAAAGTCAATTACTGACGCTGTTAAAGGCAACGCTGGCAGTCCGTCTGCCAGTGCGACAGCGAAAATTGCGACACAAAAATGGCCGACAAGTCGCCACTTCGCCGAGGTCAGTCGCCCCAGATCGTCTAGACGACCGATTATCGCAACGCCCGTGCCAGGTAGCGCAAGCGTCAAAAAAATACGGTTTGAAATCGTGTCGTTCAAAAGCAGAACCAATAGACCAACAACGAATGAAATGGCGATTGCTACTCCCGCACCATGCGGTGTCGGTGCAACATGCGAACTTCGTTCATTAGGTATATCGAGTTGATTATTTTTAAGTGCTCGTTTTCGGATCAGGGCACTCAACACGAAACCCACTACCGCGATGACCGGAATCAGCGTGATCATTTGTTGTTGCTTTGAAACCAGGCCACTGTCGCAGATATCTCGTCTTGCAGACCAAATGGGGCAGTCCAGTTGAGGTTTTGTTTCGTCTGTGAAATATCCAGTTGGAATGAACGACAAAGCCCGTCATAAGCACGGGGTTTACGAATAACTTGGCTTCCGAATTTGAGCACCCCGAGCGGGACTTTTATCAGACGCGCAGGTTTACCCAGAGAATTTGCCACCATTTTCAACAAATCGGATGTTGAGACATCGTGATCATCTGACGCGTTAAAGATTTTATTTTTTGCTGCTTCACCTGTCGCAGACTTTTCGATTAGATCCACCAGATTTCGCACGCTGACTAGGCTGCGCAAATTTCGGGCACTACCCAGTGGCAGGGGCACTCCAGTTTGCACCCATTTGATCATCGACAAAAAATTTGCCTTCACGCCTGGCCCGTAGACCGCTGGCGGACGAATAATGGTGTAACTCAAACGACCTTGCTCGCCAATTCTGCGCACCGCCGCTTCGGCGGCAATTTTAGAAGTCGAATATGGAGAATCGGCGGACATGGTGTCGTTAACTTGGATCGGACGATTGACTCGACTTTGCTGACAGTAAACGAGTGCAGTGCTGATAAAAATTAGGTGCTTGTTGTTCATGGCCAACCGTTGCGCAAGCATCTCGGTCAGATCAGTGTTGACTGATTTGTAAAGTTCCGAGTCTGAACTCTTCGAAGAAACATGGGCACGACCCGCAAGGTGAACCAAAACATCGCAGCAGTCAACTTGGGTATGCCACTCTGTACTTGCCGCGTTGACTGTCCGCGCGTTGAGGGTTGCAACTTCGTGGCGAGTTTCGAGAAAGGGCACCAGATGCGAGCCGATGAATCCGGTAGCGCCAGTGACGAGAATCTTCATGGTTTGTAGAACGAATCGTAAACGCTGTGCGTCTGGCGGATAATGATCTCGTTGGAAAATTCGCTTTCGGCCTTGTGTCGATTTTCTGCACCCATTTTCTTACGCAAATCAGGGTCACCAGCCAGTTTTTCAATCGCCGTGGCAAGTTCTCTAGAGTCACGTGGTCGCACCAACAAGCCATTAACCAAATGCGTGACGACTTCCCGACATCCGGGCACATCTGTCGTAACTATCGACCGACCGACAGAGGCAGCCTCAATCAACGACTTCGGAAGACCTTCGCGATACGAGGGCAGACAAGCGATGTGGCTTGTCGCGAGTAGTTCGGCGATATCAGTTCGCGCCCCGAGCCAAGTCACATCTTTTGAGTCTGTTAACTCAATGAGTTGACTTGAAGTCAGTGAAGTCGGGTTGCCATCATCAACATCACCGACCAACAAAAAGTGCACCTTGCTGTCGGTCGCCTTGACGATTGTTGCAGCTTCAATGAATTCTTGCACGCCTTTGTCGCGCAACAACCTTGAAACCATGATCACGGTAACTGGTGTGTCGGGTTCTGGTTTCATCGCAAATTTAGTTGTGTCCACACCCGCGCCCTTGATCAAAAAAATCGACTCTTGTTTTGCAAACCTGCCCGAAAGTAAGTTCTCAAAGTCATTTTGATTCTCGATTATCACGCGGCTATTTGGCCTGCTCAAGACGTAACGAATCAACGACTTAACGACTGGTCGTAGCACTCGTGCTTTGCTTTCTTTTGAGGTGAATACATAGCCCATACCGACCGGGGCATTGACTACTTTGCTCGCCCCAGCCATTTTGGCTGCGAGCGAGCCCAAGACCACGGGCTTTAGTGCGATGTTGTGCACGATGTCAGGCCTGATTTTTTTCAGTATTGACCGAAGTCGTAAAACCGTGGCAATTTCGGTCACCGGGTTCAGACCCCGTCTGGAGAATTCGATATTTTCAACATCAAAGCCATGTTGTTTAAGTCGCTCGGTGTCCTTTCGACAACGGGTAACGACGCTCACCTTGTATCCGGTTTTTTTTGCAGCGACGGCCCGATCTAAAAAGTGTGACGTAAAAAACCAATCCTCGGTAATTACATAGACAAGATGTCGCGAGGCCTCAACGCTGCTCATATTTTGGCTGACGTGAGCCCAGTTCCATGTTCGCCCATTTTTTCGTTGTTGCGTCTCAATAGACCCAGAAGTGCCAGCACTCCCATGGTCGAGAGAAACGGCAAATTTTGTCGCGTTGAGTTGAAGTCTGTTTGTGCGGCAAGTCCGAGAAAGAAGGTAAATGAAAGAAAAATTTGAATTCGCAACAAGTTCAATTCAAGTTTTTGATGCATCAAGGTGACGATAAAACAAATCGGTATCAAAAATGAGTCGACAAAGAACAGTCGAAGAGCCAGCAAATTGAGAACCGGCAAATTCACGGAGCCATCACCAAATGTCAAGAATTGCAGACCGACCAAGTTTGAGAAAAATCTCCACCAGGGGTCTTGATCGAATATTTGCGGAGTGACAATTGCGTTTCCTTCGCGCAGGTTTCTGCCGACGACATAGCCATAACTGCCGACAATGAAAGCGAAAATAGTTGCCCCAACCAGACCAAAGTAGAACTTTTTGAGATCAATGCGTTTGAAGTATTTTGCGACTATCCAGCCAAAAATCAGCGCTGTCGCAAGGTGGGGTCGCAACGGAATCAACAACAACAGGGATAGTTGTCTCAGGTAGATATTTTGTCCTAGAAAAAAGTAGGTGGTGGCGAGAGCAATCTCAAGATCTCTCAGTCCAAGTGTTGAAAGAAATATAAACAGTGGTCCTGCAAAGAAAACTGAATGATACAAACGAATCGTCAGGTTTTTTCGCACAAGAAAGTTGGCGCAAGTTCGGTATAGCAGCAAAAGACACGCCGCTTGCAAAAATTTCGTCGCGAGTATCGGCTCGATGCCAAAAATAGCAAGAAGCCTGACGGGCACGATTATCAAATAGCGGTCGGCGACAAATTGATGTGGCGACAAAAGTAGTCCATTTGTCAACAGTCGTTCGTACATTTCTAGCTGTATTTGCTGGTCATTCGAATAAAAAAGTGCTTGCTCAACACCGTATTTAAACTTGATTCCGATTACCGCTGTGGTCCAGATGATCACATAGAGCACCGAGTAGGTGCTGAACTTGCCATTATCTCGGGCGATCAAGATCAGCGCCAGACCCAGGATCAAAGCTTGAACCGAATAGAAAAGCATCAGACCAAACCTGCGATCCAGTTCCATTTACCGCAGAGCTTTTGTTGCAACGTCCGCCTTGTGTCTGGACCCCAAATGTCAATTCGTGGTATTTCAAGTGGCCGCGTTCCAACTTGATATACGCCCCATTTGCTGGTGGCGGCAAACTTATAACCAGTATCAGCCGCGATCCTTACCACTTCGGCGTTGAACGAGCCATGCGGATAGCTCAGCGTTGTCACGGCTTTTTGAATCGTTTGTTCCAGCCACTCTTTGCTTTGTCGCAACTCGTCGTGAACTTCTAACGAAGACAACTCGGCCAGGTGAGTGTGTGAATGACCGTGGCTACCGATTGTCACCTCCGGAATTTTACTGAGTTCAATCAGTTGACTTTGACTCAAATAACTAGGGTTCCCTGAAGTTATGTTTTGTGAAGTTACAAAAACTGTAAACGGCAGTTTCTTGGCGCCAAGAATTCTCGCGGCGACAGTTAGTGTGTCTTGATATCCGTCATCAAAAGTGATCGTGACACCCGATTCGCTGGGACTATCCAGCGAAACTATTTTTGAATTTTCAGACTCACGGTGCTCAGCAAGCAGATCTACATGCGCAGCAAAGTTCGACCCCAATATCGAGTAGGTACCCCCGTCACCATCACTATGTTGATTGATTGAGTGATACATCAGCACTCGCCGATGAAGGTCATATTCGGGTTTCGCCCGTTGCGCTGAACTAACCAGTTGAGCAAGGCGGTATTTCAACAGATTCATCTGGCGTTCAGCCCTTCAGCAGTGGTGAAGTCGCAAGTCGGAGATTTAAGAGGTTTTGCGATACCTGAGCAGTCTACCGATTATTGGTTGGATGATGAACGGTGATGCTGACTCCCATTCGCCAATGTATTCAATTTCTGTTGCGCCAGTGCCATGTTTGAAGTCGTAGACACCTTTGTTATTAATAGGATCAACTCCGCTCAGGTCGTAACTTTCAACTTTTAACTCGGCACAGTAGTTGAAAAGTGCCCATGCAGTCACGTACGACGAATATTGTTTACGGCCTTGTGGTGAAACAGCAGCAAAAATATCCCAGGCTTTGTCACCAAATATGAGCGCGCCCCGTATCGCCAGGGGATTGCCCGACTGATCATCGCATCTAAAAATCTTCAACTGACTACTGCAACTGCTTATCAAAGAATTAATTGTCTTGCTATTTGGGATTTCGATATTTTCCGCGAGATCTTTATAGTCGGAGAGCTGTTGGTAAAGATCGGCGATCCCCTCCACCGTAACTTGCTGCCAAAGATATGGTGTCGTGTTGCGACCCTCGCCACGGCGTAAGTTACGTCCCCAGTTGGACGAAAGACTTTCGCGTCGCGTAGCTGCATCATTGCCAAGTGCGTAGACCAAACTTAAACCTGAGGAAAGTTTGTGCTTGACCTTGCGCCATTGGTTGGTCGACAATGATTGCTCGGTCGATGAATCTGATTTTTGTAGCGAGTTCAATCTGAGGTAAGTGCGACTATTTTTTGTCAGTCGTCGAACTTCGAGCAACAGGTGCTTGTTGATCTCGCTGTAATTCCCGGTCGGCCCACCTGGTATCCAAGCAATTGTCGTGCCGAATGCTGATCGATACAAGACTTGCGCAAAACACGAATTTGTTTCGCTGACAATCCTGATTGATTTCCACCCAAAATTCGTACGGTGGTGAGCCCAACTCGAGCTCTGATAAATACATGGCTCCGGCAGTTTAAGTTGTTGAGCGTCCCACTGCTCGTCGGTTCCGACCCATCCTGACCACTTTGTTGGAGATGTCATTGAAAATTAAGCAACCAAACTCGTTTGTAAAATTCTGGCGCGGTGGAGACTGTGCTGTTTGGCAACTCTGGCCAACTCATCAATGTGACTCGATTATGTCGAGCGATTTTGGCTAATTTTTTCCGTGACTTTTCATCTGCATAAACAGGCAACCCATATGGACAAGTGTTATCAGGCAGGTCAGTAAAGATCATTGTCGCTCCTGTTGCAACGACCTGTGATCTGAGCGCTTGATACAAGTTGCGACGGCGTAAAACTTCTCGAGTCTCGTCCAGCGCTTCAATTTTCGCAATACTTTGGAGATGAGGGTTCGCCAACCCGGGGATTGTCGTTTCGGCATTTGGATCTGGCTTCGGTAGTGCCGAACCTGTGCGCAATAATCGAATCGCTCGTGACATTGATTGGCCGATAGTAACAACCGGGATTTTTGTTCGTGACTCAAAATCCGAGAGCAAGCGCAGCGAACTGTTTCGCTTTGAAACAGGAGAATCAATGTAGTCAAGCTGTTCGTCTATCTCGTGGTCATTCAATGAAGTTGCCAGAATCGCTCCGTCTTGAACCCGCAGCGATTTACGAAAACTTGTTATTCCGAATTTCGCTCTAGTGCCCAAAAGATTTTTGTCTTCATCTCGGCTGAGAAACCCGTGCGCGTTGTCTTCGACGATGATCGCACCAGTTTGCCTGCAGTATTCGTCGTATGGCCCGAGATCTTGGGCGAAGCCAAAATAGTTGACGGCGACGATCACCTTGGCACCTATTTTCGGGTCAAGTTGCACTGGCTTAAGCGCTATATCGACCTCGTAAAAGACAGTTTTTGCTCCGAGTTCTGCGACGGCAGACAGCAGATCTCTGCAAATGAAACTCGGCAACATCACAGAGTCGCCACTTTCGACGCCCGCATAGCGCAATGCATTTTTCATTGCGTGGCGTCCAAGACTGAAATATCTGATGGTCGTCACGATTTTTTCACCTTCGTAAATCTATGAAAACACAACAAAAAAACACCAGGATAAATTTTCAATACCAAAGGCGAAAGTCGAAGCGCTTGTCCAAACAGAACCAATGCTTGCTTGGGTTGAATCGACAGTTGCCGCGCGGCTCCATAATGTGCGATCGCGAGACGATGGCGATTTCTGAATTTTGTGAGCAACTTGCCGTGTCGTTGTGCAAAGTGCTTGGTCAGGACAACTTTCTCGCTTGCCAGGTTGCGCATCACGGCACTGCTTGCGCTGTCTGCTAATCGATGAAACTCACCCAGAATTTCAGGGATGAAGGCCGTCTTTGGTTTTGTTGCTGCAAGACGCATCCACATGTCGTAGTCCTCGGCGGTGACAATTTCGGCAGATTCGTCAAACCCACCCAGAGACTTAAGTAGTTCTGTCTGGATGAATGTTGCTGAAGTCGAGATGCAGTTGCCGCGATAAAGAAGTTTCGCGTAGGTCGCATTTTTGGCGGGGCCATACATGACCTCGCGCTTTGACAAGTTGCTGTTGATCCAAAGTTCGCCATGGCAGACAAATTGAGCGCCGTTGGTAGCTTGATCGACGCATTTTTGTAACTTTGTCGGATACCACGCGTCGTCAGAGTCAAGAAACGCAACAAATTGACCCGTCGCCGATTCGATTCCGCGATTGCGCGACGCAGCGATAATGCCCGAGTTTTTGAAATTGATCAACTTGATGCGCTGGTCATCGAAGGATTGAACAACCTGGATTGTCTCATCGGTCGAAAAGTTGTTGACAACGATCGCCTCCCAGTCTTGAAACGACTGAGCGACCACCGATTCGAGTGCCCGCTTCAGCAACTTGGCATGGTTAAAAGTCGGAATTACAACAGAGACCAATGGATTGATCATCTTGATTGCCCGAACCAAATTTGGCATGTTCGCAAAAGGCCGTCTATTTCATCGGCAAGACGGGTCTCGAGTTGAAGCCCCGTTGATCTCAATTTGGTCGAATCATAAATAAATTTTTCTGGCAAAGCCTCGGGCGGCGTGCCGAGAACTTTCAGATCTGGTTTAAATCCAAGCGTGGCTTTACAGCTCGTGGCGACAAGTTCAGCCATCTCGAGAATTTTCAGGGTTGTTTCGCCACCCAGATTAAATGTGCCGTCGCCGATCAGTTCCGTGCTCATTTTTAGGCTGTGATCAATCGCGGTGCAAATATCTGTAAAAGTTATGAAGTTGCGATGTTGCATTCCATGTGATTTGAGCACCATTTGCTTTTTCTCAACTGCCTGTCGGCACAGGTCATTGGCAATAATTTGCCAGATCTTTGCATCGGGTGACATCGGGGCACCAAAACCATTTGCATTGCGCAGGCTGAGTCCTTGTACGAGACCGTTTGTGTGCGCAGACTTGACCAGATGCTCCGCTTCCAAGTGTGTCTGCGAGTAGACATCACTTGGGTTCGTGGCGGTTTTTTCTGAAATGTGCCCGGTTAAGTCGCTTCCATAAACTTGAATCGTCGATAAGTAAATAAAGCGGGTGTTTTTCTGACACTGTTCAAGGACTCGTCTCGTGTATTCGATGTTGACGTGCTTTGCTTTTTCTGGCTCGGCTCTTGATTCAAAATCTGTCATCGCGACAAGGTGCACAACGTGGGTTATGTCGCGGACCATGTCTTTAATTGACCCAGTGTCTTCAAAGTCAACTTCGCGCGTATCGGCTCGCGGCGCCCATTGCGGCGCCGATCTTTTGATGCGAGATGCGAGTCGTAAGTTGATCTCTGAATTCTGAGCAAGTATTGCTGCTAGTCGTCCGCCGAGTGTGCCGAATCCGCCCGTCAGAAGTACATTTTTGGTCATCGATGAACTAATTGCCAGTTGTAAGGAAAATATTTATCACTTGGATCACGCCGTTGAATTTCTGAAGGGTCGTGGGGGATGCTTGCACAGTTGGCGACGACTGCCATCTGTGTACCTACACCTTTGAAGCCGTTCCATACCTGAACGGGCACGGTCACGAGCCAGTAGTTTTCTTCACCCAAAAATAGTTCCTGCACTTCACCCCGAGTCGGGCTGCCTGGGCGATCATCAAACAGCACGAACTTGATTCGTCCAAATGGCACCGCATAATTGAGCACCATTTTGTCGTGATAGTGCCATGCCTTCACCGAATCGGGGAAAACACACGAAAAATAGACCTCTCCGAATTGCTGAAAATGTGGATCAGTCGATTTGAGCATGTGCATTACTTTGCCCCGCTCATCAGCGATCTGTAAAAGTGGCGTGATTATGACTCCATCAATCATCTTGATTTCTCCATATATGTTGCTATTTGAGATTCTGAGAGTTCTCTAATTCGACTTCCATCATGTGCTTGTCGATACCACGAAACTGTGTTGGTTAGAGTCTGATTAAAATTCCATTTTGGAAACCAGTTCATCTTCGAATTTGCCTTCTCACAATTTAGATGCAGCAAACCTGCTTCATGCATCTGTGGCGTAGTTTGGTCGACTTGAATTTCTCCCGAGCCCCAGATTTTGACTGCTTGATTGGCTACATCAAAAACACTGAATTTGTCCGACTCTGCGGGACCGAAGTTCCACGCCCCATTGAATTCTTGAGCTGAGTGAAGAAGAAAGTCAGCAAGTTGAATGTAGCCCGAGAGCGGTTCGAGGACATGTTGCCAAGGTCGAGTTGCATTGGGAAAACGCAGAATAATCGGTTTGTTGGCCGAGAGTGCACGAATGCAATCAGGGATGATTCGATCCTCTGCCCAATCACCACCGCCGATTACATTGCCCGCACGAACCGTGGCTGCACCAAAGTTTTTACGCTTGGTAAGAAATGAATCAAAATACGAGGAGAAAACAAGTTCGGCCGCGGCCTTTGACGCACTGTAGGGGTCGTGCCCACCGAGTTCGTCGGTCTCGCGGTATCCACGACTCACTTCAATATTCTTGTAGCACTTATCGGATGTGACAAAAACCAGCGATCGCACCGAAGCCGTTGCGTCAACAGCCTGCATCAAATTTACTGCTCCACCGATGTTTGTGTCGTAGGTAGTTTTTGGATCGTCGTATGAGCGACGCACCAGAGCCTGTGCAGCCAGGTGAAAAACTATTTCAGGTTGTGCTTGTTGCATAAAGTTGCTCAAGTGATTTGAGTCGCGCACATCGCCGTCTTGATGTCTGATTATTTTTTCGAGTTGAAGTTGCGAAAAGTGGTTCTGCTCTCCTTCTGGCGGCAATGCGAAGCCAAATACTTCGGCACCCGCCAAGTGCAACCACAGTGAAAGCCAAGATCCCTTGAAGCCGGTGTCCCCAGTTACGACCACTTTTTTGCCTTTTAAATTGACGAATGCTTGGCTTAGCGAACCCATGGTGCCTTGCCTGACTTAAACATCTGGTTGAGAAGCTCCCAGTCGCGATAGGTATCCATGCATTGCCAAAACTCATCGTGGGGGTACATCGTCATTTGGTGATCATGCACGATCGATTGAATCGGCTCTTTTTCAAATACCAAGTCTTCCCGTGGATCGAGGTAGTCAAAGACTTTTGGCTCGCAGACGAAGAACCCACCCGAAATTCGACCTCCAGAGGCTTGGGGCTTTTCATTGAACCCAGTCACCTTGTTTTGGTCGTCAATTTGCAGCTCACCGAATCGACTTGGTGGGCGAACACCTGTGACCGTGAGCAGTTTTTTGTTTGCATCATGGTGAGCAATTAGTTTTTTCAGGTTCACATCGCTCAACCCATCCCCGTAACTGAGCATGAATGTCTCGTTCCCGACGAGATTTTGAATTTTTCTGATGCGAGCACCGGTCATCGCCTCAAGCCCGGTATCTGCCATTGTCACCGAGCAATTCACCCCGTTTATTTCGCCGTCAAATTTAAAGTTGTTTGGTAGTTCGGATTCAGGTTTCAAACTTGTGACTTGGCCTTTTTGATGGGCAAAAAAGTCAACGATTGTCTCGGATTTGTAGCCAAGGCATAGGACAAATTCATTGAAGCCAAAATTTGCGTAGTAACCAATTAGGTGCCAAAGAATCGGCATCCCTCCAACTCTGATTAACGGTTTTGGAATATCGTCTGCCACGTCACGAATTCGCGTGCCGAAACCTCCGCACAGCAAGACTGTTTTCATTGATATGCCGCACGATCACTGAAAATAATGGTCGGGTTAAAAAGTCTCACGGGTGTTCGTGGGTCGGCGACGTAGTTCTTTATTGCTTCGTTCTTGGCGGCACCAACCGTGACCAAGATACGACTAGAAATTCTGGCGAATGTTTTCAGCGTCATCGTGATGCGCTCAGAAGGAGGGTTTGGTGAGTCAGTCACGAGACAGCACGACTCGTTTGAACTGAGCGCTGAATGTTGCGGCAACAGGCTGGCGATATGGCCGTCGTTGCCCATACCTAGGAGGCAAAAGTTGAACATACTGATTGATGCAATTCTACTTGCATAACCTGCGACCGCTTTCTCTGGTGCCCTTCGTGTGTCAGGGGCAATTACGGTGCCATATTTTTCACCAAGTGATTTTTCAAGCACTTTGGTTATCTGCAGTTGATTTGATTCCGGATCGTTAGCTGCAACGCATCTTTCGTCGGCCAAAAACCAATTGACTTTTTGCCAATCGATGGTGTTCGTCGAAAGACAACCTAAAGTTTGTGAAATTGCATTTCCCGAACTGATGATCACGTTGGCCGTTTGGTATTGGTCGATTGAGTTGTTGATCAACTCAGTGATCGTCTGTGCCGCCGATTTGAAAGTTTGACTATCTATTGCAAATATCTGTACGCGCGGGTCGGTTGACGAAAAGTCATGTTTCGTTGACACTCAACAACTCTAGATTGCCGTTACAAACTCGCTCAGGATTGGAGCAATTTAGTCCATCGAGCGAGGCTTGCATCCAGGTTAAACAGTTCGTCGGCGTCGATATTCGGTTGATGCGAATCTAGTTGTTGCAAGGCCATGTTTAGTTCTGTCGCTGTCCGAACTGTTTGAACCGATGAGCTATTGCGTAGCGGGCTCAAGTTGAATGACATCGGGTCGAGACATTGAATTACGGGTATGCCGGAACAAACTCCATCGATTACTGCCGATGTGATCGCACTGCAATAAAGAACATCAGCTTGACCAAAAAAACTTGCAAGATCATGTTTTCCCGAAACAACTTGGGCATCAATGTTGAGGTTCGATATTTTTTGGCTCCAGTGGGGTTTAAGCAAGATCTGGTATCTGTTCGGGTTGATGGCGACTACTTCGTCGAGCAGTTTCATCTGTGTTTGTGTTGCCGAATCGAGGTAGTCGGTAGCCACAAGGATCGTCAACTTTGCGTTTGCCGTACGTGCGGCTTTTGGTTTTGCCAAGTGCAGATACATCAATGCTTCGACATCTACTATTTCAGTTTCAAGGTAGCGAGCTTCAATCAGCGAATTTCTCGCAAGCGAACCGTTCACCGCTATCAAGTCGGGACGGGGCATTTTGCTGTCTGACGAAAACTGGCGCGGATCAGACATCAAGCGTAAGTCCCAGAATCGAACCGTCGAATGCGCGACGCCGATCAATTGTCCGTGATTATGTTTTCGCCAAAGGTAGATCAGAGCCATTTCCCATGGTTGGTTCTCAATCAGATAAATGCCACGCTTTTGATGCGTATTTGACGACAACAAAGATTCAAGACGATTAAATCGGAGGCAGTTGATCAGGGCTTCGTAGCCGCGTAGTGAGTTCAGCCACTCTCGTTTTAGTAGTGGCCAAAAGTTGACACCCGAGATCGGGTCCGTGAATGCGGTCTTATATTTGTTGCTTGGTAGCGAGCTGACCATGACCTTGAAGTAGTCAAATATCGTGGTGAAAAAAATTTTCAAGTCGATTTTTGCGTCAACGATTTCGTGATGATGCGACTCATGCTGATTGAATCCAACGCACATATTTTTTGCATTTTTTAGTTCGGTGACAGTATGTTGATCGACCAAGTTGTGCCACCAGTTGACCTCAGATTGATCTAGGTGGTCGACGAGAGCAGTCCAATATTGCGAGCCGAACTTGTGGTTGGTGACTTCGGGCGAGAATCGGTACCAATAGTCAAAAAACGAAATTGAACCAGCCGCGGATCGCCTTGTCGGCAGTCGGCCGAGCGACTGTGATTTTTTTATCTGCGTGACCATGGCCAAAATTGCCTGCAACGGTCGTGGCACGATTGGTTTTACTCTTGTGCGCCATGGGATGGATGGAGTTGAAGACTTCACCTTGACGATCCGCAGTTCAATTTTCAAACTCTCGGTCAGACTTGCAAAAACCTTGATCAAATTGTTGTTGCCCGAATGGACCTCCAACCGTTCTACCAAATTGGATTTGATGATTTCAACCAAGGCTAAGACTTTCGCCAGATTGTTGAGTTCAGCAGACTGAGTGTATGGTCGGGAGTGAAATTGGGTCATCCAAAAGTAATCAAAGTCGGTCCTGAATTTGTGGTTCGTCGCGGGGTTTTCAGTGATTGAGGTGGTGAGATCATAGATAAATCCCAATATTTTTTTTCGGATTTCCAAACCGTTTTGCTCCACTACTTCACTTATCGAGGCCGTTGATTCGTCGTCTGACTCTGCGACGAATTGTCGCCAAAGCAAGATCGAATCTGCCTGAAGATTGCAATCAAAGTCAGAGTCCCAGATTGTCAAAGTCCGAGATGGAGTTGCTCCTAGTTTGTACATTTACGATTTTTAGTGAGATGTAGTTTTCATTAGTCGTTCTACTTCAAGAACATCACCAGGAACGTCAACAGCATGGGTGCGGTAACCCGTTCGTTGCATCCGAATCTTGAATCCGTGTTCGAGAAATCGAAGCATGTCCACCGATTCGTTGACTTCAAGCGGAGTCGGAGCCAACTCAGTGAACTTTTGCAATGCCTGACGGCGAAAAGCGATTAACCCGAGTTGCTTGCCCGATGGGCGCTCAACGCCGTCCAGCGAAACAGGGATTGCGGCGCGAGACATGTATAGGGCATCGCCCGCTAAATCCATAACCACCTTCACGCAATTTGGGCTGTTGAATTCACCGGGCTGAATATCGGCGTAAAGATTGACGACGTCTATCTCGGGGTTTTTTGAAAATGGCCTCAAGACATCCGACAACATGCGCGGGTCAGTCATCGGCTCGTCACCTTGCACCATCACCACGATCTCGAATTTTGACTTGGTTGATTGTTCAAGTTTGCTTACCGCCTCAGCGCAACGATCGGAAGCCCGCTCATGTTTGTTGCTCGTCATCACGGCCTTGTGGCCGAGATTTTGAACGTGTTCAACTATCTCTTGGTCGCATGTCGCCACTGCGACTTCGTCGATCTCTGTGCACAACAGAACTCGTTCAATTATGTGCTGCAACATTGATTTACCCAAGATGAGTGTCAATGGCTTGTTCGGAAATCGCGTGCTCGCAAGTCGCGCAGGGATCAGTGCAACTACTTTCATTTGAGCAAATTCTTTGCGCGAAGCGCTTCAACAAGTAATCGACTGGCTTCTTGTTCCATGCGGTCTCGGGTCTCCCGAGCGTATGTGCCCATGTGCGCAGTCATTTGCACGTTGTCAAGTTTGCTAAGTGGTCCCGAATATGGCTCTTGTTCGAAACAGTCGAGTGCGGCACCAGCGATATGGCGTGACTCAATTGCATTGAATAATGCTTGCTCGTCAACCAAACCACCGCGTGAAATATTGACGAAAAATGAGCCCTTTTTCATCAACTTAAATTGTTTTTCACCAATGAGATGATGACTATCTGCGTCGTAAGGCAGATGCAGGGTTAGAACGTCAACTTCTCGACATAGTTCGTCGAGTGACGAGTTTGCAAAGTCTTTTGTCGACTTGTGTGGATCACAGACAACAACTTTTGCGCCAAAAGCACCGAGTAGTTCGGCTACTCGCTGCCCGATTCGGCCATAACCAACTACGCCTACGGTCTTGGTTTCAAGCAGATGGCCCATTTGACCCTGCCATTTGTTGTTACGGATTTGTCGATCAGTCGCAGCGATGTTGCGCAGCAATCCAAGAATGTGCCCAATGGTGAGTTCGGCAACTGCCGAATTTGGTGCATCAGGAGTATTGAGAACTGTGATTCCAAGTTTTGTGGCAGTAGTCAAGTCGACACTGTCGAGTCCGACGCCAACTCTGGCGATCACTTTGAGTGCAGTAGCCGATTGAAGAACCGTCGCGTTCAGAGATTCAAGCCCGGCGATTATGCCCACAGTGTCGTTTCCGAGAAGTTCAATAACTTGGTCTTGAGACAGGCGGGCGCCAAACGGGTTGAGTTTTATGTCGATACCCGCATTTTTTAACTCACCAAGCGCGGCGAAATTTTCCAAGTTAAAACTTGAGGTAGATATCAAAATTTGCAAAGCCGTGCC
>SXGS01171761.1_pt1 | contig 21132 bp, 17 predicted proteins | sample 3174681 | NCBI WGS metagenome assembly SXGS01 (sample SAMN11356861, study PRJNA531348) | freshwater metagenome | isolation source: freshwater sample F1-80 | place: China: Fuxian Lake, Yuxi | collected 2017-12-25 | reverse complement strand
TTTAAAAGGAGACAAAATGAAAACCAGTCAAATCACGTTTAAGGTAGCAAAGACAAGCGACTCGGCGGCTAAGGCAGTTGGCATTGCGGTCGCAAGCGACGGTGTGGTCGCCAAAGAAGTCGGCATGACACGTGATCAACTCACCGCGCTCGGCTTTGAAGGCAAAGTTGGTCAGACACTTGTGTTGCCGACGAACAAGACAAGACAAACAATCGCCGTCGGCATCGGCGAGGCAGCAAAAGCAAATGCGGACGCGATGCGCACCGCGGCAGCGGCCCTTGCCCGCGCCAGCGCCAAAGTCGCGAGTTTGACGACAACACTGGCGAACGCAGGTCGTGGTGATCGCACGGCGATTGCACAAGCGGTGACAGAAGGTTTGATTTTGGCGACACATCGCTACGACGCTCTTAAAAATGACAAGAAAGCAACTTCAAAACTGACGTCGGTGACGCTTGTTGCGCCTGGCGCGACGGGTGCCGCAATTTCGAGAGGCGTCAAGCGTGGTGAGACAATCGCCGATGCAGTTTGTTTGGCTCGCGATTTAGCGAATATGCCACCAGCGCACTTGACGGCGAAAATGATCGCTGAACGCGCGCAAAAAATTGGTGCAGAAACTGGCGTAAAAGTTGAAGTGTTCACGAAGGATCAACTTCTAGAGATGGGTTGTGGCGGAATGATCGGTGTGAACCGCGGCAGCGTCAACCCACCACGAATGGTGAAAATTTCTTATCGTCCGGGAGGCTCGGGTGATGGCTCGAAAAAATCATCGAAAAAAAGTTCTACGACTTCAAAACAGTCGCATTTGATCATGGTAGGTAAAGGCGTAATGTACGACTCGGGCGGTATTAGTTTGAAGCCGTCAGACCCAAGCCACGCAATGATGAAAGCCGACATGAGCGGCGCGGCTGCAGTGCTGGCCACCATGAGCACTCTCAAGGCATTGGGTTGTAAAAATAGAATCACGGCCTACATGATGTGCACCGATAATTTACCATCGGGTAGCGCAATGGCGATGGGAGATGTATTGACGATGCGCAACGGCAAGACCGTTGAGATTCACAACACCGACGCCGAAGGTCGGTTGGTGTTGGCTGATGGTTTGTCGTTGGCCGCCGAACAAAAGCCGGATGCGATCATTGACATTGCAACGCTCACTGGCGCTTGCGCACGTGCTCTCGGGCCACAGATGTCCGGTGTGATGGGCAACAATCAAAAATTTGTGGACCAAGTTTTGTCGGCGGCGAATGCAACTGACGAACAGGTTTGGCAATTGCCGCTCGAGCGCAAATACCGCACAATGATTGATTCTTATATTGCCGACATGAAAAATGTCGGTGGACCAGATGCAGGTGCGATTACCGCGGCATTATTTTTAGATGAGTTCACTTCGGGCACGCCATGGGCGCATCTTGATATCGCCGGACCAATGTGGGCCGACGGTGATGCGGGCTGGCTTCAGCGCGGGGCGACTGCCTACGGCACACGACTTTTAGTTAATTTGGCTGAAAACTTCAAACGCAACTAAGGCGCGACGGTAGTTGCGGGGGCCGTTGTTGCGGTAGACACGGTTGTCGTTGCTGCCGGCACGCTAGTGGCGACGGTTGTCGTCGTTGCCGGCACGGTTGCGGCGACCGTAGTGGTAGTTGTAGTGACTGCGGTAGTCGTAGTGGTTGGCGATGTGGCTACCCAATATCGTTCGTATATATCGCGGGCCAGTGATTGATATGACTTGGCGCGAATTGCATAACCAGTTGGTGTGAGGTGAACTTTATCCCAAGACATCAACTTCGGATTGTCATTAATTATTGCAGACCAATCTGAGAGAACCAGATTTGGATATTCGGAAGTGAGTTTCACGAGAACGGTATTGAAAACAACACTTCTTGCAAAGATCGCCTTGGTATCTCTTCGATTAACAGTAAGCCAAGTCACGGGTACATTGCCGATTGTGTTCATTAAATCACGAATAATTTTTTCGTAGACATCAGATTTGGTTTCAAGAGCCACATCGTTGCTGCCGAGTGCGACAATCACCGCATCTGGGTTGAGACCCGCCGCTTTGAGTTTCAAATATGATTTAACACCTGACATGCGGATTGAAGTGTTAGGTGTCGGAAACGCAACTCGTCGCGAGTATTGCCCGTCTATAACCACGTTTGCCCATTGGCCGTCACCCGCAACAAGTTTCTGTGCTTTCGCGAAATATTCAGTGCCCCATGTGATGCTGTCTCCGAGGATCAAAAGTGACGGACTCGTGTTTGGCGTGAAAGGCGTGCTACTTCCGGCACCAATCGTTATCGCAAAAGTAAATGTGACAAACAGCAACTTTGCGACGAGAGATTTTCTATTTTGATTTCGAGACATCAACTAGTCGGATCTCCCCAAACTCGAAACACGAGTGAAGGTCCAGTCAGTTGTAAAGTTTCGCCACGACGCAACACGCATGCTTGACCTTGTTGCAGAGATCCTGCTCGTCCTTGAACACATAGATATATTTCTACTTCGTGTTCGGCCGTCAGCGATATGGTGCTGGTCACGCCGAAACGCTGAACACTAAACGGCGCGCTTGCAATGTCGTAGTGAACAACATTCGCCGAGTTTGCAGTCGGCGCAACCAATTTGGGCATATCTGAACGAAAGTTGGCGGTTGCAAAAAATTCATCAATATCAATATGTTTTGTTGTAAATGCCGCGCGCATGACGTTGTCGCTACTGGTCATTACTTCAACCGCTAAGCCACTTAAATACGAGTGCACGTTTCCGGGCTCAAGAAAAATTACATCGCCAGGTTTTAAGACCACATGATTCATCAATAATGTAACGAGAGTGCCCCCTGAATTTGGATACAAGGATGCGAGCGCGCGCAAGTGACTTGGCAAATTTTGTGGTGTTGGATAGAAATTTGAATCAAGTGCCCAGCGCACGGTTTTTTCCAATCCGTCCAGTTTCAAATGACCGGCAAGTTCGAGCCAGCCATTTCTTTCGGCGCGTGCTAGCGACTCGGATACAGGCGCAAAACCGCAGAGCAATTGAAAATCAGAAAGCGCACACAGCAATTCTGGCTTTGAAGCCTCGTCTTTATAGACGCGGTTGGCAGCGGTGCGAGCGAGGCCAAGTTTGTTTTCGCGAGCAAAACCTTCAAGCGCTTGAGCCGTTGTCGGGTGCGTCTGTAGTGACAACGGTTTTGCCACCGCGATGAGTTTCAATAAAAACGAAAGATCACCGACAACGTTTTTTAGTTGAGTTTCGCCGTTGCCAGTTTGCAAAGTCGCACAACCATCAGGATGAGTGCCAAACCACAGTTCAGCCCACGGCTTCTGATTGCGGGCCGCACCCAGTAAATCTGGCAACACCGCAAGATCGCCCCACTCATAGTGCTTTATGGCTGGTTTAAGGATTGCAGTCATTTTTGTTGAACTCTTATTTATTTTATCGGCATTGCAACAATGTGCTTTGCGGCATCATCAATTGCGACATCACCTGATGTTCCGGCGCGGCGGTTGCGAACTTCGACTACCCCCGTAGAGACACCACGACCCGCGATGACGATGCGTGGTGTGCCGATTAATTCAGCATCTTTAAATTTAACGCCAGGCGAAACTCCTTTGCGGTCATCGAGCAACACGGTCATGTGAAGATCATGCAATGCAGTTGCAAGTGTCTCACCAACAGCTGAGGTTTCGTCACCAGGTTTGCCTGCAATAACAATGTGCACATCAGTTGGCGAAACAGCAGAAGGCCACTTCAGACCAATTTCATCGTGGTTCGCCTCGGCAATTGCAGCAACTGCACGCGAGACGCCGATGCCATAAGAACCCATTGTCACAACTTGCGACTTTCCGTTTTGATCGAGCACGGTGAGCCCGAGCGCTTCGGCGTATTTGCGCCCAAGTTGAAACACGTGACCAATCTCGATGCCGCGACGAATCTGCAATTTTGCATCGCACTTCGGGCATGCATCACCATCGCGTACATCGGCGGCGTCAACTATGCCGTCACTAGAAAAATCTCTGCCGAATACGAGACCTGCAACGTGTCGACCAGGCGCATTCGCGCCAGTTATCCAAGAGCTACCAATTGCAATACTGCGATCAAGCAAATATTTGATGCCACTTGCATTCTTCAACCCGAGTGACTGCGGCCCGATGTAACCCTTGACGAGATTTTTGTTGGCAGCAAAATCTGCTTCTGTGAACTCGACGATTTCAGCCGGCGAGACTTGTGCTTCGAGACGCTTGGTATCAACATCGCGATCACCCGGCACGCCAACGGCAAGTGGCTCGGTTCGACCATCCGGGTAGCGCAAATTGACGATGACATTCTTGAGAGTGTCGGACGCCAAAAACGGACGATCGGCTCGCTTTAAATCAGGTCGCGTGTTAAATAAATCAACCAACGTCGCGATTGTCGGCGTTGCGGGTGTGTCGTGAACCACGGCAGCCGCAAAACCAGCGAAATCAATTCTTGCAGGTTCACCGACCCGCACGGCCTCGGTATTGGCCGAGTACGAACAGCTGTTGCAACTAACAAACGTGTCTTCACCCGAATCACACGGAAACAAGAACTCTTCAGATGCCGAACCACCCATTGCCCCGGACATCGCCGAGACCACTGCGTACGGCAAACCCAACCGATCGAAGGTTCGCAAATATGCGGCTCGGTGCGCATCGTAACTTCGTTGCAACCCTTGATCGTCAACATCAAAACTGTAAGAGTCTTTCATCAAAAATTCGCGACCGCGCAATAGTCCAGCTCGCGGACGCGCTTCGTCGCGAAATTTAGTCTGAATTTGATATAGCCACAGGGGTAAATCTTTGTAGCTGCTGTAAAGATCCTTGACTAACAGCGTGAACATTTCTTCGTGAGTTGGTCCGAGCAGATAATCGACGCCGCGCCTGTCTTGCAAGCGAAACAAATTTGGGCCGTAATCTGTCCACCGACCAGTGGTCTCATACGGTTCGCGAGGCAACATGGCCGGAAAGTGCACTTCTTGAGCGCCAATTTCATCCATTTCTTCGCGGACGATCGTTTCAACTCGGTTCAAGGTTCGCAAACCAAGCGGTAACCATGTGTAGCCACCTGGGGCAGCACGGCGAATGTATCCGGCTCGCACCAATAGTCGATGGCTCGGCACCTCGGCGTCAACTGGGTCGTCGCGTAATGTCCTTAAAAACATTGTTGACATCCGCAAAATCACGTGCCCTCACTTGGCGGCGCAAGATTGACGCCATCTAAAACTTTAGTTCCGTGCCCCTATACTTAAAGCGACCTAAAAGTTCATTGAACCGAAGGCGTGGGTTTAGGCCCACGCCTTTTGTTCGCTATCGGGTGCTTTTTAGGGGATAAAAAAGGCTATTTAGTACTTATCAACCGAGTTATGTAAGAGAAAGGAGAGATATCTAATGGAATCGAGTGCAAGCGACAGAGCAGGCGCAAATGGTGGCACGAGTGTAACCGTCACGCGTATCAGCGAACTCGTCACACCAATCGTTGGCGATCTCGGCCTTGACCTCTATGACCTCGAATTCGTGAGTGGTGTCGTGCGAGTCGTCGTCGATACAAAACCAGGCACGCTTGGAGAAAACGGTCGTCCCGCGGGGATCGACCTCGAGAAGATTGGGTTGCTAACCCGTTTGATTTCAAAAGAGTTTGACCACGCCGAGCCGGTGCCCGGTCGTTACACACTTGAAGTAACAAGCCCAGGACTTGAGCGTAATTTGCGACTGCCGCGCCATTACATTCGTGAAGTCAACAAAGAAGTCAGCGTGCGTTTGACTGCACCCCTTGAAACCGGCGGCGAGCGTCGAGTTCAAGGCATTCTTGTCGGCGCTGATGAGCGCGAGATCACGGTTCGCAACGCCAGTGATGTCGAAATAAAAATCAGCTACGCCACGATTGACCGCGCCCGAACAGTTTTCAAATTCGAGACGACGTCCAAACAAGATGCTCGACATTCAAAGAATTCAAAACACAAGCTCGCAAACACAACGGAGGCCAAGGCATCATGAGCAACATGGACATGTCAGAAGCGCTGCGCATGCTCGCAGCCGACCGCGGAATCACTCTCGATGCACTATTGCAAGTTCTTGTTGAGGCTTTGGCAACTGCATACAAGAAGCGACCTGGTGCCGCAGACGAAGTAATCGTTGGAGTCAACCCAGACAACATGGACATCACGTTTACGGCATACGACGTAAACGACGATGGTGAATGGATCAACGAACGAGATGACACACCAAAGAAGGACGAACTCGGTCGAATTGCCGCGGTGACTTTTCGTCAGGTGATGAGTCAACGAATTCGAGAAGTTGAGCGTGAGCGCAAATTCGAAGAGTATGCAAACCGCGAAGGCGACATTGTTTCCGGAACGGTGCAAAAGACCGACACTCGCTACACATTGCTCGATCTTGGGCGAGTCGAAGCGTTGTTACCACAAGCAGAGCAAGTGCTCGGCGAGACACGCGAGCCGAATGCACGACTCAAGGCGTACATCGTTGAAGTGCGTCGCACTCCGAAGGGTCCACAGATTGTTGTAAGTCGAACTCACCCAGGATTGATCATGCGACTTTTTGAAATGGAAGTGCCTGAGATTGCCGACCGAATTGTAGAGATCAAATCGTGTGCTCGCGAACCGGGTCAACGCACAAAAATTGCCGTGTGGTCGAACGATAAGGCGATCGACCCTGTCGGTGCATGTGTTGGCGCGCGCGGTGGGCGAGTGCGAATGGTTGTCAACGAATTGCGTGGAGAAAAAGTAGACATCATCCCATTTAGCGAAGACAAGCGTGATTTCATCGCCAAGGCGATGTCGCCCGCAAAAGTCACCGAGGTTCGTTTGAGTGCAGACGAGACGCAAGCCGATGTAATCGTGCCTGATTTTCAGTTGTCATTGGCGATCGGCAAGATGGGCGTAAACGCCACACTTGCGGCACGGCTAACCGGTGTGCGAATTGATATCAAGAGCGAATCAGAGGCTGCTGCCGAAGGCAACGGTGTGGTGCGTCGCGCAGTAGAGACGCCCGCAGAGTCTATGTATGCCGAAGGTGAATGGAAGACCAACACAGATACTGGTGCGATGGAGTGGCACGCTGCTGACGGATCAGTTTTGAGTCAAGAACAAGTGGCTGCACAATCTGGTGCATCAACTGAAGAATCGAAGGGCTAGACACTTTGCCAAAGGCCAAACGCGTTCACGAGATCGCCAAAGAACTCGGAATGACAAACGCCGAGGTTATTGACCTCAGCGGAAAACTCGGCATAGGTGTGAAAGGCCCATCGTCAACGATTATCGACGCTCAAGCCGATCGTATTCGCGCGCGTGCGGAAAGAGAAGGTCTGACACGAGAAACACAGCCTGAAGAGGTTTCTGATAAGCCAGTCAAAAAGGCTGCTGTAAAGAAAGTTGCCGGCGCAAAGAAAGTTGCTGTAAAAAAAGTTGCTGGCGCCAAAAAAACTGCGACGAAAAAAGTTTCAGAAACTGATTTGCAAGTTGAAACACCACAAGCAGCGGTTGAGACAGCGTCGACACAAGGTACGCAATCAGCATCAGCGACACAAGCTACGCGTAATCTGCAAAGCGATGATGTGGCTCCGCGCGAGAGTGATGGTGGTGCGGGTCGCGTAGTTTCATCCGCTCAACCAAATCGGCCAGGTGCAGGCACAAACACAGCGCCGAACATGCGACCCGCGCCTTCGCGACCGATTCAACCGTTGCAACCACAACCAGTGCGACCAGCGGCGCAAGCACCAACGACACAACCGAAAGCGCCGCAGGCGCCAGCAGCAAGTGCGCCGACGCAACAACCATCCCGACCATTACCTGCGGGTGCGCGTCCGATTCCGCCACCGCCCGGATCTTCGCGTCCGATTCCGCCACCACCAGTTTCTCGTCGACCTGAAGGCGGAGTAACTCGTCCACCTTTCAATCGTTCTGCACCTCGCAGTACAGCACCATCAACAAACGCACGCACGGGTCGAATTCCTGCTTCACAACTTGGTCGTGGTCCTGTTGGATCAGGCGGTCGCACGACACCAGATCGTGCAGCACCTGGGCGTGGTCCAGGCGGTCGTCCGGGTGCACCAACCGGCGGACGTGGAACTGCACTTGGTCGAAGTAGCCCGACGGGTCCTGGTGGTCGTCCTGCGCAGGGTCGTGGTCCTGGCGGCGGACAACGTCGCTCTCCGCGCAAAAAAACAAGAGGGCAACGTCGCCAAGAGTTTGAAGAGCAACTTCCGCAGACACCGACAAGTTACACGGCGAGTGCGGTCCCAGTGCCTGAGGGGATCATTGTTATTGAGCGCGGCGGTTCATCGCAAGAGTTTGCACCGAAATTAAATCGCACTCCAGCCGATGTCGTGCGATTCTTGCTTGAGCACGGCGAAATGGTCACCGCGACGATGACACTCGTCGATGAACAGATGGAACTGTTCGCTCTTGAGTGTGGTGCAGAAATTTTGCTTGTAGATCCGGGCCAACAAGAAGAACTTGAACTACAAGCAATGTTTGATGATGCAGACGACGATGATCCCGAGACACAAGCGACTCGTCCTCCAATCATCACGATCATGGGACACGTTGACCACGGCAAAACAACCCTGCTCGACAAAATTCGCAATGCCAATGTTGTCTCTGGCGAAGCCGGTGGTATCACCCAGCACATTGGTGCATACCAAGTTGAAAAAGATGGCAAGTTGATCACGTTCATCGACACACCGGGTCACGCAGCGTTCACAAAAATGCGCGCTCGTGGTGCAGGCGTGACTGACATAGTTGTATTGGTTGTCGCTGCCGATGACGGAGTAATGCCGCAAACGATCGAGGCGATTAATCATGCCCGAGTTGCCGGCGTGCCGATTGTCGTCGCACTAAACAAAATCGACAAAGATAATGCTGATGTGCAAAGAGTTTTGGCGGGTCTTGCCGAACAACAATTGACGCCAGAAGCATGGGGCGGTGACACAATCGTTGTTGAGATGTCAGCGCAAAGTGGTTTGGGCGTCGACGATTTGCTCGACCAGTTGAATGCCGTGGCTGAACTCGAAGAGTTGACCGCGAACCCGACTGGTCGTGCCAAAGGCGTGGTGCTTGAGGCACAGTTAGATGTTGGTCGGGGTTCAGTGGCGACAATCTTGGTCGACAAAGGTGTGCTCAAAGTCGGTGATCCAATAGTCGCGGGTGCTGCGTGGGGCAAGGTTCGTGCGCTGATCAACGACCGTGGCGAACAGGTTAAACAAGCAGGGCCTTCGACGCCCGTGCAGGTGCTCGGTTTGTCGGCTGTGCCTGGTGCCGGTGAAGAATTCAGATCTGCCCCTGATGAGCGAACCGCACGTACGGTGGCTGGCGCGCGCGAGCAGCGATATCGCACGATGAACCAACGCGGTGATGCCCGAGTTCAACGCGGAGTGAAACTCGAAGATATTTTCACCCATATTCAAGCGGGCGAAGTAGCGACGCTTAACGTGATCGTCAAAGCAGATGTACACGGATCTCTCGAAGCAGTAACCGAGAGTTTGCGCAAACTTGAGCGAGACGATGTTCGTGCGGCGTTCGTGCATCGCGGTGTCGGCACGATCACAGAGAACGATATTTCATTGGCCGCGGCGACGAATGCAACTTTGATCGGCTTCAATGTGCGACCAGACCGAAAGATTCGTGAACTCGCTGAAAAAGAAAATGTAGAAATTCGAACCTACGAAATTATTTATAAACTTCTTGAAGATGTCGAGAAGGCGATGAAAGGAATGCTCGCCCCAGAATTTGTCGAAGTTGTGACCGGCGAGGCCGAAGTACGAGAAATATTCAAAGCCCCGAAGGTCGGCGCTGTCGCTGGTTGCTCTGTGGTGTCTGGCGTAATAACCCGCGGATCAAAGGTGCGCTTCTTGCGCGATGGCTCAATCATCTGGAAGGGCAACATAAACACTCTGCGCCGTTTCAAAGACGATGTGCGCGAAGTGCGTGAAGGCTTTGAGTGTGGCGTGAGCCTGACAGACTTCCAAGATTTGAAGCCAGGCGACGTAATCGAAACTTATGATCTTAAAGAGGTTGAGCGAGCCTAAGTTTGCACGAAGTGTCTAATCTGTATACATGGCAGATTTAGAATTTTTCTTTGATCCGGGTTGTCCATGGGCGTGGGCGACTTCGCGTTGGGTGACGGAAGTTGTCAACACTCGTAACTATGAAGTGTCTTGGAAATTTATTTCTCTGTCAATGATCAACACTGATCGCGGGTATGCAGCCAACGATGACTACCACAAACTAATTCATAATTTTGGTCTGGCTGCCTTGCGTGTTGCCAGCGCGGCTCGTGCCGATGCGGGCAATGAAGGAGTATTCAAGTTTTATACGGCTTTCGGCACGTCATTTCATAATCAAAAAAAACGCGAAGGTTTTGATACCGACAAGCACAAGCTGTTGACAGAAATCTTGCAGGGCGCCTCGCTGCCAACCGTATGGGCAGACTCCTTTGAAGACGAGACCCACACGCCTTTGATTCGATACGAGACCGATATGGCACTATCACGCACCGGAAAAGATGTCGGCACACCGATACTTACTTTCAAGCCTGGATCACCTAATGAGGGAAGTTTTTTCGGACCAGTGATTTCAAAAATACCACGAGGTAGTGATGCCGTGAAGCTTTGGGATGCGATCGAGATGATTGCGACGACTTCGGGCGTTGCCGAACTCAAGCGTTCTTTGCGCTCACCCCTTGATTTGAGTTAGAAATATGGACACGATGAAAGTTGTTTATACACCGGCGCACTTGTTGCATAATCCAGAAGTTGAGATCGAAAGGTCTTCGGCTCACTCGCCATTTGAACATACGGGTCGAGCAGAGAAGATTCGTGAAACTTTGGCAGCCGACAAGGCCTTTGAATTTGTATCGCCGACAGCATGGGGCACCGATCCGATCACGAAAATACATAATCCAGGCTTGTTGAAGTTCTTGTCGACGGCATGGGCTGATTATCAGCGCGATGTAAAAGAAGTGCGCGAGGTTGTGCCCGATATGTTTTTTAAATCAAACTTGCGTGAAAAGATGGGTTCACGCACCGAACCCGAGTCGGTCAACGGCAAATTGGGCTGGTGGTGTTTCGAGACCACGACACCTTTGACCGTGGGCACTTACGAGGCAGCCCGCGGGGCGGTAGATGTTGCTTTGAGCGCGACGAAAATAGTTCAAGATGGTGAGCGATTTAGTTATGGTCTGTGCAGGCCACCAGGTCATCATGCAACAACCGATCTATATGGGGGATATTGCTTTTTTAACAACGCGGCGATTGCGGCACACCATGTGGCCAGTACCACTGGCACCAAAGTAACCGTGCTGGATGTCGACTACCACCATGGCAACGGCACTCAACAGATTTTTTATGAGCGCGATGATGTGCAATTCGTTTCGCTGCATGGTGACCCCGCGCGGGCATACCCCTATTTCACCGGCTATGCCGAAGAAACTGGCTCCGGTAGAGGATCGGGCTCAACGCTCAACTTGCCACTCGCGGCACGCACCGACGACGACACATATTTGAAATCTCTCGAACGCGCGTGCGAAAGTATCAAAAAGTTTGGACCGTCAATGGTCATCGTTTCTTTGGGTCTTGACACGTTTATCACTGATCCGATAAGTGATTTATCCTTGACCACGCCAGGCTACGACAGGTGTGGCGCGCTGGTTGGTGCGCTCGGTTTGCCAACGGTGGTTTTGCAGGAGGGTGGCTACGACGTCAATGCTCTCGGCGTCAATGTGCAATCTTGGTTGCACGGCTTGGCACGTGCTAGCTAACTTCTGACCCGTAAGTTATTTTTAGCGTTCGCGCAAATACTTCTCGAATGACGCTGCGATTTCGTCACCGCTCGGGATTGGTCCTCCGAAATTAATTTCGGTTGTGCCATTAGCAATTTGCTCGTCAAAACTTTGTTCAAGTTGAGTCAACATTTGTGAATGATCATTGTTCCCGGCAATCAATTGGTCGAGCCGCTCGCGTTGAGTATTGGCCTGTTCACGCATCTCGGAAACATCAATCGAGATGCCGCCAGTATCGCAGAGCGCTGAAAGCAGGGCGGCTGATGCAGCAGGGTAGGGCATCGACGCAACATAGTGAGGCACGCGAGCCCATAATCCGAGAGCCTGAATCTTGCGATCGTGAAGCGAATGCTCGATCGCCGCAGCCATGCCAGCAGGCACATCAACCGAACTTTTAATGTAGGGCAAATTTGCAACAAGTTCTTTATCGGGTGAGGTGCATGAAATGTAGACCGCACGAGTGTGTGGGGTCGCGTACGGATAGGCCCCGATACCGATCATTCGTCGCACACCAAAGTCGACACTTATGTCAGCCAAGGTCTCGGCAAACAGATGCCAGCGAGTGTCGGGCTCTGGACCAGTTAACAACAAGACGTCTTTGCCATTGATATCTTTGCCGAGTGAGATCTCAGGAGTAGACCAAATCAATTTTGTGTTTACGCCCTCGCGCAACTCCATAATTGGGCGTCGAGCTCGATAGTCAACAAAGGTGTCGTTGTCGAACGAGATTATCGTTTTGGCTTTTGTCTCTTTTGAGATGGATTCCATTGCGTTTGCCGCGGCCGAACTCGTGTCGATCCATCCCGACATCATCACAACCAAAAGCGGATCATTGATCTCTGGCAAATCACCAAGAATCGTGTATGACTTTTCCATTTGCAGATCAGTTTAGACGCGACAGTGCAACTTCGGCGCTATTTGCGGCGGCCTCGGTCTGCAACTTGAACGGCTCGAGTTCTGCGGTGGTTTTTTTGCCGAGTGCACCACCCAGGTAGCGTGCGTAAACACCTTCAACAATGCACGCAAGTTTCCAATATGCAAAGGCGCGATAAAACTCAATGTTTGAAACATCTCGACCGGTGATCTCTGCGTAGCGCGCGATTAAATCGGCGCGATTCAAGAAACCTTCAACTGTCGTGTATTGCGACATCCATGGTGATGGTTCGTCACCAGGGCCCGTCCAATAGACGGTCAGCAGACCTAGATCTGCAAGCGGATCACCCAGCGTGCATATCTCCCAATCTAAAACGGCTTGAATTTCTCCTTGAGAACTGACAATGCAGTTGTCTAACCGATAGTCGCCGTGCACGATTGTTGCAGGGCCTTGCTCTGGAATTCGCTTTGCCAGTTCTTCGTGCACGCGATCAATCGACGAAAGTTCACGCGTTTTTTGGGCGTTCCATTGCCCATACCAGCGCTTGAGTTGCCGGGCGATGTAACCCTCGTGGCGGCTGAAATCTTGCAAACCAACCGCAGAGACATCTACGGCGTGAATTTTTGTCATGGTTTCAACCAGTGATTCGCTGGCACGAGTTCGAGTCTGATTGGTCAAGACTTTCTCGGCGATTGCACTATCGCGAATAATGTATCCATCAACAAAATTCATTACATAAAATGGTGCGCCGTTGACTTCGATGTCGTTGCACAACCCACGGGTGCGGGGCACCGGAACGTCTGAATTCTGTAGTGCATCGATCATTCGGTGTTCGCGTCCCATGTCGTGAGCGCTTGCAAGACCGTGGCTTAGTGGTGGACGACGCAACACATAATGATTTTGTTTTGAATCGCGCACCGAAAAAGTTAAATTTGAATGTCCACCAGCGATGAACTCGAACTTAAATGGGCCGCTGGCACCTTTGACATTGGCTTCGAGCCATTTCGTAACTTTTGGTGAGTCAATACCAGCGCTGACGGTGTCGCTCATTGCCAATCAACCTAGCCAATTTGAGATATGTTGTGCCACTTACAACAACACGGTCTTGGCAATAACTAAGCAGTATCGTTTGAATCATGGCGATTGATGTATTGGACGAGACTTTTCAAAAAGAAGTAATTGATAAATCAATGATCTTTCCGGTGATCGTAGATTTGTGGGCTCCGTGGTGCGGGCCGTGTAAAACTCTCGGTCCGATTCTTGAGAAACTAGTTGCAGCAACGAAGGGCCAAGTCATTTTGGCGAAAGTTGATGTCGATAAATGTCCCCAGATTGCCCAGGCATTTCAGGCTCAGTCGATACCCGCCGTGTATGCGATGAAAGATGGAAAAATTTTGGACGGTTTCGTTGGCGCTCAACCAGAACATGTCGTGAGTGAGTTTGTAAAAAGACTTCTGCCAGAGGTTGTTGCCGTCGATGTAAGAGCGTTGCTGGCAAAGGGCGACGAGGCAAGTCTGCGCAAAGCATTTGAGGCTGAGCCTGCAAATGAGGCGGCGGTGATTGCACTGGCTGAGTTGCTTGTGTCTCGCAAAGATTGTGCGGCGGCGCTTGAAATTCTCAAGACAATCCCCCAGTCCGATCGAGTGCGCGTGGCTGTGGCTGCGGCGCGAGCGGCATTTGTACCGGTTGACGATTATGACGGGGTGCTGACACAGTTGTTAGAGCGAGTGAAGTCAGACGAAGAGGCGAAAAAGAGCTATCTCGATTTGTTGGAAAAAATGGGTCCAAATGATCCGCGAACCACTGACTACCGCAAAAAGTTGACCGCCAGACTCTTCTAAGAAACCGATTTTTGTTAAGCCTGAAGTTGAGGCTTTTGCCCACATTGGGTTATGAAATCAGTCCAATCAACTTTTAAAAAACTACAAACCACAATCAAATGGTTTGGCCTGTCGCGTTTAATTGGCTCTCTCTTGAGTCTGATCACCGTCGCCTTGGCGGGTTGGTGGCTGTTGAGAGTTCCGCCACCGCCACCCGAAGATTCGATACCGATCGCGAGCACGGTTACGACATTGAGCCTCGCGACATCCCCGCCGACGACTTCACTTTTTTCAAAAATAACCGTTCATATTGCCGGGGCAGTCAAGACACCAGGGGTTTATCAGTTTCACATCGGTGCACGCATAAATGATGGTGTCGTTGCTGCCGGCGGCGCCACTGCGCAAGCAGATCTCAATTCTGTAAATTTGGCGATGTTACTCAGCGAGGGCGAGCAGATTTATATTCCGAAGAGAAACGAAAAACCGCACATAGTTGTTCAACCAAGATTCACAAATCCGACTGGTTCAAATAAAGCGACGGACAAACCATTACAAATCAGTATCAACATAAATACCGCGACTGCGATTGAACTTGAACAACTTGCAGGAGTTGGGCCGTCCACGGCGAAGGCAATAATCGCATTTCGCGAAAAGAACGGTGCCTTCAAGACCGTCGAAGATTTATTGAATGTTCGTGGAATCGGTTCGGCGAAATTAAGCGAAATCTTGCCTCAGGCACGCGTGAACTAGTGCTTCAGATAACCCCGAGCACGGCCGCCGCGAGAGCGAGTGAAATTAATGATCCCAAGACGATGCCAATCGCCAACGGACGAAATTCTCGAAGCCATTCTGGCCAACTTGAAATCGTTGATTGAATCGCGCGTCGCGCGGCGTAATGACCGATAGCCCACCACAAAGCCAGGCTCGAGACCACGCTCAAGAAGTAGCGGACAAATCCGCCGACTGCAGGAACGCCGAACAGCGGCAAAGTTGGCAAGGCGATTACGGTCAAAGCAAAACCCAGAATTCCGGTGATCGAGCCTGGTAACACGATCAAAAACAAGCCGACAATCAGAACAGCAATTGAAAGCGCGACTGCAAAAAGTCCTCCCATTTTGCGAACGGTGTCGCGGTGGGCATCGATTCCGTCGCGCACGGCAGGCAATGTCTTTTGCGCTTTTGGTTTTGGGACTTTTGCCATGACTCAATCGTACGATCTTCGGCGTTCTGATTGGTTCATCGTTGGATTGGCAGTTTCAACCGTGTGCGCCACTCGCGCCGCAGGGAGAAGTCTCTTGACGGTCGCATGCGGCGTGTCTATATGTTTTGTGATTGTTGTGTCGATGATCTCATTTAGAAGCAAAGCAAAATTATTCGTAGTTTTATTTGCATTCATTTTTACTGGGTTCATGAATAGTTCGCGGGCGATCGCCGAACTGCAGCGCGTTGAACTGGGTCAATATTCGGGAGGGGCTCGAGTAATCACTGATCCGCAACGAGTTGGGGCGGCAACACAAATGATCCTTGATATTTCGGGTGACAGATTTGTTGTCTATGCCTTTGGGCGACCCTCGTGGCGGTTGAGTAATACAAATGTGGGCGAGACAATTTTTGTGTCGGGCTGGCGAAAAAAACTCTCGCCGATTCAGGCTCAACGATTAGTTTCGAAACACATCAAAGGTAATTTTGAAATTGAATCTGTCGGAGAGCAAAAATATATTGCGTCACCTATTTACCGCAGTGCGCAGCATGTGAGACGGCTCATATCTAGTGGAGCCAGTTCGTTTCCGTTAGATGAGCGATCACTGTTCACGGGACTCGTTGTTGGTGATGATTCAAAACAGCCTGAACAAATGATCTCGGCTTTTAGAAAATCAGGGCTCGCACATCTTGTTGCCGTTTCAGGGCAAAATGTCGCATTTGTGCTCACTGCGCTTTCACCATTGATGCGTCGGTTACGAAATAATGCGAGATTAGTCGTGACAATGGGTGTTTTGATTTGGTTTGTCGTGATTACTCGAGTTGAGCCGAGTGTGATTCGCGCGGCAGTGATGGCAGGAGTGGCAACACTTTCGATTTCACTTGGTCGGCCGACTCGGACACTGCGAATACTCGCCATGACGGTGATTATTACAATTTTTCTTGATCCGTTACTTGCATGGTCCGTGGGCTATTACATGTCGGTCGGTGCAACAACAGGACTTTGTTTACTGTCGGGTCGACTTTCGCGAGTGGTGCCTGGTCCACGCTGGTTGGCATCACTAATCGCAGCGACCATTTCTGCGCAGATCGGTGTGGCACCTGCAGTAATTTTTGTCTTTGGGGTTCCTGCGGCAATCGGAATTCTCGCCAACGTTTTGGCTGTTCCAGTGGCTTCGCTTGTCATGCTCGTGGGTTTGCCTTTGTCTTTGTTTGCCGGTGCAATCAGCGAAACCGCGTTTTCTGCATTCGGCACGATTGTTATGTGGCCGGTGCTAGTTGGCGTGCGATGGGTCTGGTGGGTGGCGGCGCTCGGTGAACGCCTGAGCGTCACCGGCTTTTCAAATTTTGCAATGTGGATCACAGTTTTGGCGATGATCTTGTTGTTGCTACACAGAGATGCGAGAGTAGAGGTGTGACGATTCATTTGATAACAGGCAGCGATCCGAGGTTGGTCTCTGACAAAGTCACCGAAATTACTCGTGGATTAATCCAATCGATGAACTCACAAGAGAATCGAAGCACGATTCTCGAGACTCACGACGCGGGAGCGTCCTCGGCAGATCTTCGTGAGAACGCCATCCGCCAGGCAATCGCTTCGGCAGAAACAATGTCACTGTTTGGCGAAGAACGTGTGGTCGTGATCCGAGAAATTTCCGAAGCGACTGTGGGCGAACTCGCACCACTCGTTCAATATCTTGAGCAACCATCCGATAGTACGCACCTGGTCGTTAGCGCCTCGGGCAAGTTGCCGAAATCTATAAGCGATGCGCTCAAACGATCTGGCGCCACGATTGTCGCAACCGAGCCACCGCAGCGTCGCCAAGAACTTGTGACGTGGTTTTTAGAGAAATTTGCGGAGTCGCAGTTGACGGTTGATGCAATTGCCCTAAACGAAATCATCGACTGGTTGGGCGAAGATCAGGCGCGATTGCCTGGATTGATCGACACATTGGTCTCGGCCTATGGCACATCCAAAAAATTGACAAAACAAGATGTGTCCGTGTTTCTTGGCGACGCGGGCAGTGTCAAGCCATGGGATCTGACGGATGCAATAGATGCAGGTGATTCGCCGCTGGCATTGGAGATGTTGACGCGAATGGTGCGCAGCGGAGATTTTCATCCACTGCAAGTGATGGCGATTTTACACACACATTATTTAAAGTTGATGCGTTTAGATGGGCCAGAGATTCATAGTCCCGCAGATGTGCTGACTTTAATTGGCGGTAAAAGCGAGTTTCAAGGCAAAAAGTATCTCACCCAGTATCGGCGCATTGGCGGTACCGGAATATCTCAAGCGATGCAATTACTGGCTCGGGCAGATGTTGACTTGCGCGGTGGAAAGGACCTCGGCGAAGAGTTGACTATGGAGATTCTTGTCGCTCGATTGAGTCGCTTGGTTTCTTCGACCAAGTCGAATCGAACGAGCCGAACTTTTTCGCCGAAGCGAAATTAGAAGTTATTTAGCGGCGGCTGCCGTGGCGTTCAATTTGCGCATCAAGCGGCTCTTGCGTCGGGCTGCCTGCTTAGGGTGAATGATTCGCTTTCGTGCTGCGGTGTCAAGACGCTTAACGGCCAAGCGAAGTGCCTCGGCGTTTTCAGGTGTGCCTGCGGTCTCATTCGCGGCCTTGACTCGTGAACGTAGTTCACTTCGGACAGCCTTGTTACGGTCGTTCGCTTTGGCGTTGGTAATGATTCGCTTTTTCTGAGATTTGATATTTGCCACGTCGCAAGGCTAACAGCGAGTGAGCGCGTGCCAAACACGAGCCGTGTAGAATTTGTTGTCTTCATGTTCGTCTTATTTGAGACTTGCCTCGTGAAGATCAGAGTCTTAAAAGAAATGGCCTAATGGATTTAGCTTCAATACGAAATTTCTCGATCATCGCTCATATTGATCACGGTAAATCAACGCTTTCTGACCGAATTCTAGAGATGACCAACGCAGTTGAGGCGAGAGCGATGCGGGCTCAGTATCTCGACACGATGGATCTCGAGCGCGAGCGTGGCATCACGATCAAAGCCCAAAATGTCCGCGTTGATTGGAAGGGAAGCACGCTTCATCTCATCGACACGCCGGGTCATGTTGACTTCGGATACGAGGTGAGTCGCTCGTTGGCGGCGTGCGAAGGTGTTGTTTTGGTGGTTGACGCCGCCCAAGGAATTGAAGCGCAAACATTGGCTAATTGTTATCTGGCATTGGAGAACAATCTTGAAATTGTCGCCGCCTTGAACAAGATTGATCTTCCGGCTGCCGATCCAGATCGGTACGCGATGGAGATCGAAAAAGTTCTCGGTATTCGTGCCGAAGATATTTTGAGAATTTCGGCCAAGACCGGTGACGGTGTGCCCGAATTGTTGGATGCGATCGTCGAAAGAATTCCTGCGCCAAATGGTGACCCAGAGGCTGAACTGCAAGCACTGATTTTTGACAGTCAGTACGACCAGTACCGTGGGGTTGTTTCGTCAATTCGAGTGATGAATGGGCGAATTCGCAGCAACGACAAGTTGCGTTTCATGCAAACTAATGCCGTGCACGAAGCACTTGAGGTCGGCGTGCGTCGGCCGGTGCCGACTCAAGTCGATGAACTTGGGCCCGGTGAAGTTGGATATTTGATCGCCGGAATCAAAGATGTGGGTGAAGCTCGGAGTGGTGAAACTGTGACCCACGAGTCGCGGCAAGCATCTGAACCACTTGCCGGTTACAGCGACCCTAAGCCGATGGTCTTTTGTGGGTTGTTTCCGATTGATGCCGATGATTTTGAAACATTGCGTGAGAGTTTGCAAAAATTAAAACTTAATGACGCCTCGATAAGTTATTTGCCCGAGTCTTCGGGCGCGCTTGGTTTTGGTTTCAGGTGCGGCTTTCTTGGTTTGTTACACATGGAGATCGTCAAAGAGCGCCTTGAGCGTGAATTCAATCTGGCATTGATCGCAACTGCGCCATCGGTGCAGTATCAAGTGACAAAAACAGACGGCACTCTTGAAATTGTCGACAATCCTGCCGAGTTGCCACCAACTGTGTATATCAAGTCGATCCAAGAGCCGTATTTCAAAGTGAACATTATTACCCCGAAGGATTACACGGGAACCCTGATGGATCTTTGTCAAACTCGTCGGGGCGAACTCGGCAAACTTGAATATCTTTCGCCAGAGAGAGTTGAGTTGCACTATCTGATTCCACTCGCCGAAGTAGTAGTTGATTTTTTCGACCAAATGAAGAGCCGCTCGCAAGGCTACGCAAGTCTCGATTATGAACTTGATGGATATCGCGAGTCAGATCTTGTCAAAGTTGATTTATTTCTAAATTCGATTGCCGCCGACGCCTTCAGCACAATTGTTCATCGAGACAATGCCTATGACTACGGCAAACGGATGTGTGAGAAACTCAAAGAATTGATTCCACGCCAAATGTTTGATGTGCCAATTCAGGCGGCAATCGGTGGCAAATTTATTGCTCGCGAAACTGTAAAAGCCAAGCGAAAGGATGTTTTGGCGAAGTGTTATGGCGGAGACATCTCTCGCAAACGCAAACTTCTCGAAAAGCAAAAAGAGGGCAAGAAAAAGATGAAGTCGATTGGTCGCGTCGAGATACCCGGTGATGTATTTATCTCGGCATTAAAACTCGACGACTGATTGTGCAGTAATTATGTCCGACAATCGTGGCGGTATTTTCCGTTCGCTTGAATACTTCAATGCCAAGATTTTCTTTGTAAGTCTTCTGGTTTCAAATATCGGTAGTTGGTTGCAACTTACGGCTTCGTCTCTGCTGCTCTATCGTTTAACTGGAAGCGCGGCGGATCTCGGATATAACGTCGCGTTTCAGTTTTTGCCGATGTTGTTCTTCGGTACTTGGTGTGGGGCACTGGCTGATCGACACAATCGTCGGCGAATTGCGATGATCACCCAAAGTGCGCTCGCGGCTCAAGCATTTTTATTGGGTGTGCTTGATTTGACGGGATTAATCAACGTGCCGATTGTTTACGCTCTGTCTTTGCTCTTGGGAATAATTGGTGCGTTTGACAACCCTGCTCGCCGTGGGCTGGTAACCGAACTTGTACCTTCTGTTGATTTACCCAATGCAATGTCTTTAAATACGGCGGTGATGACAGGCTCGCGTGTTTTCGGTGCGGCGATCGCGACTTTGCTCATCGGCCCACTGGGTACTGGTTGGTTATTCATACTCAACGGATTCTCGTACGCGGCGATGATCTACGGCATATATGGTCTGCGAAAGTCTGAAATGTATCCACCGATGCAGCGACCGGCAGGTGGCTCGCCCGTGCGCGAAGTTTTTAAATATGTGGCAGGCAATCGCCGATTGCTGACGATGTTCTCGGTGTACGTCATAGTCAGCACATTTTCGTTCAACTTTGGAGTTGCATTGCCAAAACTTGCCGATATTCGGTGGGGAGATGAGCGAGCATTCGGTTGG
>SXGS01143998.1_pt1 | contig 21140 bp, 21 predicted proteins | sample 3174681 | NCBI WGS metagenome assembly SXGS01 (sample SAMN11356861, study PRJNA531348) | freshwater metagenome | isolation source: freshwater sample F1-80 | place: China: Fuxian Lake, Yuxi | collected 2017-12-25 | reverse complement strand
GGTGGCGGTGGTGGTGCCGTCACCGGCAACGTCGTCCGTCTTCTTGGCGACTTCCTTCACCAGTTCCGCGCCAATGCGCTCGTAAGGGTCTTCCAGATCGATTTCCTTGGCAATGGACACACCGTCGTGGGTGATCGTCGGGGTGCCCCACTTCTTGTCGAGCACAACGTTGCGACCCTTGGGTCCAAGTGTGACGCGAACGGCATCGGCCAACTTGTTCATTCCCGCTTCAAGTCCACGGCGGGCTGCTTCGTCAAACAGGATGATCTTGGGCATCAGCGTCTCCTAAAGAGTGAGTGGGTAATGCTGTCGCCTTTGGGTTCCAAAGGCGTTAGCACTCTACCGACGAGACTGCTAACCGTCTACACGATGGGTCGAAGTACCACGTCGGTCCGAGTATCGGTGGCGCCCTGTTTGGCCAGCCACTGGAGGAACTCATCAAGCCCCTCCGTGCCCTCGCACGCCACCATGATCTTCACATCAGGGACGCCGGTCACATGAGCCGCCCACACCACATCGCTACGGCGGCGTACCGCCTCGTCGAACTTGGCAGTGGTGGCGATACGTGCATCGACGATGGCACTGAGCGAGCGGCCGAGCCTTTGCTGGTTCACCACGGTGGTGAAGCGAGAAATCACGCCACGTCGCATCAATCGACGCACGCGATCGGCTGCCGCATTTGCCGACAGTCCTACGCGATCACCCAGCATCTGCCATGGGATTCGGGCGTCTTGTTTGAGAATATCGAGAATGTCGTGGTCAATCTTGTCTAATACTGCGGTTTCCGAAGCCATCAGGCCATTGTAGAGAAGATTTCTGCGGTTTACCCAGCAGAAGCCAGACCAAACTCAAGAGATGACCGCGATTGCACCGATCAATCCAAATACCAATGTGCGACAGGACCGCACGGGAGATTCCCCCGTCACGTTGATTGCTCGCTACTTCAGCGGTCACGTGCCGGCGACTCCGCTCGCTGCGAACTTCGAAGTTGACGCCTGCCCCGGCGCTTCTCGTGCCTTGCTTCGCTTCGCCGACGACATCGGACGTGCCGTGGGCTACGACCGCGAACAAGGCGGTGCACTCATTCAAGACATCTTTCCCGTTCGTGCCAGCGAGCATCATCAGGTATCAACTTCGTCCAAGGTGACGTTGGGGTCGCACACCGAGACGGCGTTTCACACCCACAAACCTCGGTATGTGGTGTTGATGTGTCTGCGTGGCGACCCACACGCCGCAACAACGTACAGCGACATCAACGACATCGTTATGCAATTGTCTGATGAGTCTCTAACAGTGCTGCAATCCAACGAGTTCGTCACCACGGTGGATCCCAGTTTCATGTCGAATGGCGAACCTGATGCCACCGTCACAGTCACCCCAATCACGAAGACATCAGGGCGCTGGAGATTGGTGTACGACGAACTCCTGATGTCCGGCACAACGTCTCGCGCGTCTGACGCACTTGCCGAGCTTCACCGTGCCGTAAAGGCATGCACACAGCAGGTGGTATTGCAACACGGAGACCTGCTCGTCATTGACAATGATCGGGCGGTACATGGTCGCACTCCATTTACGCCTCGCTACGACGGAACCGACCGTTGGTTGAAGCGCTCACTGGTCGTTCGAGAGCTTCCAGCAACCGAGGTTGTTGGACGCGTTATTCAAACGCGACTATAAACGTCAACGATTCGCGAGAGCTCGCAATTCATCTCGGTATCGAGCAAGTACGGCTTCCCCAGAGCCGCCAAATACCACGTCGTCAAAAGTGGCATCGCGATGGGCTGGCTGTAACACGGGCTGAGTCAACAATGCGACCGTTGCCTCAAGCGAGTCGGTTTGGTGGGATCCGCCGAGTTCATCCCAGATGGTACGGACCGAAGCGTCCTGCAGATAACGCGGGCGTACGTAGGGTTTCTCCAATAGCACCGCATCGAACGCAATGCTGGAATCCACATCAACCAACACATCGCATGCACGAATGAGGCTTGGCGAAGATACACCGTCTGTCACCATCACCACATTGCTTCGTCCAAGCGCCGACAATTCAGCCTGGCTTAATGCCGCATCCTTGGCGCGTAGATGTCCACGAACTACGAGTTGCAATTGGGATTGATTTCCAAGTGCGCCTATCAACTTCAGGGTTTCGACTTTGTTCACCAGGTTGTTCCACTTCGGTACAAAGAGCAGTACTCGCCGAAACTGGCCATCCACCATCGGCGGCAGTTCCGCGGTCGGAGCAGCGTCGTACAACCGTCTCACCCACACATCGTTGAAACGAGCGCTACCCCACACCTGCGTATTGGCACCGCTCATGGTGGAATTGTTCACGATTACCCTCCGGTGATATTCCGAAGCAAACACATACGCTGTGTGCGAGTCGCGATCCGCAAACGGCAATTTTCCGGAGTGCTTCTCCATTTCTGATTGAACATGCTCACTGCGAATGATGGTGGTCTTGGTGGAATGCCCGTGTGGTATCGACACGGTAGGAATGTTCATTGAGCGAGCGGCAAACTGCAGCTGCATAAAGACATCGGCCGACCACCATCTCACCAGCAACTGCACCCAAGAAGTGTGTTGATGGGCAATCCCCTCCTTCCACTCCATGACTACTAGTCGCACATTGTTCTGTAGAAGTGTCCGCTTAAGCCACCAACGATTCCATCGAAGTCGTCCAAGACGTTCTCGCAATCGACCATGAGTTCCCCACGGCGCGACCGACGTCAGTTTCACATTTGGGCACTCCCGCAGCCACCATGTAGTTGACAGTTCACGGTGCACTGCCGCATCAGCGACATACACCAACACCGACGATCCGTCACGCGCCACCGACCAGATTGCGGGGCTGATGTTGTCGGCATCAGCCTGTCCTGCCAGGGCAAACAGGATGGTGCTCATCGCAACGTCTCGAGGCGCGTCACCTTTTGGCAGTCGTCCGTAGGCACGTCAGCCTTTCGCGGCGTGCGACATCAAGGTATGTTCAGCAAACCACAAGTTCGCGTACTCACACTCACGGTACGAGTCAAAGTACGGGCCACCGAGGGTGTAGTGAATCAATCTAGGTGTAGTGGACATCGTCATTTCACCAACGAGATAGTTCCAGGTCGTTGGCAACGCACCAATCTGGTCGTCACTTGCCAGCCACTTGTATTGATGGAGAAACAGTCCTGACTCTTTCGCCACCACCTCTGGCGTAAGAGAAGTACACAATGCATTGTTGAACATCATCACACTCGACCAGTTCTTCTTTTCGTACTTAGTTTGCGTTGCTCCAAGAAATTTCACGTCGTCACGAGCCACGTAGTCGTGCTTCACGCACATAACCGCGTATTGCTCATCGCGCAATGCCCACAATTCTGCAACATCCGTGGTCATCAGCATGTCGCAGTCCATGAAGATCGACCATCCCGAGTAGCCGCTGAGGTACGGCACCAAGAATCGTGTGAACGAAAAGTCGGTTGATTCGATCGAAGAGCGTTCGCGTACGTAGAAACTCTTCATATGTTCCTTCACCAAGGGAGTGATTGACACTGGCTGCGATGCATGCCGCAAGATGGAGTGAGACAATACGTGGTACGCAACCGATTCGTTTTCGTCGTATCCGATGAAGACGCGAATCATGTTTCAGTACGTGGTGGGCTGTGGGCCAGCAACTGCAACGGCTTGGCGAATCAGCAACAACTGCTCCAACAATGGCTTCATGCGGTGCAACGGAATCATGTTGGGGCCATCGCTGGGTGCCTTGTCGGGGTCGGGGTGTGTTTCCATGAAGAGCCCATCCACCCCCACTGCAACCGCTGCGCGAGCTAGTGCACCCGCGTACTCCCGTTGTCCACCGGATGATGTGCCTTGTCCACCGGGCTGTTGTACCGAGTGTGTGACGTCGAAAATAACCGGTGCAGAACTCGCACGAAGTTGCGGCAGACCCCGATAGTCGACGACCAAGGTGTTGTAACCGAAGGATGTGCCGCGTTCCGTGACGAGCACATTACGTGCTCCACCGCTACGAAGTTTCTCCACCACATTCTTCATATCCCAGGGGGCCAAGAACTGGCCCTTCTTAACATTGATTGCTTTGCCGGTGGCAGCAGCTGCCAACAACAAGTCGGTTTGTCGACACAAGAACGCTGGAATTTGCAACACGTCAACGTGCTTGGCAACCACCTCTGCATCAGCACTCTCATGAATGTCGGTGAGCACAGGAAGACCAAATTTCGTGCCGATGTTTCCCAACATCGACAACCCTTCGTCGCGTCCTGGTCCTCGAAATCCCGACAACGACGTTCGATTGGCCTTGTCGTAACTGGCTTTGAAGACGTACGAGATACCGAGTTGTCCGCAGATTTCCTTCATCGTTCCCGCAACGTGTTCAGCAACGGCAATCGACTCGATCACACATGGTCCAGCAATCAGAACGAGTGGTTGCCCATCACCACAGGCCACGCCTTTGCCTAACTGAACAACCATCTGGTGTACGTCGGGGGTGGTGGCAAGAGGCGTCACGATAAACCAGCTTGAACGAGGTCGTGCATCCGTAACATACCAACGACATTCTCGTCGTCAATCACGGGCAACACGGTGATTGCCTTCTTTGCATTGCGTTCCATCAGTGTGAGTGCCTCAATCGCAGGAACTCCCGACGACACGAAGATGGGGTGTGCCGTCATCAATTCGCGTGCGGTGATTGCGCCCCACTTGTCAGCAGGTGTCCGCTTGAGGGCACGACGCAGGTCGCCGTCCGTGATAATGCCGCCCAAAGAGCCTTCACTCGTGGGATGTTTCACCAACACCGCACCAATGGCTTGGGTGGTGAGTGCGTCCACCACATCGGGCAAGGTGGCTGAGTCTGCCACCATCATCAGTTTTTCGCGTGGAATCATGAGATCACGGACCATTAGGGTGAGACGGCGACCAATGGCGCCTGCGGGATGATTCATCGCAAAATCGGCCACTGACACGCCTTTGGCAGTCATCCACGCCACGGTAAGTGCGTCGCCGATTGCCATGGCGACGGCAGTACTCGATGTCGGAACCTGATCTATTGGTGCTGCCTCATGTGCAACTGACGCATCGAGCACTGCATCGCAGTGATTAGCAATCGACGACACTGGTTTTCCGAGAATTCCCAACAATGCTGCTGCTCGCTTCTTTACGTAGGGAACAATTGCCAACAACTCGTTGGTTTCACCACTATTGCTGATCATGATGATGACATCACCACTGGCCACTACCCCGATGTCGCCGTGTAATGCATCCAGAGGATTCAGATACACCGACATCAGCCCCACCGATGTGAAGCTCGCAGCAATCTTCTGGGCAACAAGGCCCGACTTTCCGACACCCGTGAGAATCACCTTTCCGGTGCAGTTCACCAGAACGTTGACCGCAGAGGCCGACTCCTCTGGGTGGATGCGATGAGCGGCCGCAATGATCGCCTCGGCTTCGGCCAACATTACCGACGAAAGCGATGATTGAGCGGTCATCAGTTCACCAAACTTCGCGCACGCTCAAGATCGGCCGGGCTGTCGACCGAGAGCGTGTTCTGGGCATTGGCGACGATCTCGTAGGTATCAATGGTAATTCCATTTTCTATGAGGCGAAGTTGCTCTAATTTCTCGGCATTCTCGAGTGGTGACGGTGCAAGATGCGACCATTCACGCAATACATCGGCACGATAGCCGTACATACCAACATGCCCCCAATGCACACCGTGGTCGCGCCACTCACCGGGTTGCGAACCCCTCACATGCGGCACCTGCGCTCTACTGAAGTACAGCGCCTGGCTGCGACTACCCACGACCACTTTGACTACATCAGGGTTCGCCAATTTCTCTGTGGGCAATGGATACACGGGTGTCACCACGGCAGGTGTCGGAGTTCGATCCCGAAACACTGCACACATGGACTCCACGATGTTGGGGTCAACAAACGGTTGATCTCCCTGGACGTTGATAACGACATCCCCTTGTAATTGGTCAATGACAGATGCGATTCGTTCCGACCCGGAGGAGCAGTCCAGCGACGTCATGAGCACGCGGTACCCCCAGCTGCGACCATGATCGGCTACTTCGACGGAGTCGGTGCACAACACCACTTCGGCAAGTGATGGTGCCTTGCTCGCCTCGTCGAGCACTCGGCGCAGCATCGGCTGACCACCAATGTCGGCCAGCACTTTTCTCGGCAAACGCGTGGACTCCAGTCGCGCCGGAACCGCGACGACAAATTTCAAGCGGGTGAAACCCTTAGCGACCACCGGCGACAGCCGGCACAATGGAAACGGTTTGCCCACCCGACACCTCGGTGTCAAGACCTTTCAGGTAGCGCACGTCATCATCGGCAACAAACACATTCACGAACTTATGGAGATTCCCTTGATCGTCCAGCAACTTGGCGGCGAATCCCGGATGGACCTTTTCCAACCCCTGCAGTACATCGCGAACTGTGGAACCGTTCACCGACACCGTGCTGATGCCGCCAGAGAGTGGACGCAATGTGGTGGGAATACGAACGGTGACTGACATGTATTTCAGGCTATCGCTCTCGATATCCGCGCAGAATCAGGTCAGACACCATTCGTGCGCTCATCGTGACGAGTGGCAAGCCACCACCCGGATGTGTCGCGCCACCGACGAGATACAACCCCTTTCGTGGTCCACGCATCGCTGGGCGACGAAACGCTGCGTTACGTCCGTTGGACGACGTGCCATAGATTGCACCACCCGGCGAGCGATAACGCATCGCAATGTCGTGTGGCCCGATAACTTCTGCGAATCGAGCACGGCGACGCAGATCAGGGCCGATCGCCGCCAACCGCTCGAGCAACCAAGGTCCATGTTGACGCGCATCGATGGTGGAATCTGCAGGAGTATTGATGAGAAGAAACCAATTCTCACAGTTGGCAGGTGCTTGTGATGCATCGGTCACGCTGGATACGCACCCGTAGATGGTGGGTTCGGTTGGTACGCGACCTGCACGAATATCGGCAAACTCGCGACGATAGTCACGCGAGAACCACACGTTGTGATGACCGATCATTGGCGTGCGTCCCTCCACTCCGACCAACACGGCAATACCACTCGTCGAGCGCTCAGTGCGCTCCACTGCTCCCAAGCGTCTCCAGTGAGGTAGCAAGTCTCGGTACATGTGTTCGGCATCGGCATTGACGACAACCACTGGTGCCACCACCTCCTCGTCTGCAAGTCGCAATCCGGTCACTCGTCGTGGGGTTGCATCAATCTTGGTGACCTCCGTACCCAACCGAAGCTCCACACCGGCTCGTTGCGCAACCCGCACCATGGCATCGCGTAGAGCACCAAGCCCACCACGCACGTACCATGATCCAAAGTCGGCCTCAACTGCGGCAATGCAGGCGAGCGTTGCTGGGGCACGAGCGGGGTCTGACCCGCTGTACGTTGCGTATCTTCCGAGCCACTGTCGTAGTCGCGTGTCTCCGAATGTCTTCTCACCGCGTGATTGCAATGTACGAAAGGCGTCGATCCGTAGAAAGTCGCGGGGCGACTGCATGCGCCGCAGGAGTGAAAATGGCGAAGACATGTCACCAGCAAAGAACGTGCGGTTGCTCACGTGCCAGATGGTGCGTGCACGAGCGAGCAACGCCAGATACTCCGACCCCGAGCCAGGACTCCAGGACTCCAGTGCCTCGGCAGTTGCAATCGGCTGATCCCGAAACGTCACGGTGGAGGCGTCGGGCCAGAAGTAACGGAACGACGGATCCAACCGTTGCAGGGTGACTTCGTTCTCAAGACTCGTGCCTGCAAGTCGAAAGACGTCGTCAATCAACGTCGGCAACGTAAGCAACGATGGACCCGTATCGAAGGTGAAGCCGTCACGACTCCGCGACGTGAGTTTTCCACCCAGTTCATCGTTGCGCTCGAACACCACGACCTGTCGACCGGCAACAGCCAGACGAATGGCAGTCATGATTCCACCCACTCCACCGCCGACGACGGCTACGTCGCAAGTGACGGTCACGGCACGACACCAGTGGGCCGAGAACGGTGCACCACACCACGCCAGAGACAACCTCCCATCGCAATGGCGCCAACGACCGCCACCACGATGTCGTCAAAGAAGAACACAAAACCGATGGTGTACATCACCGTGAGCGTTGCATAAGTGATCAGTGGAATGCTGACGTACTCCGTGACTCGCGATGCAGTCAATGCACGGTCACACAGCACTACCGCCATGGCCGAGGTCACGATTGCCGTAGCGGCCCATCCCGCATAATTCACCAACGGAATGCCGCGAAATGCCAGCATCGACGTTTCCCACTTCCAATACCCCTCTCCGACCATTTGTGGATCCAAGAACACGTCCCACGCAGTGATGGACGCAGCCATCCACAACACGCGTCGCCACGTGACCTGCGAGGCGAGACGAAACATCCCGTGCACAATCAGGGTGATTGCTGCCCAGGCACACGACACGAGCAATGGCACGCCGCCGACTCGTGGTGACAGCGCCGTGGTGTAGTCGTACTCACCAAAGGGAAATCCCGTGTTGCTTCCCAGGAGCTCCACACCGAAGGTCAACACCATGATCGATATTGCGGCAACCACTGCTCGAATTCCACAAAGTGCCCATGCACTGAACACACTGACGCACAACAACCCCAACACCACCACATTGGCCAACACCTGACGCTCGCTACCACCACGCGGAAACAGCGGGGTCGCAATCATCGCCGCAACCGTGAGTACCAACGACACCGTCGCAGCCGGCTGCCGGCGTAGCCCGGTCATCATGAGTGCGCCAACACGACAGTCACTCCAGCACCACGGTCAGACCAACGCCACGGTCACACCAACACCGCTCCTATGAGCCAAACGGCAACACCAATCGTGCCACCATGATGGCTTTTTGCAAGGTGGAGACTGACGCGCGTTTGGCAAACACGTCATAGTGCTGCTGCTCGATCCGATCGAGAATTCGGGAGTACAACACCCGAGCAGCACGAATGCACCGAGCGGATCGGTTCGGCAACATTGCGATGCCGTCATCCGCAGACACGTACAAAGTTCGACACCGCGCAATTTGAAACTTCATGAGCTCCACAAACTCTGGTGTGCACTTCCGTTTGGACAAATCAACCCCGTAACGACGCACGTCTTCCTGGGGGATGTACACGCGGCCGCGGTCCAAGTCCTCGTTCACATCGCGCAAAAAGTTGGTGAGTTGAAATGCATTACCCAGGTCGCGAGCATGGTCGAAGGCTGCATCGTCGTGCGGCTCCAGGATCGGCAGCATCATCTCGCCGATCACTGCGGCAGAACCGTCCATGTATTGCAACAAGTCGTCCCACGTTTCGTACTTTTCGACGGTGAGATCCATGGTCATGCTCCGCAAGAAGCGGCGGAAGCACTCTGGATCGATGGGAAACTTTCGCACAGTGTCGACCACCGCCATGAGAACGGGATCTGTAGAAGCACCTGCAGCCAGATCGCGAAAGAATCGTTCGCCAAAACTGACGAGTGCGGCTTCGCGTTGTGCAACCGGCACGGGGCCAAGGTCGTCCACGATGTCATCTGCGTACCGGCAAAACCCGTACAAGGCATGCACATGTGGACGCTTGTCGGCGGGGAGCACTTTGGTTGACCAGTAGTACGTGGTGCCGTGGCGTTTGTTGAAGTCTTTGCAGAGGGCATAGCTCTGTGCCATGGTGACTGGGCCTGTTGGCAAGGAGTGCGTGGTTGGAGTTGGTGATGTCGGCACCGCTTACCTACCGGTGCGCTCGAGGGCGTAATCGGCGATGCGACGAGCGGCAAGTTTCCCCGACACCAACACCATCGGAACTCCGACGCCCGGCACGGTGGATGAGCCGACGAAAAAGAGTCCTGGCACACGTTTGTCTTTGTTGTTGGGACGAAACGGACCGGTTTGGAAGAACGTGTGCGCCAACGCAAATGGTGTACCGCGCTCCATGCCCAGTCGTTCCCAATCAAGCGGATCGTAGATGCGCTCCACCACCACCTCGGTGGGGTAACCAAGTTTGCTGACGCGCTCGCGTACGTCTCCGACGATGCGGTCTCGTTCACGTGACCAGTCGATCTTTCCGTCCAGGTTCGGTGTTGGCTCCAACACGTACAACGCCGTATGGCCTGCTGGCGCCAAGCCAGGCGTATCGATGGAGTGGAGCGTCACCAAGATGGACGGATCGGGCATCCGCACTCCGTCTTCGATGAGTGCCTTGAACGAGCCATTCCAATCGGCACCGAAGTGAATATTGTGATGCGCTGCGTTGGAAGCCGGCAGACCCTTCACGCCTGCCACCCAGAGCAGACAACTCGGGCTGTATTTCCCGTTACGAGCAACTCGTGGCGCGTCAACACCACCGAGGAGTGTTCGGTACGCAACCGGAAGATCGGGGTTGCACACCACGGCGTCACACGCGATGCGCTCACCTCCTTCAAGCTCTACACCCGTGACATAACCACGCGAACCCGTCGAGCGCAAAATGCGTGACACGGTGGAGCCATAACGGATAGTGACGCCCGCGGTCTCCACAGCGCGAGCCAGGCCGCTAGCCATGGCGTGCATGCCACCTTCGGGAAAGTACACGCCTTCGACGGAGTCCATATAGGTAATGACCGCGTACAGCGACAAAGCCTCGTATGGCGCTAACCCTGCGTACATCGATTGAAAGCTGAAGATGCGTTGCAGGCGATCGTCCTTGAAGAATCCGCCAACCTTCTTGTCCAACTTGCGAAAAGCCCCCATCTGCACCAGGCGCAGCCCATCGCGCCACGGGCGAGCCAAATCCAAGACGGAGTCAAAGTTCGTGTCGATGAACGAGGACATCTCTGCCTTGTAGAGATCCTCCAACCATGCACAGAACTTGATGAACGACGCCGCTTCCACCTTGTTGGAGAATCTTGCAATCTCTTCGGCCATTGCCTCACGGCCATGGCGCACGAGTAGTTCACTGCCGTCTTCATACACGGCGCGATACATCGGATCTACCTTCTTGATCTTCACATAATCGGCCATGTCGGTTCCCGCAGCAACAAATGCATCTTCCAACAGCCCTGGCATGGTCAGCACGGTGGGCCCGTTGTCCAAACGGAAACCATGTGAGGCAATTACTCCTGCTCGTCCACCCGGAATGTCGTCACGCTCCAGCAGGGTCACGTTGTGTCCGCTTCGCGACAGATACGCGGCACTTGACAGCCCGCCGAGTCCCGCTCCTATCACCACTACGTGCATGGGTTTGTTCGTCATAACAGAACGCTCATACGCGACGATCACTGACAAAGTGGGCAAGTTCCACCAGTTCGGCGCGAACTGCAGCATCAATTGGTGCTGAGCTGATTGCAGTAATGGCTTGGGTGGTGAGCTGCTCGATCATGGTTTCCATCTCTGACAGTGCACCACACTCGACGATGGTCTGCTGCACCTGTGCCACATCTGTGTCGGAAAGCACGCTGGTTCCTACGCGCAACAACACATCGCGCTGGGAGGAAGTTGCACGAGACAACGCCAAAGCCATCAAAGGCGTGGGCTTTGCCTCGCGTAGATCATCACCCACTGGCTTGCCGGTTACGGACGATTCGCCGAACACCCCGAGCACATCGTCACGCAACTGGAACGCATCGCCAAGCGGTAAGCCATACGCCGAGTAGGGAGCAATCAACGAGGTCGATTCATCGGCAAGTAACGCACCGAGATGCAATGGTCGCTCGATGGTGTACTTGCCGCTCTTGTAGCGACAAATGCGGGCGGCCTTCTCAGGACGCCGTTCGTTTTGGGCCGAACCAAGCATGTCGAGGTATTGCCCGATGTTCAGCTCCACTCGGAGCTCATTCCACATCTGCCATCCACGCGGGCCAAGATGCGACAACAACATGTCGGCATACACGAACGACAGATCACCGATGAGAATCGCAGCGCCATCACCAAACCTGCGTGCATCGCCCGACCAACTGCGTGCCCGATGCTCTGCTTGCATGCTCTCGTGTGTGGTAGCGGCACCGCGGCGTGTGACGGAGCCATCCATGATGTCGTCATGAAAGAGTGCGAAGGCGTGCAGCAATTCGAACGCTGCACCCGCATCGATGACTCGTGCGTCAGTTGCAGCACCTCCAGCGCCAACAAAACCCCAAAAGGTAAATACGGGACGCAAACGCTTTCCACCACCCACCACCATGCGCGTGAGTTCGGCAAAGGGGGTGGCGAGATCGGCGTCGAAACCCACCCAACGGGCCGCTTCCTCGGTGAGTAGTGCACGCAGCCGGTCGTCCACACGAGTGGCGATATCGCGCAGCGACGCTGGTGCCGAAGTCACGAGACGAGGCTACGCCAGCATCAATAGAGAAGTCATTGACGCAGCGTGTGCATCAGCGTGACGCTTCGGGAAGCTGAATCTCCTTTACTTCCAGGCGTGCAGCAGCGATGCGATCGCGACACACTTTCACGAGTTCGGTGGCGCGTTTGACTCGTTCGGCAAGTTCGTCAACGTTGATGTCCTCATCGGATAGCGCTTCGAGGATCTCCTCCAGTTCGGTGACGGCATCCTCATATCCGATGTTTGCTTCGTCCTTTTTTCGTGGCATCTCTCTGGTTGCTCCTTGGTGTCTATTCGTTTGTGCCTGATGGTGTTGTGACAACGACGGTACTCACGATGGCGCCATCGGCAACACGCGTGGTGACATCGTCGCCGAGCTTGGCGTGCTTCACCGACTTGATTACCTTGCCCTCGGAGCTGTACGTAATGCTCCAGCCACGACGCATGAGCACAACGGGATCAAACCCGGCAATCTCGGAAGCCAGCAGTTTGATGCGCGATGTGGCGGCCTCAAGTGCGGTGGTACGCAGCGTTCGAAGTCGCCCTACTGCATTGGCGACGCGACGCTCACTATTGGCCAGTGCAGCCAACACCACGGTGGCAATGCGCTGTGCAGCGGTATCGACCTGACGCACGAAGTCGTTCACCTTCTCTACGATGGCTACTGCACAGGCCGTTGGCGTCTTATTCCAGGAGTACGCCACTTCGTCGGCAATGCTCTTGTCGATGTCGTGACCAATCCCGGTAAACACCGGTTTCGAGCAAACGGAAATGGCTCGCGCTACTGCTTCATTGTCAAAGGTTGCCAGGTCGGTGCGCGAACCACCACCGCGAATGACAGCCACCAACTCCACATTCAATTGTCCATCCAGCAGCGTGATCGCAGCCGCAACCTGCTCGGCTGCACCATCTCCCTGCACTCGAACATCACACAAGGTAATGGTGAAGCCGATTCCGGATTCTTCGAGTGTCTTCATGAAGTCGGCGTGGGCTGCCGAGCCCTTGCTGGTGACCACTCCGATGGAGATTGGCACGAGTGGCAGCGTCGTGCGACGATTGCGATCGTAGAGACCCTCGTTTTTCAGCCTTGCAATGATCTCGTCACGCTGGGCGGCAAGATCGCCGAGCGTAAAGCGAGGGTCGATATCCGACATCTTGAACCCGAACTGTCCCGTAGATCCGTACACGTCGGGGGTGCCACGTATTCGCACTTTGATGCCCGACACCACATCCATGTCGTGCTGCTTCATTTTGGGCATCAAGCGCTGTCGTACTCCACGCCACAGCTTGACGGAAATCACGTGTTTCTCGCCGTCGTTGTCCTCCACCAAGTCGAAGTACACATGCCCGCTGCTTGGCTGGCTCACCTTGCCCACCTCGCCGTACACCCATACCTCGCGGAATTCTCGCGTGAGGACGGCGTTGATTGCATCGATCAGCTCGGACACGCTCTGAGCCGAGTCGGCGACGTGGTTGATCGACACATCGGCGGTGTAGTCGGTGGCGTCGGCGAAGTCGGTCATGAGTGAGGTGGCGTTGTGAGGTGTGCTCCCGCAAATCTAGGCTGACGGTCTCATGGTAAAGATGCGGCGGCTGGCACTTGTGGTCACCGCAATAGTCGTGACATCGAGCTGTGGTGAGCGCCTGGTGTACGAGGCCAGCACCGATCCCACTGTCGCAACCGACAGGTCGAGCGTTGCGACCACCAACAGTGATGCGCAAGAAGAAGGCGACGAGACCGCCCCCAACACCACCAGTACCAACAGCATCGAGTGGGGTGCGTGCGATACCGCGTCACCTTCCGGAGTGCTCGAGTGCGGACGCTTGGCAGTGCCCTTTGATTACGACAACCCGGCAGCGGGTGCGTTCTCGTTGTTTCTCACACGCCGACTGGCGGATGTTCCCGCCGAACGAATCGGGTCAATGCTGGTGAATCCAGGTGGGCCAGGCTTTGGCGGCTCCGACGTTGCTGCCAGCGCCGAGTGGTATGTGAGCTCACAGCTCACCGACAGGTTTGATGTTGTCGGTTGGGATCCACGCGGCACCGGCGAATCCACACCGGCAGTGGACTGTACGGAGGATTATGACCGATTCTTCGGCATTGATTCCCCACCCAACGATGCTGCTGCCAAGCAGGAAATGATCGACCTCACGCAGGAGTTCGTCGACCTCTGTGTGAAGAACAACGGTGAGATGCTCAAGTACATTTCCACCGAGGCCTCGGCTCGCGACATGGATTCCATTCGCCGTGCACTTGGCGAAGAGACCATCACCTACTTCGGTTTCTCCTACGGCTCCGAACTCGGGGCCACATGGGTCACGATGTTCCCCAATACGGTTCGTGCCGCGGTATTCGATGGTGCTTCCGATCCCAATGCGAACGGTTTTGATCAAGCCGTCTCACAGTTGAAGGGGTTCGAGCAGCAACTCTCTGCATTTCTCGCCGATTGCGCCAAGCGCAGCACCTGCAAGATCTACAACAACGGGAATCCTGCCGCATTATTCGACCAACTCGTGATTGACATCGACGAAAATCCCATCACGGTGAGTAGTGATCGAACGCCGGTGACCCAAGGTGTGTTCTACACAGCGGTGGTACAAGCCATGTACAGCAACACCCTGTGGCCCCAACTCGAGACGGCTCTGGCCAACGCCGTGAAAGGCGATGGGGCACAGCTCCTTGCGCTCTACGACGAGTACTACCAACGCAAGTTCGATGGCAGCTACGGCAACGAGTTGGAGGCGTTCTTGGCTATCTCCTGCTTGGATGACCCTGAGGGATCCACCGTCGCCGACGTTGATGCCGATGTTCCAAAGTTTGCAGCTGCAGCAAAGCGACTTGGCGAGAATTTCGGTTACGGCTATGCCTGCGCGCTCTGGCCGTATCGCGTGGACTCACGTATTGAGGTGACTGGGAAGGGTGCCGGACCAATCGTGGTGATTGGTACCACCGGTGACGCTGCCACCCCACTTGCCAGCACTCGCAAGGCTGCGAAGAATCTCGAAGAGGGAGTCCTCGTCATCGTGGAGGCGGATCGCCACACGGGTTACGGTCTCAATACGTGCGTTGTTACCACCGTTGATGCGTATCTCATCTCGCTTTCCGTGCCAAGGAGCGAAACGTACTGTAAGTAAGCACGTAAGTACTACTTTCGAAGAATGTAGAGAGTACGCGCCCACTGGGGTTTCACGGTGCGCAGCATCCGTCCAAGTATCCGCGATATTATGAAGGGAACTCGTCGCGAAATCCGAGGTGCTGCCAGGTGGTACCGATTTACCTCAAACTCTTTTCTGAATTCTGAATACGTCGAATTTACAGATTCCTGGTTAGCTGTCGAAACCGTTACAACTGCGATTCCCTGGGGAGTGAGATTTGCGACGAGAAACTTCAGCCACGACCGATGTTCATCGATTGATTCAGTCCGTGTGAATGGGTAAAACTCTTGACAGAGAAGAAGATCGAATTGGTGCGATGAAATACTTTTACCAGGGTCGAGGGCTTTGGCCTCAAACTGACAGCCGACCCAATTGGCCATGGCAAATCGAACAGCATCCTGAGAAACGTCCAACCCCAGGACGGTGGCGTTCGGCCAAACTCGTTTGAGACCTGCAGTCGTGTAGCCAACACCACAACCAAGATCAGCAACTGTTGATGGTCCTGCACTTCTCAACTTCCGCCAAATATTGAGATAGTCGCGACAAAGAGCACTGACCTGGGCTTGCTCATACGGGTTGTGATGATGAAGACCAGCAGAGACTGGATCCATACCATCGGCTAACGCACGGTAGGAGGCAAAGTCGTTTCTTACATCAAGTCGACCCTCATCGGCCAGTGCGCGCACCTGTGCTTCTTGTTGCGCAATTGCTTGCGGAGACCACCAGGGGACGTCGCGATCTTGTTTTTCCATAACCGCCTATCTCTTTTGCTCAAAGAAATTTCGAAGCAAGATAACACACTCTTCAGCCAACACGCCGTGGCGAACGATCGGCTCGTGATTCAGTCGCGGATCGGCGGCAACGTTGTACAACGATCCCACAGCACCTGCCTTGAGATCGGCAGCGCCAAATACCACGGTACCTACACGTGCATTAATGATCGCCCCGGCGCACATCATGCACGGCTCGAGCGTCACATAGAGCGTGCATTCATCCAGTCGCCAAGTGCCACGATGCCGAGCAGCTGCACGCAGCGCCAAAACTTCAGCATGAGCAGTCGGGTCGACTAGATGCTCGCGCTCATTGCATGCACTTGCGATCACTTCACCGTTGTGCACCACAATGGCGCCGACAGGTACATCGCCGTGAGCGGCCGCGCGTTGCGCCTCAGCTAGCGCATGGCGCATTGCGACTACATCGTCCACATCCCCACGGTACGCCTACTGCCGCTGGGGCACTCAGTACGCTGAATACGTGGCAACACGTTCCCAACAGGGGGTTCCGTCCAAGGTGCTCGTGCTTGACTGCACATTGCGCGACGGTGGCTATTACAACGACTGGGACTACTCCTTTGACCTCGTCAAACGCTATGTGGATGCAATGGCAGCAGCGCGAGTCGACATCGTTGAGCTTGGCTTCCGCACACTGCACACCAATCAATATCTCGGGGCCACGGCCTATACCACCGATGCATTTATTGAACGCCTTGGTATCCCCAAGCATCTCTCCCTCGCGGTGATGCTGAATGCAAAAGAACTCCTGCAGGTCGCCGACCAACGTGTAGCAGTTCGCAGCACTTTTGCTCGGCGCAATCACTCCCAAGTGTCAATGGTTCGTATCGCCGCCAATCGAAACGAAGTAGACAAACTTGGGCCATCGATTGAAGAACTTCGTGAACTCGGCTACGACGTAGCACTCAATCTGATGCAAATCTCTGAAGTCGAACACCCCCACATCACGGAGTTCGGTAGGCAAGCCAAATCGTTCAATGTGAGTTACGCCTACATCGCCGATTCGTTTGGATCACTACGTCCAGCTGACATTGCACCGATTATGAAGGCTCTTGGTGACGGCTTTGGTACGGCGATTGGTTGTCACCTCCATGACAACATGTCGTACGCCCTCGCCAACACCATGGAAGCCATCGACGCTGGCGCCGTCATCGTGGACTCCACCATCCAAGGTATGGGTCGTGGGCCTGGAAACGTACGCACCGAATACTTGGTGATGGAACTCGCGCGACGTGGCCTCACCAAAGCCTCCGTTCAGCCGCTTGTCAACCTCGTGGAACATGACTTTGCCGAGTTGAAGCGGACTTACGGTTGGGGTTCAAGTTTGTACTACTTCCAATCGGCAAATCTTGCCGTGCATCCCACATACGTCATGGAACTCACCAAGGATGATCGCTATTCGCCATCGGAAATCACGACGGCACTCGACCGTCTCAACGAGCGCGGCGCCACCAGCTTCGACGTTCGTCGTCTCACCGATGCGGTGCAGGGTGAACCATTGCGCTTTTCCGGTGGCAGAAATGTTGACGATTGGTGTACCGCACGTGATGTGCTGATCGTAGCCAACGGCCCAGAGGCGCGCGCGAAGAAATCCGAAATTGAAATGTTCATTCGTCAGCATCAGCCGTTCGTCTTGGGACTCAATGCACATCTCCCCATTGACATGTCTCTTGTTGACGCTGTTGCTGTGTGTCATCCCGAGCGAGCAATGCTCGACGCGTCGGTACTTGGCGAACTCAACTGTGAAGTCGTCGCACCTGGCGAGCTTGTTGCGTCGCTAGGTATCAACGTAAAACGTCATCGCGATGTTGGTTACCGAGTGGTGTCTCAACAAATCGGTTTTGATGGTGATGGTGCCATCATCCCTCATCCAATCGTCGCAGGGTACGCGCTGAGTGTGATTGCCCACGGGGACGCCAAGCGAATCTTTCTTGTCGGAGTCGACGGCTACAGCGAAACCGATGTACGGCACATCATGATGCAGGAAACTCTCGATCGTTTTGGGGAGCAGTTCGGTTCGATGCCCATAACGGCTCTCACCAAGTCCAGTTATCGGGTACAACAGCGATCACTGTTTGCTCCTCTGTGAGCGCGCGACTCCCCTTGCCATATCTGGTTGTCATCCCTGCGCGATTTGCTTCAAGCCGATTCCCAGGCAAGGCCCTCGCTGACTTGGGTGGAAAGTCCGTACTCCTTCGCTGTGTCGAGCAAGTTCGCAAAGCCGTACCGAACGAGTCAATTCTGGTGGCTACTGACGACGAGCGGATCGTTGCCGAGTGCGAACAGCACGATGTCAATTGGCGGTTGACATCATCGTCATGCCTTACCGGAACCGATCGGGTTGCGGAGGTTGCTCAACAAAGCAACGTTGAGTGGTTCGTAAATGTCCAAGGAGACGAGCCGTTTCTTGATCCGGTGGGGCTTCGCTCTCTGTTGACTGCCGTCTCACACGCCGATGCGAGTGTCGGAGTCATCAACGCCTACTCCGCGATTTCTACGGAGACAGATTTCCGAAGTTCTACCGTCCCCAAAGTGGTGGTTGACCAACACAGTCGCTTGCTGTACGTCAGTAGAGGTCCAATCCCTACAGGTAAATCACTGGAATATTCATCAGCAAAACGACAGATCGGCCTGTACGCCTTTCGTAAGAATGCGCTGGAGCTGTTTTCGGGCAGGACTTCCAAGACACCCCTCGAGCACATCGAAGATATCGAGATCCTTCGCTTTCTGGAACTCGGTATGAGCGTCAAAATGATCGAAGTGGAGTCCGTGGGTATCGCAATCGATACCCCAGAGGACTTGGCTCGGGCTCGCCAGTACTTGGCAAACTGCTAATCGCCAAGCACGTCGGCTAGCAGCGCCCGCCAGCGTGGCAGTGCGACATCGAGCGAAAAGTATCGTTCAACGGGCGGAGTGAATTGAGGTGCTGATTGTGCCGTGAGCATCCATGACACAGCGTCAATTCCGTCGTAGGCCGTGTGAAAGTGCTCGCTTTCCTCCACGGGAGTCATCGAAAATCCTGATGGTGTGCGGAGTGAACACGACGGCACTCCGCGCAAATACGTATCAAGCGGTGCTGCGCTTCCCACCATGAGAGCAACCGCAGCTTGATCGATGAGGAAAGCAAGTGATTCTGTACTCACTTTCGCGTTGTCGGGTAACGCGATGGTTGGGGTTCCACACTGGGGATGCCACTTGATCACTACATGTGGGGCCACCTGCTGCGATTGCATGGCTGCCAACACTTCCCTCAACTCGTGGTTCGATCGCTCACATTCGGCACCGCCAATAATTAGCCATCGTGCATCGTCTGATCGCGTCGCAAATTTGTCGGTTGAATTCACTCCAAGATGTCCGTATCTGAGTGCCTCCACCATGACGAGAGAGGGTTGCAGACTCTCAAGTTCACTGTAATCATGTCGACCATGCACCGCAAGATTGCTTGGCTGGAACTCCTTGACGAAGGTGCGGGCTCGAAGGTCCCACGGACGCAACATGGTGTGGAGGTAGGGAATCCATGTTGACGAAGATTTTTCGATGGTTCGAGCAAGGCACGCTTCCCAGCTCTGCCCTTCAAAGGCACTCAGCCACACGTCTGTTTTGTCGTTCCTTCTCAGTGCTTCGTGGAACATTGCAGTTAGCAAACTGGTCCGTACTGAGTGAGTGCCGCGTACTGAATCGTCATACATGGAGCGCCACGTCGGCCACATGCGAGACAGATCTGTGGAAGGGGTCAGGGCGGTGTCGATCTGCACAACACTTGGCACCTGCCTTTGAAGGGAACGCCACGAACGGAGTGCCTTGCACCACACGCCAAAGGTGAGGAAGTCCGTCAGCAATACATGAGGAACATTCGTTGACGTGAGTTGCCGTCGGAGACTTCGAATTGCACGTGGCGCTCTCGTTACCGGACCTTCGGAGTGGATGTGCAGAAATCCAAGGGAGTACCCGAGTCGTTGTACTTCATTGGGTAGGTTGCCAAAATACTGAGACTCGCCATGTTGGCCGGCTACGTAAGTCGGAGGTAAGTACTCCACGAACATGACTTCTCGAGGAACGATCGTCCTACGGAGGCGCAGTGAGTGCACTAACGCTCTACCCCATGCGGCGACTACGCGAATTCGACGTACTACCGACGGAGTTATCGAGGCAACGACTACGGGCTGATCATTAATCAGGAGCGTAAGTCGTTCAAACAATCTGTGATCGGTCCACAAACTGCTCTCACGTACGGTGCTCGCGAACCACAAATCGTCCTGGTCGTTACGCAAGCGACTTCGAACACTGCGGTCGTGAATCCGTAGCGAGCCAAGGTCGTCAAGCGCGGTGAGGTAGCGGTGAATCACCGCCAAGCGGGAACTGCGATCCAGGTGTGCCTCCGACGTTCCTCTCTACAAAATGGCGGAAGGGGTGGGATTTGAACCCACGGTAGGCATACACCCACAACGGTTTTCGAGACCGTCCCATTCGGCCGCTCTGGCACCCTTCCGTCTGGCAACGCTATCTGTGGGTGTGTCACGCGATTTCGGGTACTCCACCGTCTGAGTGGAGCCAAATCTGGAGCGGACGTGTGGCGGAGGGGGTGGGATTCGAACCCACGGAAGCTTGCGCTTCACGCGCTTTCCAAGCGCGCCGATTCGGCCGCTCTCGCACCCCTCCGAATATTCATCGCGTTGCAACGCATCGCGTGAACGAGGGCAGGCTATCTGAGCACGACCGTTAGTCTCATTCGTGCCGACATCTCGTCAAGTGAGGTGGCGGTCGGGTCCTGTGCAACGGATGCCCGAGAATCAGGTCAGGTCCGGAAGGAAGCAGCCTTCATCGGTCGCTGAAGTGTGCCGCAGATCGCCTGGCCGTCACTTCAGTTGACGCGGTTGCCGACGAAGTGT
>SXGS01229180.1_pt1 | contig 21151 bp, 18 predicted proteins | sample 3174681 | NCBI WGS metagenome assembly SXGS01 (sample SAMN11356861, study PRJNA531348) | freshwater metagenome | isolation source: freshwater sample F1-80 | place: China: Fuxian Lake, Yuxi | collected 2017-12-25 | reverse complement strand
CATTTGATAATCGAGTAGGTCCTCCGGGTAACTCACCCAAATCACAAGCACGAGCAGCCATGACAACCTGGGCAGTTATCTCACCAGCTGTTAAATTTCTAGTTAACCCTGCTTGGCCTGTTGCGCAAAATGGGCATTGCATTCCACATCCCGCTTGGGAAGAGATACATACAGTTGTGCGATCGGTGTAACCCATTAATACTGATTCAACTAAGACACCATCATGTAAGCGCCAAAGATCTTTTCTAGTCCGACCACCATCGCAGGTAACTGAACGAACTAAGGTAAGTAATTTGGGAAGAAAGGCATCTCCTATTGTGTTACGAAGCTCCTTTGGAATATCGGTAAAGCTTTCAACATCATCATTGTGGTGGGTAAAAAAATGAACCGCTAATTGATTTGCTCTAAAGGCTGGAAGGCCCAACTCCACCGCCCGCTCTTTTCGCTCTGCCAGATTTAAATCTGCAAGATGAATTGGCGTCTTATTTTTAACTGCCGGAGCTTCAAATACTAAGTCAGCCATCTATAAGTACCGATTGATTAACTCAATAGCAAACCAAACTGCAGGTGCGGTAAAGAGGGCTGAATCTAATCGATCCATAATTCCGCCATGACCAGGCAGTAAATTAGACATATCTTTTATAGCTAAATCTCGCTTTATTGCAGATTCAATCAGATCACCACAGGTGGCGGTAACCACTGTCATTAGGCCAATTAAAGCTCCGACATACCAAGCAGTTTCAAAGAGATAATGAAATATCACCGAGCCACCAATTACTGCTGCAATTGCCCCACCAATTAACCCCTCCCAACTTTTCTTTGGGCTGATGCTGGGTGCAATCTTGTGTTTACCAATTAAAACTCCTGCAATATATGCAAAGGTGTCATTACAGGCAATCAATGCCACCAGTGCAAATATTCGACTCGCCCCATCTGGATGATTTGCCAGCAATAAAATAAAGCCGCCTAAAACTGCTAAATAAAAGGTAATAAATACAGCCGAGGTTGATCGCTTAATAAAATCTTTTTGGGAGATGACGAGTAAGGTAAACATCAAAATTGGAATCATCAGCCCTGCAGAAACAGCAAGTCCTTGGGTATTGCCATTCCAGGTTGCCACCAGTAAAACTGTGGCAGCAATCATCAAGACATAATCTGGTAGTTCAATTCCACCCTTGCCATAGGCAGCGGTAAGTTCTCGAATTCCAATCATGATTACAACCCAAATAAAGGCAAAAAACAAAAGAGGTTGGGTATTTATGGTGCCAAAGATTAATCCCAGTAGCAGTAATGAGACTGCAATTGATGGAAGAAGTTTGCGACCTGCTTTTTTATTTATCGCATCATTAATTGCGTGCAGGTCTGCCATCATTAGACCTCTAGTAACTCAGCTTCTTTATGCTTTAACAACTCATCAATTTTGGCGGTGTGCTCACCAGTAATTTTCTCTAACTCTTTTTCAGCTCTGGCCAAATCATCTTTGCCAACCTTGCCATCTTTTTCTAATTTCTCCATCGCCTCTTTAGCACTTCGCCTAATTGCACGAATTGAGACCTTTGAGTCCTCCGCCTTACCCTTTGCCACCTTAATAAACTCTTTGCGTCGCTCTTCAGTTAGTTGCGGAAAGTTAACTCGAATTACTGTGCCATCAGAGCCTGGATTAACACCTAGATCTGAATCTCTGATTGCCTTTTCAATTGCAGCCATCGCACCCTTGTCATAAGGAGTAATCAGGGCAAGACGTGCCTCTGGAACTTGAACTGTGGCAAGTTGGGATAGCGGTGTGCCAGTTCCGTAGTAATCAATCATCAACTTAGCAAACATTGCTGGGTGAGCCCGGCCAGTTCTAATGGTGGCAAAATCCTCTTTGGCAACATCAATTGCCTTATTCATCTTGGTATTGCACTCAGCTAATGAGGTGTTTAAATCTGACATATTCCCAACTCCTTTAATTAATCCAACTCTACTAGCAAATTACATTTGATTAGAAATAAGGCTTAAGAAACTAGAGTTCCAACACTTTCACCAGAGACCGCCCGCTTAATATTGCCCTTATTTTTCAAATCAAAGATCACAATTGGCAGTTTATTCTCACGGCAAAGTGCAAAGGCGGCTGCATCTGCCACCGCAAGTGACTTACTTAAAACCTCATCGTAGGAGATAACTTCATACTTAGTTGCACTCTTATCCTTACGAGGGTCTGATGAATAAACCCCATCCACACCACTTTTTGCAAGCAGTAGCGCATCCACACCAATTTCAAGTGCGCGCTGAGCAGCAACTGTGTCGGTGGTAAAAAATGGCATACCAGCACCAGCACCAAAAATTACAACTCTTCCCTTTTCTAAATGTCTTATCGCACGTCTTGGCACATAAGGCTCAGCTACCTGACCCATGGTGATTGCAGTTTGCACACGGGTCTCAATGCCAGCTTTTTCTAAAAAATCTTGAAGAGCAAGGCAATTCATTACTGTGCCAAGCATTCCCATGTAATCAGCACGTGCTCTATCCATTCCTCGTTGTTGAAGCTCAGCACCTCTAAAGTAATTTCCACCACCTACCACGATGGCAATTTCTGTTTTGCCTCTAACAACCTCGGCAATTTGATTGGCTACATCATGGACTACATCAGGATCAACACCGATGCCTTTTTCGCCACCAAAGACCTCACCAGATAATTTAAGGAGCACTCGTTTATAACCCTTACGTGGCATGAGCGCTCCTTTAATTAATTTGTATCGTTAGTTTACTGACCTACGCGGAATCTATTAAAGGCTGACACGGCGGTCTTTGCCTCATCCAGAATTTGTTGCACCGTCTTCTTTGCATCCTTTGCGAAGGCTTGTTCTAGAAGTGATACCTCTTTTACAAAGCCAGTAACCCGGCCCTCCACAATCTTGGCAATTGAAGCCTCTGGCTTTCCTTCAGCCCGTGCCGCCTCCTCTGCCAATCTGCGCTCTTTAACAATCTCATCTGCTGGTACTTGATCTCGGCTAACAAATTGTGGCGCAAAGGCAGCAATATGTTGGGCAATATCCTTGCCAACATTTTCTGCTGCACTCTTTAGCTGAACTAATACGCCAACCTGTGGTGGTAGATCAGGTGAGGTTTTGTGTAGGTAGAGTGAGACTGGAGAGCCAGATAAAACAGCAATTCGCCTAATCTCAATCTTCTCACCTAACATCGCATTTCCCTCATCAACTACCTCTTGCACAGTTTTACCTGATGCTAGCTTTGAGGATAAAAACTTATCTAACTCGCCAATTTTTGAAGCGACTAGATGATTTAATAACTCATCAGCTAATACTTGAAACTTATCTCCCTTTGCAACGAAATCAGTCTCACAATTTAACTCAAGCATTACCCCAAATTCACCTTCAGCTTTTGCAGTAACCAGCCCATTTGAGGTGGCACGGCCTTCTCGCTTAGTAACACCCTTTTGGCCCTTAACACGGATGATCTCTACCGCTTTTTGGTAATCACCATCTGCTTCATCTAATGCTTTTTTGCAATCAAGCATTCCGGCAGCGGTCTGCTCCCGTAATTTTTTTACATCCTCTGCCGTGTATGCCAACTTATGCGCCTTTGTTTTCAGTTGGCTCTTTGATTAAATCTTTCTCCCAATCAGCAAGAGGTTGTTCAGCAGTTTTCTCAGCAGCAGCGGCTGCTTCAGCAGCTGCCTTATCAGCAATCTTTGCCGCATTAGCAGATCTGATTTGAAGACCAGCAACAATTGCATCGGTCATAACTCGGGTTAATAGCGCAATAGATCTAATTGCATCATCATTGCCAGGAATCTTGAAATCAACCTCATCTGGATCACAATTTGTATCTAAGATAGCGATAACTGGAATACCAAGTTTCTTTGCCTCAGCAACAGCTAAGTGCTCCTTTTTAGTATCTATCACCCAAATTGCTGCAGGCAGTTTGGTCATATTACGAATTCCATCAAGGTTCTTATTTAACTTCTCGCGCTCACGGCGAAGAACAAGTAACTCTTTTTTGGTTAGAAGTTGGTCATTAGCCGTTTCCAGCGCCTCTAACTCCTTTAATCTAAGCACGCGCTTATAAACAGTTGGGAAGTTGGTAAGCATTCCGCCTAGCCATCTCTCTGTTACATAAGGCATTCCAACTCTGGCAGATTGCTGCTTAATTGGCTCATGTGCTTGTTTTTTGGTGCCAACGAAAAGTACGTGGCCACCCTTTGCAACTGCATCTTTAATAAACTCATAAGCTGCATCAATTAGCGCTAATGATTGTTGGATATCGATTATGTAGATGCCATTGCGCTCAGTGAAGATATAGCGCTTCATCTTTGGATTCCATCGACGAGTCTGATGTCCAAAGTGAACACCGCTGTCGAGAAGCTCTCGCATTGTTACAACTGCCATTTAGGCACACTCCTTTTTTCACTCTTTATTTACGCACGGTAAAGAAAGAGCACTCGGTTTGTGATCTAGCAATTTGCTAAATCCCTAGCATCTTCGAACCGAGTAGTTATCACTAACTACACCGAACAGGTTCTTAAGCTCTTAATTAGTAATCAATTAATCACTTTAAGATGCGTGAAGTCACAAAACTTTTTTAAGGTCTTGTGCTGAGGCAAATCCTACCTGAGCTTTTCACCTTGAAAATCCACAATCTCATCCCCCAGCTATGCGTAAAGGTGCAGAGGTAATCCAAAATCAGGGCATGAGAGCTGCTGTAGTAATTACCGCCCTAGTCGTGGGGATGGTTTTTGGGATCGGTTTTGATGATTATAAAAGTATAAATTGTGAGTTAAGTTTTAGTAGCTACTGCCAAAGCCCATTAGATTCAAAGATTCGCCGCAGTTTTTAACTTATCCGCTAACAACTTTGCTAGATTCGGCCTTATCTGCCACTGCTTTAGTAACTCTTCATATCTTGTTATCTCAATCTGGGAAGGCTTTGCTCCGGTAAAGACTGCTCTAATTAAAATATTACGGGCTGTGTGCTCACCACCAATAAACTCCACAATATCTACCCGATACCCAAGTAGTTTTAAGATTTGAGCTCTAAGTGAATCAGTCATTAGATCAACTAACCGCTCTTTGATCAAACCATACTTAGTTAATAAACCCCATGGCTCAGGTGAATCTTTAATCTGAGTTTGCAGCTCATGCATGCAACATGGCGCTGCCATTACTACCTTGGCGTTATTTTTAACCGCCCAGAGGAGTGCGTCATCTGTTGCAGTATCACAAGCATGAAGTGCGATCACAATATCTACCTTTTGATTGGGGGTATCAGCTATTTTTGCCGCAATAAATTTGGCATCAACCTTTAACTTAGCTGCCACCTTTTCATTGTGCTCCTTTGAATCTACCCGCTCATCTACTCCTAAGATTGAAACCTTTTGGTACTTATCCTTTAAAAACTCTTGAACGGCAAAGGTTAAGTAGGCATGACCACAACCTAAATCAACTACCGATATCTCTTCCTGCTTACTTAAATCACTATCTAAAGTTTGGTTAATCAATCTTAAAAACTCATCCACCTGCTTGTACTTATCCATTTTACTGGGCTTAATTCGCCCCAAAATGTCAGATAGTTCAAGTGCTTTAAATACCTGATTGTTCTCCGGCAACATTCTCATCTTTTGGCGATCATGGGAGAGATCCCGAGTTAAATTCACCTTACTTATTGCAACTAGCGCCTCATCTTTTTTTGAGATCCTCACCTGGTAGGACTCATCTTGAGTATCAACTAATAGATTGGCGTAACCACTTTCAAACAATTGAGTAAAGTTAAAATCAGCTGCCACATTCTTAGTTATATCTTTTTTGCCATCACTTGAGATCACCTGCCACTTGATCTCATCCTTTATCAATACCGGCTTGATATCAATCCGCTCATACTCAGTTTGCATATTTCGGCGCCGGCCTGAAAGGACTGCTCTTACAAACTTTTCTGACCTTATCCGGCTATCTAATTCGATAAAGGCAGAGGGTAATTCAATCTTCACAAACTACGCCCTTGGATGTGCTTGCTTATAAGCAGTTTGCAATCGCTCAGGTGAAACATGGGTGTAGATCTGGGTGGTAGATAAAGATGCATGTCCAAGAATTTCTTGCACAGTTCGCAAATCTGCTCCACCTTCAAGTAAGTGTGTGGCAGCAGAGTGGCGAAGTCCATGTGGTCCCATCTTGGCGCCAACTGCCTTCATCGCCTCATATACAACCTCGCGCACAGTTCGTTGATCAATTCGCTTGCCACGTGAACCTAAAAACAACGCATCAGCAGATGAAGTTTTAACAAACTCACCTCTGCCATTTTTTAAGTAATTATCAATCGCACGAAGTGCCGGTAATCCCAATGGCACAACCCGCTGTTTATTCCCTTTGCCAATAACATTTAAGGTATTTCTTGATCGATCAACATCGATCAGATTTAATCCACAAAGTTCAGAGACTCGAATTCCAGATCCATATAGGACTTCAACCAATGCTAGATCTCGTAAATTAACCGCTGTTGGCTCTTCGACAGATTTAACCTCAAGTGCTTTTAAAACAGTTGCCGCCTCATCAACATTTAAAATCTCAGGCAAGACCCGTTGTGGTTTTGGAATTGCCAGATTTGCTCCTAAATCTGAGGTCAGCCAACCATTAGCTGCTGCCCAATTTGTAAAGGCTCTAATTGAAACAATTCGCCGAGTCAAAGTTGCTCTTGCAACTCCTGTGCTTTGCAGATTGGCAAGCCATGATCTGATGTGCTCAATCTCTAATTGATTAAACTCAACAATTCCTAGTCTTTCCATATGTTTAAGAAAAGACTCTAAATCTGTGACATAACCTTTAATTGAGTTATCCGATAAATTTCTAACCAGCGCCAAATGCTCTTCATACTGGGTGATCAGGGCGGCGGACATGAATAGCAGATTACTCGGGTTTGCGCCCCTGCCTGAGTAAGCCATAGGTAACCGCGTCATCTAATGCCATCGCTGAGGCTGCAATCACATTCTCATGCACGCCAATTGTGCTCCACTCACCATTGCCATCACTGGTCTCAACCAAAACTCTAGTTATCGCACCAGTGCCAAGGCGACCTTCCAAAATACGAACTTTGTAATCAGTTAACTCAAGCTTTGATAACTCTGGGTAAAACTTCTCTAAGCCACTGCGAAGTGCGTTATCAATTGCATTAACTGGACCATTTCCAACACCAGATGCTGAGATTGACTCACCCTTTGCATTTATCTTTACCGTTGCCTTACTAGTTACCTTACCTGAATCATCCTGGTGAACTGTGGTTTGCCAATCTAGGATTGTGAAAAAGCTTGGCCGCTTTCCTAAAACTTCTGTGCGAAGCAGTAATTCAAAGGAGGCATCTGCTGCTTCAAAGGTGAAACCTTTTCCTTCTAAATCCTTAACCTTCTCAACTACTCTGCCAATTAAATCCTTATCCCCACCTAAATCAATACCTAACTCAACAGATTTCAACTCAATTGAAGCTCTCCCTGCCATCTCAGAGACCAACATACGCCTATCATTTCCAACAGACTCTGGTGTCTCATGTTGATACATCATTGGATCAACCTTGATTGCAGATGCATGAAGCCCTGCTTTGTGAGCAAAGGCAGAGGTACCAACATATGGTTGGCGAGCACTAGGCGCCACATTTGTAATCTCAGCTACTGCATGTGAGATACGAAATGCCTCTTGTAATTTGCCAGCTGGCAAAACATTTTGTTCCTTTTTCAACTCTAAATTTGCGATGATATTTACTAGATCAGCATTACCTGTTCGCTCACCATAGCCATTTAAGGTTCCCTGCACATGGGTAACTCCGGCAGAGATTGCAGCTAGTGAGTTAGCAACTGCGCACCCTGTGTCATTGTGGCAATGAATACCAAGACGAGCCTTTGAGGCGGTTAATACCTCATGGACAATATTTGATAATTGATCAGGCAGCATTCCACCATTTGTGTCACAAAGGGCCACAACATCAGCACCTGCTTCAACTGCAGCTTTAACCACCTCTAATGCATAAGCTTTATTTGAAAGATAGCCATCAAAGAAGTGCTCAGCATCTAAGAAAACTCTTTGCCCACCTGATTTTAAAAACTTGATTGAATCGACAATCATCGCAAGATTCTCATCAAGATGAGTTTTCAGTGCTAGATCAACATGGCGATCATGACTTTTTGCCACCAGGGTTACCACCGGTGCTTTTGAATCTTGCAACGCGCGAAGCAGTAGATCATCTGCAGCCTTTACTCCAGGTCGCCTGGTTGCGCCAAATGCCACAAAGGTTGCATTCTTAAGCTTTAACTCTGTTTGGGCTAATTTAAAAAACTCAGTGTCCTTAGGGTTAGCACCTGGCCAGCCACCTTCAATAAAGCCAACACCTAAATCATCAAGGTGGCGAGCAATAGTTAACTTATCGTGAACCGATAAATTTAAACCCTCTTGCTGGGCACCATCACGAAGTGTGGTGTCATAGATATGAAATGAATCATTAATTGGCATTAGATAACCCGTTTATTCCAACCATGTTTATCTGTAGCTGTGCCATGCTGAATTGCAAGCAGGGCTGCTCTAATTTGATTTGTGATTGGACCTGGTTGGCCATCACCTGTTTGCCAGCTGCCATGAATACTCTTTGCAGCACCAACAGCTGAGACAACTGCAGCAGTTCCACAGGCAAATATCTCAGTTATTTCTCCTGATTTAACACCATCTCGCCAATCATCAATTGAGATCATCGCCTCTTCAGTTTTATATCCAAGATCTTTTGCCAGAGTTAATATTGAATCCCGTGTTATTCCTGGAAGTAATGTGCCAGTTAATTTTGGTGTAATAATCTTGGCATCTTTTCCACTTCCCTTAATGAAGTAGAGATTCATACCACCCATCTCTTCAACCCATTTGCGCTCAACTGCATCAATGTAGGCAACCTGATCACAGCCCTCTTTTGCTGCTTGTTTTTGTGCAAGAAGTGATGCTGCATAATTTCCCCCGCACTTTGCCTCACCGGTACCGCCGAGTGCTGCTCTTACATACTCAGTTGAGATCCAAACCGTTACCGCCTTTGCCGAGTTAAAGTAGGCAGCAGCAGGAGTTGCAATCAAAATATATGTTGCATGATTTGAAGGCCGCACTCCCAATCCAACCTCAGTTGCGATCATAAATGGGCGAAGATATAAAGATTCACCTATCTTTTTTGGCACCCAACCAGCATCAGCTTTTACTAACTCCTCAACAGTTTTAACAAAAAAATCAATCGGCATCTCAGGAAGTGCAATTCGAGCAGCAGATTTTGCAAAACGTTTTGCATTTGCATCTGGTCTGAAAAGAGAGATGCCACCATCTGGTTGTGAGTAAGCCTTCATACCCTCAAAGATCTCCTGGCCATAATGAAAAACCATTGCAGCGGGATCTAATGTAATTGGGCCATATGGTTGTAATTTTGCATCTGCCCAACCGGTTGCCTCACTCCACTGCGCAACCACCATATTGTCGGTGTAGTACTTACCAAAACCAGGCTCATCAACTCGCTTTGCTCGCTCAGCGGCAGGAACTGGATTTGTATTTGGATTACTAATTACCTTCATGAGACTCCCTTTACTAATGCATCGCCAATTTCAGAGGTTGATCGTTTTTTATCACCACGGAGCGCTAAATCTTTAGCTACCGCACTCTCCACATCAGTTGCAGCTTGTGCTTGTCCTAGGTGATTTAACATCATGGCAATTGATAAAACAGTTGCTGTTGGATCAGCTAAATTTTTACCGGCAATATCTGGTGCTGAGCCATGTACTGGTTCAAACATAGATGGAAAAGCACCAGTTGGATTAATATTTCCACTTGCCGCTAAACCAATTCCACCACAGATTGCAGCTGCGATATCGGTAATGATGTCGCCAAATAAGTTATCGGTAACAACTACATCAAATCGCTCTGGATTGGTGACAAAAAACATCGAAGCGGCATCAACATGTAGGTAATCAGTTGTTACCTGTGGAAAATCCTTAGCAACCTCATTAAAGACTCGAGTCCATAAGCCTCCGGCTCTAGTCAACACATTGTTTTTATGTACCAGGGTCAGTTTTTTGCGAGGTCGATTACTTGCTCGGTTAAAGGCATCTCTGATTACTCGTTCAATACCTTTATAGGTATTAATTGACTCTTCAATTGCCAACTCTTTATTGGTTCCCTCATCCTTGATCGATCCTGCACCCACATATAAACCTTCAGTGCCCTCGCGCACCACGACAAAATCAATTCCTTTGTTGTTGGTGATTGGTGAGGTAACTCCTGGAAACAACTTTGCAGGGCGTAAATTAATGTAATGCTCAAATGCAAATCTAAGTTTAAGCAACAACCCTCGCTCTAATACCCCACTTGGCACAGTTGGATCCCCAACTGCTCCCAATAAAATCACATCAGCTTTTGCCAACTCAGCCATAACTGAATCAGGCAGCGTCTCTTTTGTCTTATGCCAGTAAGCAGCACCTAACTCATAATTTGTTTTCTTAAACTCCAAATCATATTTTTTAGCAATCGCATCCAACACGCGCAACCCTTGCGTTACTACCTCAGGACCGATGCCATCTCCTGGAATTGTGGCTAGGTTAAAAGTTTTCACTCACTCACCAGGCTTACAAATCGAACCAGTGCTGCGCCAGTTTCCTTAGCGATTACATCAATTGTCTCCTTTGGAATCGCAGAGTCAACTGTTAATGCCATTAAAGCCTGGCCACCCTCTTGGGTGCGACCAACCTGCATATCTGCAATGTTGATCTGTAACTTGCCTAGGGCATTTCCTACAACACCAACTACACCAGGACGATCGGTGTATCTTAGGAAGAGCAAATTATTTGTAAGTTTTAAATCTAAATCTAATTTATCAATCGCCACAATCTTTTGAGTCTGTTTAATTCCCATCAATGTACCGCTTACAAAAACCTGTGTGCCATCAGCACATGCGGCTCTTACTGAGACTAAGTTCCGATGATCTGGGCTTTCAGCATCTGTTGAAACAGAGGATGTTAGTGAACGCTCAGTAGCTAATGCTGGTGCATTTACATAAGTTATATCCTCAGAACCCATTGCAATCAACGCACCTTTTAAGGCACTAGTTGCTAAAACTGAGACATCAAAGGCTGAGATCTCACCTCTTACCTCAACATCAATTGATGAAATAACATCACTTGCTAAGGCAGTTGCTACCTGGGCTAATTTTTCAACCAATGGAAGTGCTGGGCGGACTGCTTGATCAATTACCCCGCCTTTAACATTAACCGCATCTGGCACTAACTCACCCGATAATGCTTTTCTAACTGAGATTGCAACTGCAATTCCAGCACGCTCTTGTGCCTCATCAGTTGATGCTCCCAGGTGAGGGGTGGCAACGACATTATCTAAAGCAAATAATGGTGAATCTGTGCAAGGCTCAGTTGCAAATACATCAATGCCAGCACCGGCAACCTTGCCATCTTTTAACGCTTGATAAAGAGCTGCCTCATCTAGCACGCCACCACGAGCAGCATTGATAATTCGCACCGATGGCTTGACCTTCTTTAACGCCTCAGTTCCAATTAGATTTGCTGTCTCTTTTGTCTTTGGTAAATGAATTGTGATGAAATCACTCACTCTTAATAACTCATCTAACTCAACCAACTTCACATTTAATTGCGCAGCACGTGCTGGCTGTAAATATGGATCATAGGCAACAACCTCCATGCCAAAAGCTTGCATACGGTGGGCGACCAATTGACCAATCCGGCCAAAACCAACTACTCCTAAAGTTTTTTCAAAAACTTCCGCCCCAGTGTATTTAGATCTTGCCCACTTGCCATTTTGTAGCGCAGTGTGTGCTGGGGAGATAAATCTGGCACTTGCAAGCAGTAATCCAATTGCAAGCTCTGCAGCTGAGACAATATTTGAGGTAGGGGCATTTACCACCATTACCCCAGCTGCGGTTGCAGCTGGAATCTCAACATTATCTAAACCAACACCTGCTCTTGCGATTACCTTTAAACCCTTTGCAGCAACAATTGCCTCAGCATCCATCTTGGTAGCAGAGCGAATTAATACTGCATCTACTCCTTTACCAAGAGCAGCCAGTAACTCTGCCCGATCTGCACCATTGCAATTGCGCACCTCAAAGTCAGGTCCTAACGCCTCTAATGTGGCTGGACTTAACTCCTCAGCGATTAAAACAACTGGTTTAGCCACGCGCTACATTTCCCTCTTTGTAATCATCATTGTTTGCAGATTTAACCCAAGACATCATTTTGCGCAGATCTCGACCCACCTGCTCAATTGGATGAACCTCACCCTTTGCACGCAGCGCCTTAAATTCAGGAGCTCCAGCATCTTGATCATCAATAAATCGTTTAGCAAAAGCACCAGATTGCACATCAGCAAGTACTTTCTTCATGTTCTCTTTTACACTTGGATCAATAACTCTTGGACCTGAGATGTAATCACCATACTCAGCTGTGTCAGAGACTGACCAACGCTGCTTTGCAATTCCACCTTCATACATAAGATCAACAATGAGTTTTAACTCATGTAGGCACTCAAAGTATGCAACCTCTGGTTGGTATCCAGCCTCAATTAAGGTTTCAAAGCCATACATAACTAATTGAGAGGCACCGCCACAAAGAACTGATTGCTCACCAAATAAATCTGTCTCACACTCTTCGGTGAAGGTAGTCAAAATTCCGCCAGCACGTAATCCACCAATTGCTTTGGCGTAAGAAAGAGTTAGTGGCCAAGCATTACCAGTTGCATCTTGCTCTACTGCAACAATTACCGGAACACCACGTCCTGCCGAATACTCTCTTCTTACTAAATGTCCTGGGCCCTTTGGTGCGACCATACAAACATCGATATTTGTTGGTGGCTTGATGTAACCAAATCGGATGTTAAATCCATGACCAAAGAACAAAGCTGCGCCATCTTTAATATTTGGCGCGATTGAATCATTGTAAATATGTCGCTGCACATGATCAGGAGCTAGCAACATCACAACATCAGCACCCTTTACCGCATCGGCAACAGATGCAACCTTTAACCCTTCAGACTCTGCCTTGGCTCGTGATTTTGAACCTTCTGCTAAACCAACCACTACATCAACACCGCTATCTCGCAGGGATAGTGCATGTGCATGACCTTGGGATCCATAACCAATTACTGCAACCTTTTTAGATTGAATAATTGCTAGATCAGCATCTTCATCGTGATACATCGTTGCCACTTTATTTCTCCTTATGTTGGTTGGTTTGTTAATTCTGGTAATCAGCAGTTGAGCTATTTGGATCTGAATCGTTAGCAGTTCCCATAGTGCTTAAGGTGTGGTCAGCTAGTGTCTTATCGCCACGCTCTAACGCCACCAAGCCAGATTGAACTAACTCTTTAATCCCATGTGGTTTTAAGTCAGTTAGCAAGCTTTCAATTGCAGTTGATTGACCTACCGCCTCAATTGAGAGTGTGGTGGTTGATTCATCTGCAATAACAGCGTTGTGTTTTTTAACAATCTCTTTTGTAGCTGCAGTATTTGCTACCTTAACTAGCAAAATCTCTCGCTTTAAGGAATCAGAGTCCTTCATCTCAGAGATACCAATAACATTTACTAACTTAAACAATTGCGCGCTGACCTGATCTAACGCATGCCCCTCTAAATTAAGCACAATAGTCATTCGAGAGACCTTTGGATTCTCAGTTGGTCCAACTGCAAGTGAATCGATGTTGTAGCCACGACGAGAGAACAAGGAAGCAACTCGGGCAAGTACGCCAGGTGAGTTCTCAACTAAAACTGCCAAGGTATGAATTGCCATTACAACTCCTGTGAATCCCAAACTGGTGCCATGGATCTAGCAACAGTTATATCGTCATTTGAAGTTCCAGCTGCCACCATCGGCCAAACCATCGCATCACGGTGAACATTAAAATCAACAACAACTGGTCGATCATTAATTGCCATCGCAGCTTCAATTGTCTTATCTACATCCCCTGGGCTTTCACACCGAAGACCAACACAACCCATTGCCTCAGCTAATAATTTAAAATCTGGAATCCGCTTTGAGTGCAGATCTGTATTTGAATACCGTTGGTTATAGAACAAGGTTTGCCATTGGCGAACCATGCCAAGGGACTCATTGTTAATTACTGCAACCTTGATTGGAATATTATTTAACGCACAAGTTACCAACTCTTGGTTTGTCATTTGAAAACATCCATCACCATCAATTGCCCACACAGTTGTATCAGGTGCGCCAACCTTTGCGCCCATGGCAGCTGGAACTGCATACCCCATCGTTCCCAAGCCACCTGAGTTAAGCCAGGTTCTTGGTTTTTCATATCCAATAAATTGTGATGCCCACATCTGATGTTGGCCGACACCTGCTGCAAAAATTGCGTCTGGGCCTGAGATTTTGCCAATTCTCTCAATTACATATTGTGGTGAGACAGAACCATCTGCTGGTTTGTCATAACCTAGTGGAAACTTTTTGCGCCAGCCATAAACCTCATTAAGCCAAGGGGTTAAATCTGGTGCAGATTTTGCAAGCGCCACCTTAGTTGCAGGTACTAATACCCGTAATGTGTTTTTCAAATCTCCAATTAATGCCACATCAGCATGGCGATTCTTACCAATCTCAGCGGGATCAATATCAGCATGAATTATCTTTGCATTTGGCGCAAAGGTAGAGAGCTTTCCAGTTACACGATCATCAAATCGTGCACCCAAAGTAATTAATAGATCAGCCTTTTGTAATGCAGTTACCGCTGCTACCGTGCCATGCATTCCAGGCATACCAAGATGTTGATGATGTGAATCAGGAAATGCTCCTCGTGCCATTAAAGTTGTTACAACTGGGGCTCCTATAACCTGTGCTAATTGCATTAACTCAGCTGCTGCCTCTGCCTTAATTACTCCGCCGCCAACATATAAAACTGGCTTTTTTGATTGGGTAATCAAAGCTGCGGCATCTCTTACCGCCTCACTCTTTGGCTCCATCACTGGGTTGTAACCAGCAAGTGAGACTGTGTGTGGGTAATCAAAGGTGGTCTCTTTTTGCAAAGCATCCTTTGCAATATCAACCAAGACCGCACCTGGTCGACCAGTGCTTGCAATATGAAAGGCTTCAGCAATTGCTCGTGGAATATCCTTTGGATCGGTAATCAAATAATTGTGTTTTGTAACTGGCATAGTCACGCCGCGAATATCTGCCTCTTGGAATGCATCGGTACCAATTGCAGCAGATGGCACCTGACCTGTGATGGCAACAATTGGAACTGAATCCATCTGCGCATCAGCAAGTGGTGTTACTAAATTTGTGGCACCAGGACCTGAGGTAGCGATGCAAACACCAACTCGACCAGTTGCTTGGGCGTAACCAGTTGCAGCATGACCTGCCCCCTGTTCATGTCTAACTAATATATGTCGAATTTTGGAATCAAAGATGGGGTCATAAGCAGGCAGGATCGCACCTCCTGGAATGCCGAACATAACTTCGACACCAGCGGCCTCAAGTGCGTTAACTAAACTCTGCGCACCATTGATCTTGCTCATCGCTTCCCTTCTTAAGTTGTGCCCATCTAAAGCAAAACCCCTCAGTTTTATCTGAGGGGTGCGAACTAACTTTTTCTAGTTAGCGCGCACGCTCAATAATCACCACGACCACTGATGTGATCGAGATTTGTGAGATAAGTGAGCTCTTCTTCATGGCCTTAGTTTCGCAGGTGTTAGATGTAGTAGTCAACTCCTGAGATAGCAATCTCAGTATTTGAGCCTAAGCAGATAACGAAAAAGTATTAATCGCAGACCGCACCCTTTGAAGCGCTACCAACTAATTTTGAGTACTTGGCTAATACTCCACGGCGGTACTTATGGGTGAGCGGTTTAAAGTTTTTTCTGCGCTGAATCATCTCATCTTCATTTACTAATAAATCTAAGCTTCGCGCCTTTACATCAATTCTTACTCGATCACCATTTTTAATAAATGCAATTGGTCCACCATCTACCGCCTCAGGTGAAACATGGCCCACACAGAGACCGGTTGTGCCACCAGAGAATCTGCCATCAGTTAGCAACAAAACAGATTTACCAAGACCAGCACCTTTTATTGCGCCAGTAATCATTAACATCTCACGCATGCCAGGTCCACCTTTAGGACCTTCATATCTAATTACTACAACATCACCAGCAACAATTGACCCATTCTCCAATGCATCCATTGCAGCTTGCTCTCTTTCAAAAACTTTGGCAGGTCCTTCAAATAGATCAACCCCGATACCAGCTGTTTTACAAACCGCACCCTCTGGCGTTAATGAACCATTAAGAATTGTTATGCCACCACCAATAGAGATTGGGTTTTTAACCGCTTTCAGAATCTCACCATCTGGATCTGGTGGTGTTATATCTTTAAGATTTTCAGCCATAGTTTTACCGGTAACAGTCAAACACTCACCATGTAAAAGTCCGGCATCAAGTAGGGCTCTTAGAATTACTGGAATTCCACCGACCTTATCGACATCAGTCATTACATACTTACCAAATGGTTTTAAGTCGCCAAGAAGTGGCACCTTTGCGCCAACTCGTTGGAAATCCTCAAGAGTTAAATCAACCTCTGCCTCATGGGCAATAGCTAATAGGTGAAGAACTGCATTGGTTGAGCCACCTAAGGCCATCAAAATTGTGATCGCATTTTCAAATGCTTTTTTAGTCAAAATCTGTCTAGTAGTAATTCCTTTACGGATTAACTCAACTACCGCTGCGCCAGATTTGATTGCATAATCATCACGACGACGATCAATTGATGGTGGTGATGCAGAACCAGGAAGTGATAATCCGATTGCCTCACCAATTGCTGCCATTGTGTTTGCGGTGTACATGCCACCGCATGCACCCTCACCTGGACAAATAGCTCTTTCAATTTTGTCGACCTCAGCCTCTGAAATCAATCCGCGAGCGCAAGCACCCACCGCCTCAAAGGCATCAATGATTGTTACATCTCGGCCATCAACCTTGCCCGGCATAATTGATCCGGCGTAAACAAATACCGATGCCACATCTAATCTAGCTGCAGCCATCATCATGCCTGGTAATGATTTATCGCAACCTGCAAATGTAACCATGCCATCTAAACGCTCTGCCTGCATTACCGCCTCAACTGAGTCAGCAATTACCTCACGTGATACTAAGGAAAAGTGCATGCCTTCATGTCCCATTGAGATGCCATCTGAGACTGAGATAGTTCCAAATTGCATTGGAAAACCACCAGCTTCAATTACACCTTTTTTAGATGCCTTTGCCAATCTATCTAAGGACAAATTACAAGGAGTGATCTCATTCCAGGAGGATGCAATACCAATCTGAGCCTTTGCAAAATCCTCATCTTCAAATCCAACTGCGCGAAGCATTCCTCGCGCTGGTGCCCGCTCTAAGCCATCGGTAACTAAGCCAGATCTTGGCTTCATCTTATTTATCGGCTTTTGATCACTCATAAGATTAGTTTATTGCCCTAAATGCTTTAGTAATAGTTCACGCACCTTTGCCGCATCCGCTTGGCCACCAGTTAATTTCATTACCGCACCAATTAGCGCACCAGCTGCTGGAATATTGCCATCCCTAACCTTTTGCGCAGTCTCAGCAGATGCTGCAATCGCAGTTTCAATCGCCTTCATAAGCTCTGAATCATCTGAGACAACCTTTAGCCCACGTTTTGCAATAACCTCACTTGGGGTGCCCTCTTTGGCAATTACGCCCTCAACAACCTGCCTGGCTAATTTGTCAGTTAACTCACCCTTTGCAATTAACTCAATAATTTGAGCAACATCATTTACAGTTATTAACTCGGTTGGAGAAACAGCTTTATCATTTGCAATTCTTGAGATCTCACCTAACCACCAAGATCTAGCCTTTGTTGGATCTGCGCCAAGTAAAACTGTTTGTTCAACTGTATCTAGCAGCTCAGCATTAATCATTGCATTCATCTCTTTATCTGGCACAGCCCAAGCAGTTTGTAATCGCTTTCTGCGATCTGCTGGTTTTTCTGGCAATAAAGTACGAAGCTCTTCAATCCACTTTGCATCAGGGACAACTGGTACTAAATCTGGCTCTGGGAAGTATCGGTAATCCTCAGCCTGCTCCTTTGATCTACCAGGTCTAGTTTCACCACTTTCCTCTAGGAAGTGACGAGTCTCCTGCACAATCTTTTCACCACTTTCTAATCTATTTGCATGTCTGATAATTTCACCAGTTACTGCCCGCTCAACTGAACGAAGTGAGTTAACATTTTTTGTCTCACTTCTGGTGCCAAGTTTTCCACTACCAATCTTTGATAATGACAAGTTCACATCACATCTAAGAGAGCCTTGCTCCATCTTTACATCAGAGACTTTTAAGGATCGCAAAATATCTCGCAATGTTGCAACATATGCCCGGGCTACTAATGGGGCGTACTTGCCGGTGTTTGGCACAATCTTGGTAACAATTTCAACAAGTGGAATACCTGCTCGGTTGTAATCTAAAAGTGAGTGGTCAGCGCCATGAATTCGACCAGTAGTACCACCAACATGTAGTGATTTACCAGTGTCCTCCTCCATGTGAACTCGCTCAATTTCAACTCTAAATGTTTTATTTCCTTCATCAGTTTCTACATCAACATCAAGGAAGCCATTTACGCAGATTGGTTCATCATATTGAGAGGTTTGAAAATTCTTTGGCATATCTGGGTAGAAGTAATTTTTACGAGCAAATCTAGAAAAGGGTGCGATTGAACAATTAAGAGCTAAGCCAATCAAAATTGTGCTCTCAATCGCTCGCTTATTAACCACTGGCAAAGCGCCAGGAAGTCCAAGACAAACAGGGCAGGTTTGAGTATTAGGTTGGGCGCCAAACTCAGTTGCACAACCACAAAACATCTTTGAGTTTGTATTTAACTCAACATGCACCTCAAGGCCAAGGGTCGGCTCATAGATTGCTAGTGCGGAATCGTAATTTAGACTCATTTTGATCCTGCTAGCTTTGGTGCAAAATCTAGAATTGGTTTGCCCCACTTTGAAAGTAATGCTGCCTCTAATGCTCCACCAACTAAATACATTTGATCATCCTTCATAGCAGGTGACATGATTTGAAAACCAACTGGCAAGTTATCTTCCTCAGCTAAGCCACATGGCAGGCTCATGCCGCCAATTCCTGCCATATTTACCGGAATGGTTGCAATATCATTTAAATACATCGCAAGTGGATCATTACTTTTCTCACCAATTTTAAAGGCGGTAGTTGGCGCAGTTGGTGAGACTAAAACATCACATTTAGCAAAGGCGTTATCAAAATCTTGCTTGATTAATGTGCGCACCTTTTGCGCTGAACCATAATAAGCATCATAATAACCGGAAGAGAGCGCATAAGTTCCAAGAATTATTCGCCGTTTAACCTCACGGCCAAAACCAGCTTGTCTAGTTAAATTCATAACCTCTTCAGCACTTTTTACGCCATCATCGCCAACTCTTAATCCAAATCGAATGGAATCAAATCTTGCCAAGTTTGATGAGCACTCACTTGGAGCAATTAGGTAATAAGCAGCTAGGGCGTACTCAAAGTTTGGGCAAGAGACTTCAATAATCTCAGCACCTAACTTAACTAACTCAGCAATCGCCTCATTAAATTTACTCTCAACTCCCTTTTGATATCCCTCACCAGCTAATTGTTTAACAACACCGATTTTCATTCCCTTAATATCTAATTTCTTAGCAGCTGCGACCACATCAGGGACTACTTGATTAATGCTGGTGGAATCCTTTGGATCAAAACCTGCAATTACTTGGTGTAATAGTGCAGCATCTAAAACTGTTCTAGCACATGGTCCTGCTTGATCTAGAGAGGATGAGAATGCAACTAAGCCATACCTTGAGACTCCACCATAGGTTGGTTTAACGCCAACAGTTCCAGTAACAGCTGCTGGTTGGCGAATTGATCCACCAGTATCGGTGCCAATGGCAAGTGGTGCTTCAAATGCTGCAAGGGATGCAGAGGAGCCACCACCTGATCCACCCGGAATTCTTGTTAAATCCCATGGGTTATGAGTTGCTCCATAAGCTGAATTCTCAGTTGATGAGCCCATCGCAAACTCATCCATATTTGTTTTACCTAAAATAATCACGCCAGCATCCTTTAATTTAGTAACCACAGTTGAGTCATATGGTGGACGCCAGTTTTCTAAAATCTTTGAACCGCAAGTTGTTGGCACATCTTTTTGTGTCATCACATCTTTTAATGCAAGTGGCACACCAGCAAGTGGGGATAACTTCTCACCAGATGCTCGTTTTTTATCAACCTCTTTTGCTTGCGCAAGCGCGCCATCCTTATCTAAATACAAAAAGGCGTGGACATCTTTATCTACCGCATTTATTTGCTCATAAAGTTGATTGGTTAATTCAACCGCTGAGATCTCTTTTTTACTTAGAGCAGATGCCATCTGCCAGGCGTTATCTCTAATACTCATTTACTCTTCGCCTAATATTTGTGGCACTTTAAATCTTTGCTCACTAGATGCTGGCGCCCCAGATAATGCTTGCTCTGGCGTCAGACTTGGCGTGACAAGATCTTCTCGAGTCACATTACTAACTGCTAATGGGTGGGATGTTGGTTGGACATCGGCGCTTGCAACCTCTTGCACTCTGGCAACTGCACCAAGGATTACATCCATCTCCCCTGCTAGGTGATCTAACTCAGCATCACTCATAGAGATACGAGCAAGACGAGCTAAATTTGCGACTTCATCGCGGGAGATTGCAGCCATAATTGGTGAGTATAACTGGTGTTAATTCACTGGCGAATTTGACCGTCTCCGCTAACAATCCATGTAGTAGTTGTCATCTGCTCAAGTCCCATTGGTCCACGAGCATGCATCTTTTGATTTGAAATTCCAATCTCAGCCCCAAAACCCATCTGACCACCATCGGTAAATCTTGTTGAGGCATTGACCATAATTGCAGCGCAATCATTTAAGGTGGTGAATTTACTTATTACATCAGTATCTGTGGCAACAATTGCTTCAGTGTGCTGTGTTCCAAACTTTGCGATATGCGCAATTGCTGAAAGCACACCATTTACCTGAGCCACATTTATCTCTAGATCACCATACTCAGTTGACCAGGATTGATCAGTTGCTAATT
>SXGS01253434.1_pt1 | contig 21156 bp, 20 predicted proteins | sample 3174681 | NCBI WGS metagenome assembly SXGS01 (sample SAMN11356861, study PRJNA531348) | freshwater metagenome | isolation source: freshwater sample F1-80 | place: China: Fuxian Lake, Yuxi | collected 2017-12-25 | reverse complement strand
GTGCTCTGCCAACTGAGCTACATGGGCACCAAGTCATTTTTCGTCTTTCGTTCAAAACGACAAAAAACCCACCTTCCCGACTTAATCGGCCGGGAATGATGGCGTCTCTTCCGTCAATAACCCACTATTTTCATCGGACTATAAGGAAGACATTTTCTGTGTCAATTTGTTTTCAGAAGAAAATTTGAGCTCAACTAGCGACCGCCAATTGATGGGGCAACCCGCTCATTGACCGCGGCAAGCCGAGCATGATCTTCGATGAAATGCTCGCCCGACCTCCGGACATGCAATGAGACCAAATCAACGTAAATCCATCGATTCCGAATATCATTCCGGAAAATGGCTCAGGTCATAATATTTCCAAGCGGTCGAGCGGTTCCACGTCGTGGGGTCCAAAAGGAATCCGGCCAGGGATGCCATGAACCTTCAAACGGTAGTTGAACATCGTGGAGATTTGTAAAAGCCTGGATGAGAAAGGCTTGACGAAGAGAGAGGCAGATCCCACAAAGAGAGAGGCAGATCCCTTGTGGATCTGCTGAGTCGGAAAGACTTTATCGCCGGGATCTTGCGAAGATTCGCCGTGGGCAACTGCCATTTAATGGATTAACCAGGGTGCGGAATCCCGGGTGTGGGTGTCAATCCGGCCATCTTGACACAACCTTTCTTGTTCTTATAGTGACCGGCGTCTTTTCCATCCATGGCCAAGGAAACACTCTCTGAACGAAGAACTCGAGCCAGAGTCTTGATCAATGTGTTGGAGGACACTTACCCCCAAGCGGAATGCGAACTCCGTCACGCGAACGTCTTAGAGTTGTTGATCGCAACCATTCTTTCAGCCCAATGCACCGACAAACAGGTCAACGTCGTGACGGCAAGCTTGTTCAAAAAGCACCGATCTGCTGCTGATTTCGCCAACGTATCGCAGGAAGAGTTGGAGAGGGACATTCAACGCATCGGCCTCTTCCGCGCGAAGGCAAGACACATCCGGGCATGCTGCGCTTCATTGGTTGAGTTGCACTCTGGCCAAGTGCCATCGTCCATGGCCGCTCTCCTGGCCTTGCGTGGTGTCGGCAGAAAAACCGCCAATGTGGTGTTAGGAACTGGTTTTGGCATCAGCGAAGGCATTGTCGTTGACACACACGTGGCAAGGTTGAGCCGCCGCCTCGCACTAAGCCATGAAAAAACTCCGGAGCAAATCGAGAAAGACTTGACCAGGCTCGTTCCTCAAAATCTGTGGGTTAATCTGAGTCATTGGCTGATCTGGCATGGGCGTAGACGGTGTTCGTCACGTCACCCAGACTGCCCGAACTGTGAGATCGAAAAATGGTGTCCTTCATCGACAAACCGAAGGAACCCTGTGAAAGCGTAAATGACACGGGTGCGACAGGATGAATTCGACTTGGTTATGGGTTGATTCCGGCCCGGGTGAACCGGCCAAAAACATGGCTTTCGACCAGGCGCTTCTGGAGAACGCTGCCAGCTTGGCCGGCCCAATTCTCCGGTTTTACGGATGGACTCAACCGGCGGCTACTTTTGGTTATTTTCAGCGAGTGGAAGAAATATTGATGAAGACGGAACTGCGCCCACTGGTGAGGCGTCCAACCGGAGGAGGTTTTGTGCCCCACGATCATGATTGGACCTATAGCCTCGTCGTTCCGCCAAGCCACTGGTGGCACAGACTCACTGCTCGAGAAAGTTATCGCAGGGTCCACGAGTGGATCATGAAAGCCTTGGCCGAATCCGGAGTCACCACTGAGCTTTGCCCCGCCAAGATCACGGGCACAAACGGCAGTTGCTTCTCTGGGGCGGAGCAGTTCGATTTGGTGTGGCGGGGGCTCAAAGTGGCGGGAGCAGCGCAAAGGCGAAATAGCTTGGGACTCTTAATCCAAGGATCAGTAGCGCCAGCGAAGAACTGGCCTGCGAGAGATTTCTGGCAACAGTCGATGCGGCAAGTTTTGGCGTGGGAATTGGGAGTCAGTTGGTTGCCATGGGATGTTGGAGACTCCTTCATGGCCCGGGTTGAAAGCCTCTCCAAAACCAAGTTCGGCTCGCTCGATTTCACCCATAAACGGTGAACCTTAAGACGGCAGTTGACCCAGGCGAATCTTCGCACGATCCTGGTGATAAAGTTTTCCGAATCACTCACCAGATCCACCAGGGATATGCCTCCCTCATCGTCAAACCTTTCTCATCCAGATTTTTGCAAATCTGCACGAGGTTCAACTGCCGTTTTAAGGGTGAAAAAGGCCGGCTGAGCGAAGATCACAACCCGGTCGGATGTTCCACAAAAAACCAGGGGAGTCGAAATTTCAACTCCAGTTCCCGCGCGAGAGCTTTGACACCAAAAGTCTCTGTCGCGTAATGACCGCCGTAGATCACATTCAACCCCAATTCTTCAGCCAAGGCATGAGTCCAGTGCGGTCCTTCACCCGTTATAAAGGTATCGATCCCTTCCGCTGCCACTTGACTCAATTCCGCGCCCGCGCCTCCGCTGACCACTCCGATATTCCGGCAAATTTCGGGTCCTCCGGGAATCAGCAACGGGTGATCACCCAAGATAGATGCCAATTGACCGAGTAATTGATCGCGTGGCGTGGCGGACCGCGCTCGAAATCCGATTTGGCGACCCTTGCAAGGGAAGAAGGGCTTTGGGTTCTCTAGCTTGAGGGCCCGGCAGATGAGGATGTTGTTTCCCCATTCGGCGTGAGCGTCGAGCGGCAGGTGGGAACTGTAAACCGCTAAATCATAATCCATGAGCAATCGGATGAGTTTGTATCGATGGCCCGTCCAAGGATGCCCTGGTCTCCAAAAGAGACCATGATGAGCAATCAATAAGTTGGCCCCGGCCTCAACCGCCAGCCGACACGTCGTCAAATTGGCATCGACGGCGGCTGCAACCTGCCTGACGATTCCCCGATTTTCAACCTGGAGCCCGTTGAACGCGCCGGTCCAATCTTCGAAAGCATCAGTTTGGAGGGCTGCATCGCAATAAGCGACGATTTTGGCAAGCTTCACGTTCTGCATGGATCACTCGCGTTCAAAAGAACTTTCAGGTTCGCATTGCAATCTATTGAATTCTGAAACAAGCCTCTTATAGTGCGCTGGTTCTTGAAGATCAATGAGCCAAACTTCTGAAGACGCACGGCCCTGGAATATCCAGATGGCCCGCAACCTCTACAACATCGACCGTTGGGGCGCGAAGTATTTCGACATCAACGAAGAAGGCCACGTCGTCGCCTCGCCCCTCCAGGATAAGGGCGCGTCTGTGGACATAACCGACGTCATTGAGGAAGCCAAAGGACGCGGCCTCAAATTTCCTTTGCTGATCCGATTTCAAGATTTGCTGAGGCATCGGGTTGAAGCCATCAATCGCGCGTTTCGAAACTCCATCACGGAATTCGGCTTCACGGGCCAATACCGCGGCGTTTTCCCAATCAAGGTCAACCAACTTAGGGAGGTGGTTGAGGAAATACTCGACGCCGGCAGAGCATTCGACTTTGGCCTGGAGGTTGGCAGCAAGCCAGAGTTGTTCGCCGGACTGGCGCTTCAAGACCAGCTCGGCTCACTCATCATCTGCAATGGGTATAAAGATGGAACTTTCATTCGGATGGCCCTGATGGGGATCAAGCTTGGAAAGCGGGTCATCATGGTGGTCGAAAAGCTCGAAGAACTGAGGCAGATCATCACCATCTCACGCCAGATGGGCGTGGAACCTCTGATTGGGATACGAGCCAGACTGATGAGCAAAGGCGCGGGTAAATGGGCCGAAAGCGGCGGGGAGAACGCCAAGTTCGGTTTGAGCACGGCTGAAATCCTCGCGGCAACTCAAATCCTGCGATCCGAAAAACTAGAACACTGCTTCACTCTTCTTCATTTTCACATTGGCTCGCAAGTTCCCGACATTCTGACCGTCAAGAAGGCGGTGCAAGAAGCTTCGCGGTTCTATGCAAAACTCCACAAGATGGGGTTTGAAGTAAAGTATATCGATGTTGGCGGCGGACTTGGCGTGGACTACGATGGGAGCCGCTCCGCGTATGACAGCTCAACGAATTACTCGCTCCAGGAGTATACCAACGACGTGGTCTATTACATTGGCCAGATCTGCAACGCGGAGGGGGTGCCGCACCCGGACATTGTGAGCGAGAGCGGGCGCGCTATCGTTGCCCATCACAGCGTGCTCATCGTTGAGGTGTTTGGATCCATCGAAAAGAACCAGGCGACCAAGGCCTTAACCTTCGGGGAGAGCGAGCATCCGCTTGTCAAAGAGCTGATGGACATCCGCAAGAATCTTGCGAAGCTGAACAAGCTCGAAGCCTATCACGACGCTCTTGAGCGGAAGGAGGACGCCCATCAGATGTTCACCTTGGGCATGCTTGAACTGCCCGAAAAAGCGAAGATCGAAACCCTGTATTGGGAGGTTGGCCAGGCAGTGGTGCAATCTTTCGAAGGTCAAAGTTACGTGCCCGAGGAAATTCGAAAACTTGAAGACAGTCTTGGCGATCAATACTTGTGCAATTTCTCGGTGTTTCAATCCCTGCTGGATCATTGGGCACTTGGCCAGCTCTTCCCTATCATGCCGGTCCATCGCCTCAACGAACGCCCCACCAAGGAGGTCACTCTCGTGGATATCACCTGCGATTCGGATGGCCAGATCACTAAATTCATCGACTTGAGGGACGTCCGCGACACCCTTTCCCTGCATCCGATGCAGCACAACCCGGCTGGAGTCCAAGACGCCTACCACATCGGCTTCTTCCTGATGGGGGCGTATCAGGACATCATGGGTGATCTCCACAACTTATTCGGCCGAGTCAACGAAGTTCACGTGTTCCTTGATCCTGATGAATCTTCTGGCTACTACGTCGAGGAAATCATCGAAGGCAACACAATCGCGCAGGCTCTTGCAGCCGTGCAGTACGACGAGAACGAGCTCAAGCGCAGAATGAAATCGCAAATCGACGCCGCCATCAAGTCGGACAAACTGAAGCCTTCAGACGCGATGCGGTTGCTGGATGAATACGAGCGGAGTTTGCGCGATTACACTTACCTCACATTTTAGCTCCGTGCCTGTGACGCGATGTCCGACCCCGCTCCCAACGCGGAATTGATGGGTTCCCTGGCAAATTTGCTCAGGGGCTTGTCCGCGCTTTTCTGGGGTCTTCCAATAGCTTTGCTTTCCTGCGCCCAGCCCGAGGTGTTCACTTGGTTCAAACCGTTCGGTTTTTTGATTCCTCCCGCAGCGACCGGCCTATTATTTTACGGAACCCGCCAGCTCTCTCACTTCCAAAAACAAGAGAGACTATGGCTCCGGTCGGTGGATGTGACTGAAGCGCTCGCATTGATTAACCTGGCGCTGTCGCCATTCCTGTATTTCTGGTATCAGTTCCCGAGCAATCCTTTCTTTGGACAAAGTGTTGGGTTCATGGCTCTCACCGGCCTTTTGTTTCTGCTGTGTTTGAACAATCTCCTTCATCGCTTGGCGGCGATGCTTCCTGACGAAGTGCTGCGCCACGAGACCCGCATCTTCACCGCGTTCAATTCGGGTTTGCTCGGGATCCTGCTCCTCCTCTCCTTCGGCCTGGTAGCACTTTATCAAATCCGGTTCGGCCCCGATTCATTGTTCCGTCTTTTGGATCTAAACCGCCCGGTTTTGCTGATCCTCCTGGTGCTTCTTCCGCTCGCCATGACGATGACGCTCCTCTGGAAGGCCAAGGAAACAATCCTGGCTTCGGTGTTCGGCGCTCCCAAATAGGCTGGCTCGAACCTGCGAACGCCACAGGGCAGCTCACTGCCGATCTTCTCGCTAATGGGAGGCGGTGGAATGATTGGGGCCTCCTTCGTTGGGAAAGGTTCGTTGTTGACGGTTCGCGATGATTCAGGTCGTCTAATCCGACATACCACCATGCGATTTGCCTTCTTTCATCCCGTCGCTTTATCCCGACTCGGCCTTCTCGGCTGTCTGATTTCCTCGGCCACCCTGCGAGCCGATGTGCGGCTCCCCTCATTATTTTCCGACCATATGGTGCTGCAGCGAGGCAAACCCATTCCTGTTTGGGGGTGGGCAGACAACGGCGAAGAAGTGACCGTCGAATTCTTGGGCAAAAAAACCAAGACTGTTGCAAAGGATGGGAAGTGGCTCGTGCGTCTGCCGAGCCAGAAAGCAGGAGGACCCTTCGAACTGCGAATCCAAGGAAAAAACAAATTGACGCTGGCGGATGTGCTCGTGGGCGAAGTTTGGGTCTGCAGTGGCCAATCCAACATGGACTGGTCCATGACTCGATCGGAAAACCCAGGGCCTGACATCGCCGCCTCCGCGAATGCAAATCTCCGCCTTTTCACAGTTCCCAAACTCAAGGCAACGGAACCGGTGGGCGATGTCAAGTCGTCCTGGAAAACCTCTTCGCCCGAATCCACGGCTGGTTTCTCAGCCGTTGCTTATTACTTCGGCCGAGACTTGCAAAAGTCACTAGGCGTCCCGGTCGGCTTGATTCATACTTCCTGGGGCGGGTCGCCGGCGGAAGTCTGGATGAGCCAGGAGGTTCTCGAATCCAATCCCACGTACAAGAGAGATATCCTGGATCAGTTCGAGAAGGCCCTCAACAATTACCAGACTGCTCTCGCCAAGCATGAGAAGGAACTCGAAACGGCGAAAAAAGAGAACCGCAAACCGGTCGGGAACCGACCCAATCTCGGATGGCGGCCGTCGGAACTCTACAACGGCATGATACATCCCCTGCTGCCCTTCGCGATTCAAGGCGCGATCTGGTATCAAGGCGAGTCGAATGCGGGTCGAGCCCACCAATATCGCTCGCTGTTCGCCGATATGATCAAGAATTGGAGGTCTAAATGGGGTCAAGGTGACTTCGCGTTCCTTGAAGTGCAGCTAGCCCCGTGGGACAAGAACAAGAAACGTTCGCTGACGGAAATCGTGGCTTCTCCGACGGATAGCGATTGGGCTGAGTTGCGGGAAGCGCAGTGGATGGCCACCAGAACTCTGCCCAACGTTGGAATGGTGGTGATCACGGACGTGGGAGACAAGGATGACATCCATCCCGCCAAAAAAGCTCCGGTCGGAGCGCGATTGGCCTTGGCGGCTCGGAAAATTGCGTACCGCGAGAAACTGGTTCATTCAGGACCACTCTACAAATCCCACAAGATTGATGGGTCCGAAATCAAGCTCCGATTTGATCACGTAGGGAGCGGCCTTGAAGCTCGAGGGGGAGCGCTGAGCGGATTTAGCATCGCTGGCCCCGATGAAAAATTTTACTGGGCCGAGGCTCGCATCGAGGTCAATCAAATTGTGGTGAGCTCGCCAAAAGTGCCCAAACCGGTGGCTGTCCGATTCGGATGGGCGGACTACCCGGTCGTGAACTTGTTCAATCGGGAGGGATTGCCGGCATCGCCGTTTCGAACCGACAATTTCCGGATGGTGACAGAGCCAAAGGGATCGCGTTAGCCCGAAACCGAATTCCTGCCCTTGCGCGTCAAGCGGCAGTTTGCTTCAGTTGGGGAATGAGAAGCTTTTCGTGTTCTTGGCGTTTCGGAAAATTGGATCGGTTCGTTTTGGCATTCGCGGCGACGTTGGGTTTGCTTGTCACACGGCATGCAAGCGCTCAGACTCCGACGAACCCCGCGGGAGCCATTGTCCTCTCCGAATTTGTTTTCCAGGACGTTCCGTTTCCGGCATGCCATGCTTCAACCATTGTTGAAACTAAAGAAGGGTTTTTGGCCTCATGGTTTGGGGGGTCTCGAGAAGGCAAGCCGGATGTGGGCATTTGGTTGTCTCGGCGGGATCGCCAAGGCTGGACGCCCCCCGTGGAAGTCGCCAACGGAAAAGATATAAAAAAGAACGTTCGCTATCCCTGTTGGAATCCAGTGCTCTTTCAGCCGAGCGCAGGGCCTCTCCTCCTTTTCTACAAAGTGGGGCCAAGTCCTTCATCCTGGTGGGGCATGATGATGACCTCGGAAGACCAAGGCAAAACTTGGACTCCGCCAAAACGTTTGCCACCGAGTATTGTCGGTCCCGTCCGCGCGAAACCAATCGAACTCGCTAATGGTGTGATACTATGCGGGGCGAGCACGGAGTTCACCGGCTGGCAAGTTCATATGGAGCGGGGCCTGAACTTTGCCAAGTCGTGGCAAGCGCTGCCTCCCGTGAACGGGCCCATGGAGTTTGGGGCCATCCAACCCACCATCCTGAATTGGGGCGACCGGGGCATCCAGATTCTTTGCCGAAGCAAGCAGTTGTCGATAACCGAATCCTGGAGTCGCAACGGAGGGGCCACTTGGACCAAGATGTCGAAGACCGAGCTTCCGAACCCAAACAGCGGCATCGATGCCGTTATGTTGCACGACGGCCGGGCTCTGCTCGTTTACAATCATTCGGATGCGGACAGGTCCTCCCTGCATGTTGCCATATCCGAGAACGCCAAAGATTGGGCCGCCGCGGAAGTATTGGAGAATCAAGAAGGTGAGTTTTCATATCCCGCGGTGATTCAATCCTCCGACGGCCTGATCCATGTGACTTACACCTGGCGCCGCGAAAAGATCAAGCATGTCGTGCTTGACGCGACCAAGTTTGCCCCTCGTCCGATCAGAGGCGGCCTCTGGCCGTGAAGGGAACCACGAATCCATCGATTCATTTCAGCCGGCGGATCGCTTCTTTCACGTTCCACCTATTCTCATGAAGGGCGGTGCGCGCTTCGTCCTCCGACGCGTGACGAAGCTCGCGAACGATCCTCACAGCACGATCCTTGAGCTTTGCATTGGAAGGGTTCAAGTCGACCATCAAGTTCTCGATCACCTTCCCCATGCGAACCATGCTGAGAGTGGAGAGCATGTTGAGGATCAGTTTGGTGGCCGTCCCTGCTTTCAAGCGAGTCGAACCAGTGACGATTTCGGGGCCTGTTGCGAGCGCGATGATTAAATCTGGCGCGCGGCGTGGGTGCACCACCAGGTTAGGATTGCAACAGATCAAAATCGTCTTAGCCCCCATTTTTTGAGCTTCCTGTAACGCGCCCCAAACGAACTGGGTTCCCCCGCTTGCCGCGATGCCAACCACGACATCCTTCTTGGCGCATCCTCTCTGAATCAGGGCTCGAGCTCCTGCTTCGGCGTCATCCTCAGCGCCTTCAACCGCTGTTTGGAGCGCCTGGGGTCCCCCCGCGATGATGGCCTGGATCATGTCTGGATGCGTGCTAAATGTGGGGGGACATTCGCTCGCATCCAACATACCCAACCGGCCGCTCGTTCCAGCGCCGACATAGAAGAGGCGCCCATTTGCCCGAAAGGCAGAAACCACAATACGCACTGCTCGACAGATCTTTTGGCGCTCTTTGCGAACCGCCATGGCTACCACGGCCTCCTCGGAAAGCATGAGATCTACCGCATGTTCCAGGGACATGCTGTCCAAGAAAGTGGATCGTGGATTGCGCCCTTCCGTGGGGATGAGCACTCCAGCAAAGTTCTCTCTCGCGCGCGTCTTTCCTCGGCTCTCTGGAGGGCGGGCAATGCCCCTTTTGGGAAGTTGACGGCTTAACGAACTCGCGTCCCGCCCGGCAGGCTTTCCGCCGCAACGCCAAACTTGGGCCGCCAAGTCGACACTGCCCCACACTGAATCCCGCGGCAAAAACTTAATCAGAGATCCAGGAAATGCCTTGGACACAGATGCCATGACAGCGTCCGCATAAAGAGGTTCTTTGACGAGCACACCGCCCGCCAAATAGAATTCCAAAAGCAACGCGTCTCTCTTGGCAAGAAGCTGCCTCGCGCAAGCGATCGCGTCGGCAGCCAAGCTCTGAGCGGATTGCAAGATCACCCTTCTAGCGCGTGCATCACCATGCTTCATCGCCACGAAAACCGATGGAGTGAGGGAAGCGATATCAGATTTCGAAGCGCTCTGGATCCATTCGATAAGCTCTTCTGGATCCTTGACTCCGACCGCTCTCAGCACCTGACCGTTGAGCTCGCCGTGGCGCTGGCGGTGATCCAACCTCAAAACCGATTCCCTGAGGGCTCTCAGGGCAATGTCGTAGCCGCTGCCACGGTCACCCAATAGATGACCCCATCCTCCGACTTTGGAAACTTTCCCATCTGGCCTCATTCCAAAGCAGCAGGAACCCGTGCCACTTAGCACGACGATTCGAACCTTATCCAACGGAACACCAGGACTGGACGCCGCCCGCAACGCTATCTCCAGATCGTGAGTGCAATCGATCGGCACGTTTGGCCAGGCTCGCGATAGAGTCCGATTCACCCTGTTTCGATCGAATTCGTTTCGTGCTCCTGCGATTCCCACCCCTACTCCTGCCGGCGGCGGTCCCTGTAGCTTCACCGATTCGAACAACCGCAACAATTGGCGATCCGAGGTGAGCCTCAGATTTGCTCCAACGGTTTCGATTCGCAGGACCTCACGCATCCTCGAATCCGCCCAGAGCGCCACCGTCCGCGTCGCCCCGCATTCTATTCCCAAAAACACGTGGCTGTCGTTGTCAATGTGAGTTTGCGTTTCTCCGGAACCCATGCGCGCGCAGTCAAATTAGTCCCAGCGGATGCTTCGACGCAAGCTTGAGGAACAGAGATATCAACCTCAATTTCCTTAAACTCGCGGCGCGTGCTTCCTAAGGAGAAACCAACCACAACCTCTTCATGTCGCATCCGAGTTTCATCGGAAAACACGATTCCTTTCCCAGGGGACTCGGTTTACACTGCCAACCACCTATGCAAGCTCCAGAACTTGAACTTCTCGAGGCGTTGAGAGCCTTGGACTCGGCTGTGAAGTCCATGCCGACGTCAAATCCCAAACCCAATCTCCTCGCTCTGTTCTTACGGATCGACGAAATTGCCGCGGGCATGACCGGCCGCGCCCATCCAGAACTCCTCCACTTCATCCACAGAAAGAGTTACGAGAAAGCGATTGCCTGGCTTGAGAACCACGCCTCGACCAGTCGATCCTGAAAATCAGTGACCACCACCTCATCCACGCCGGAATGGAAGAAGACACCATCGCGGCCATAGCGACTCCCCTCGGAGCCGCCGGGATTTCCGTTATTCGAATTTCCGGCGCAAACGCGCTGGCGGTGGCGGATGCCTGCTTCAGGTCGGCCGGTAAGAGTCGTGGCGTTCTTGCAAACGCCCCGACGCACACAATCCACTACGGACATATTTTCCACGATGGACGCTGCGTGGATGAAGTCCTCACTTCAGTCATGCGCGGCCCGCGCACTTACACGCGAGAGGATGTGATAGAAATCAGTTGTCACGGCGGGATGACGGCGACTCGGTCAGTTCTAGACACCATCCTGAGCGGCGGCGCGCGACTCGCGCAACCTGGAGAATTCACAAAGAGGGCGTTCCTAAACGGCAGAATCGATCTGTCTCAAGCCGAAGCGGTGGCCGACATTATCCATGCCCGCACTGAATTCGCCCTGGCGGCGGCGCAACGGCAATTGAAGGGATCGCTATCCACTCGGATAGAATTGTTGCGCGACGACTTGATAAAAATCCTCGCTCACCTGGAAGCTCATATCGATTTCCCCGACGAGGACATTGCTCCGGACACTCAAAGCGATTTAGTCGAAAAGTTGGGAGGCGCGGTGGTGTCGATCCGCCGACTCCTTGCCACGGCCGCAGAAGGCCAAATTCTTCGTCATGGAATTCGTGTTGCGATTCTGGGCCGACCAAACGTGGGGAAATCCAGCCTCCTCAATCGGTTGCTTGGCCGGGATCGAGCGATTGTTTCCCCAATTCCTGGCACCACCCGGGACACGGTCGAAGAAATCGCGAATGTGCGAGGCATCCCTTTCGTTTTTGTGGATACGGCGGGTTTGCGCGACTCGCCCGATGAAGTCGAAAGGCAAGGTGTTCTAAGAAGCCGCGATGCCGCAGCCAACTCTGAAATCATCCTGCACGTCATCGATTCCTCCGCGAGCCTTCCGGCCGAAGACCAGAAACTCTTCACCGAGTTCGTCAACCGAAAGCGAATTCTTGTCCTGAACAAAACCGATCTGCCCGAGGCCCCGCAACCCGATTTGCCGCGGAGTTCCCCTGTGATCCGGCTCAGCGCACTCTCAGGAGATGGACTTGAACTCCTCAAAGATGCGCTGAAAGAGCTCGTCTGGAGCGGGGAAGTCACCTTGGAAGCCGCGGAAATTATGATCAATTCACGCCATCAAGAGGCCTTGAAAAGAGCCCTCGCCGCAACGGAAGAGTCCCAATCGTCCCTGCGGCGATCAGCTAATTTGGAAATTACCGCCATGGAGCTGCGAATCGCAGTCAACGCAGTTGGAGAAGTGGTGGGGAAGACCTCCACCGAAGACATCCTGGATTCTATTTTCAGCCAGTTCTGTATTGGCAAATAAGCGGGGCCGTTCCCGAGGACGGAAACGGCCCGCACCTGACAATTCGAGTCTCAGTCGCTGGTTAGAACTTCTTGTTCACGCTGGCATAGACAAAGCGCTGGCGCAGATCGTGGGTGTCGCGATCATACTTGTCCGCGAATGCGCCCCCCGCGAGAGGAGGTTGTGTATCCGCGACGTTAATCACGCCGACCGTCACTTTAGCGTCCCAGGGAAGCTTGTAGCTCGCTTGGAGGTCAAACGTGACAATGTCGTCGATAGAGCGGTCAAATCCAGCCGCCACGTCGTCTCGATAGGAGTTGATATAATTTGCGGTCAAACCCACTTCAACATCCTTAAAGCCCCAGAATGCGCTGAAAGTGCCTTTGAACCGGGGAATGCTTCCCAATCCGAAACCCTGGGAAGGATCAACGAAATCGCCGAGACGATCCCTCAGACCCGACCCCGGGATATCTTCCTGTTCAAACCGGGTGAAGAAGGCCATGAATCCGTTGAGTGTGAAGGTTCCACAGGATTCTGTCGGAAGTTCGTAAGTCACTTGGGCGTCGATGCCTTCGATGATGCGTGTACTCAAATTCAACGTCGGGGCCGTCAAACTCAAGTAAGTGCTGGTGGCCGCATCGAAATTGATGTTGCTCGCGAAGGGTGCGTTAGGATTGCCTGGTCCGCCTCCCGCGAAGTTTTGGTCAATGATGTACTGATCCACACTTCCGGCGACATTCTTCTGATTGATCTGGAACCAATCAGCACTCACGGTTAAGCCCTTCACGTAGGGTGGGCTGTAGACAAAACCGGCCGTATAATTGTCGGCAGTCTCGGGCTTCAAGTTCGGATTGCCTTTGTAAAAAGTCCGGATCTGCTCAAAATACTCCGGAGCGCCAGCCGCCTGCTTCACAGGGTTGCGCAACTCGGGGAAGCTTTCCTGACTTTGGGTGTAAAGGTCCGCAAACGACGGCGCCCTAAAGGATTCTGAGTAGGAGGCGCGGAGCGTCAACGTATTGTCCAAAGGTTGCCATCGAAGCCCCACTTTCGGGTTTGTGGTCCCTCCGAAGTCGCTATAGCTGTCGTGCCGGAAAGCCGCGGTCGCCTTCAAGCTATGCAGGACCGGGATGTCCATGTCCGGCCCCGTGATGGGAACCGCCAACTCACCAAAGACGCTGTCCACTTTGCGATTGCCAAAAGTGGCGGTCCCACTCGTGAAGCCGACCGTGTCGCCGAAGACTGTCGGTCCATCGGGCCGTTCCGACCCCTTCTCCTCACGATGCTCGCCGCCCAAAGCCATGGCGACGGGACCGCCAGGCAAATCGAACAACTCGCCCGTGACTTTGCCGTCCACGGACCAAATGTCGTATCCGCGGAGGGTGACCAGGCTCTGTGAAACCGCGTTGAGTTGCGAAGGGCCGTTGGCTCGATTTCCGAACGGATTGAATGCCGTGGCACGATCGGTGCTGTTGATTGCCTTTTCCAATGCAGCGCGGCTCAACTCGCCACCTAATGTTTCGACGCGCTCATCACGGCCGAACATCATCGCCACTTCCCAATTCCAACTCGACTCCGCAATTTGCCCTTTCAGTCCCGTGACGAAACGGAAGATGTTCGCATCCTGGTTCTCAGTGCGGGGTCCGAGCTCGACAACCCGATACTGGACGGTGCTCATCGGGACGCCAAAGGGATTGTAAGGATTACTAGCGGGAATCACCATCCCATTGGGACTCGTGGCGGTGTTTAACTGCTGAAAGACAATTGGAGTCGGCGCAAACTGGTTATAACTCCAAGTCCTGCTATAACTGGCTTCGGTGAAAAACACTAAATTATCGTCAAACAACTTATGCTCTCCCGTGCCGAACACGCTGTAGCGTTCAGAGGGTCTGATGGCGGGGGTATACAACGGGAACGGAAAACGATCGGTCAAGGCGCTATAGGCCGAATAATTCGCGGCGGACGTTCCCGTGGTGCCGGGAGCGCCTCGGTAGACATAGCCACCCGCCGGAATCGTTGCCCCCGGATTATTGGCTGCGGACGTTCGAAGTCTCCCAGGATTGCTGGTTCCCGAAGTATTGTTCGGATCGGTCACATCGGGGAAAGAGCGCTCCCGGTCGACACTGTATAACGCGTTGGCTTTGTAGTAGCTGCCTCCGATCAACACGGATGTCTTTTCGTTCGAAATCCCCGTAATAAAACTGTATTTTTGCGTGCCCACGTCGCTGGAAGTGGTGTTGCCATAATAGGCGTCCATTTCCGCCCCGTTGAAATTCTTCCTGGTGATGATATTCACCACACCGGCAATGGCGTCCGCCCCATAAATCGCCGAGCCGCCGTCCTTTAAAATTTCAATCCGCTCAATGGCAGCCAAGGGAATTCCATTCAGGTCGACATCTTCGGTCCCAAAGTTTTTCGGCGAGCGCCTGCCGTTGATCAAGACCAACGTTCCACCTGGAATGCCGCGCAACGCGACGGAGGAACTTCCGTCACCGCCATTACCTTGGGACACGCCGTAGTTGCCGGACCCGATATTGGAAGGGATCTGCTTGGTCAACTCTTCGATGGACGCGACGCCGCGCCTCGAAAGAACATCCGATGTGATCACGTCCACCGGAGCCGCTTCAACCAAATCTGACGTGGGAATATTGGAGCCAGTGACGACCACCTTTTTCATTGTCTCCGCGCCCCCTGAGTCAGCGACTTGTTGCGCCATGGCGGTTGGAATTGCAACCATTTGGGCACCGACACCGAGCGCCAGGGCGCGTCGAATCGCCGCCTTCACCGCAGTCTGCGAGTTTTTGCTCGAAGTGTTCATAATTTCACCTGCCGGGATGTGTGTAGGGTTGTGTAATTGGGCCAGTTGTAAGGAATTCTGAGATCTAATCCTAGTGCCAATTCATGCACAAGCGAAAAATTCGAGCCATGCGACCATACTGACGATCCAGTGGTGGCAAGCGTTGGCTAAAAGGCCAGCACGCCGTGAAGTGGTCAGAGATAGGAAGTCAGACAACCCCAAAGCCTCGTCGCTTAAGGGGCAGCTGCGTCTGGCGAATCTTCACAAGATCTTGGAGATAAAGCTTTTCCGAAGTACTGAGCAGGTCCAAAAAAGGGAGTTGCCGCGCTCTTGGTCAAACCTGTCTCATCCAGGCTCCTGCAAATCTGCACGATGTTCGCTGTTTTCAGTGGATATCAAGAGTGAATCCACAGTCCTCAGAAAAGAAAGGGGGATTCGTTGGCAACAAATCGCTTTCCATTTCCTTGGAATCCCCACTGCAACCAGCTCCTTAGCCCCATCGAATGAGGAGAGGGCACGGGAAGAGGGGTTCTTTTGCGGGAGCGGAGCACTCCCTTCTCTTTCACAAATGGCCCCAGAGATTCTGAGGTCTGATCCAAGACCAGGAGCAGACGCGCAGAAGGCAGGGCGAGTCTCCGTCGAGCCGGGCTTGCCCTCCACCACAGGATCAAACCACTCAGCGCATCCCCATCCCAGGGAATTCCGAGGTTCGAGAGGAATCTCACCTTCTCCCAGTTAACGGTCTCAAGAGCGACGCTTTTCTCGGTATCACTCGGTATTCCACGGAAATCAGGGAAGAACTGAGCCGTTCTACGCAAACTTGCTTTGACAAACCAGATAGGGGTGGAAGAATAAAGAGGTGACCGCGTTGCGCACACTACTGTCCCACGGCCTGAACACGATTGCTTTGGCGGGCCTGCTTGTGGGTGGGTCGTTCCGTGTGTGGTCTGCTGATCCTGTCGTTCAAAAAGTGGTCAGCAAGCCACCCCCAAGCCAGCCGTCTACTGCGGAGGCTCAAGGGCGAGCCACCTCGCGGATCGTGCCGACCGACCCATTCCTCACCAATTTGCTCCAGCGACCCAAAATGATCTACGGAGGCCTTGGAGTCGAGCTGGCTCGCAACCCAACGGCCGCTGTCGGGCAATTGTTTCACTGGCGCGAAGAAGGCGGTTTCGGAATTGTTTCTCGGAACTATTCTCCCGTGAAATTCCCGACCGACTCTGGCGGCTTCGCGCTGTTCAGACTGAATTTCCCCTGAACCAAACCCTTTGAGAGGCGCAGCGCAGCGTCGATACTTGACATTATCACTTTGTAATGCAAAGTGAGTTCTGTGAACCCGGAGTGGGCAACCGAACAACTCGCGACCATCAGGACCTTGATGGAGCGAACTGCGGTCTACCGAAGGGCTCTCGGTTCCACCACCCTGCTGGTCGGTTTCATGGGTTTGGCGGCGAGCGCCGCGGGAACCTTTTTCAAGCTAGAATCGCCGCACGCCTTTGTTGGCTTTTGGATGATTGTGGCGTGCGCAACGTTCGGTTTGGCGTTTGCCATCGTGCGCCGACAATCGATTCTAGACGCGGAACCATTTTGGTCTCCACCTACCAAGCGAGTCACCCAAGCGGTCGCGCCCGCATTCCTGGTGGGACTCGCTGTGGGAATCGGCGCCCTGTTGAGCCCTTCCAATGATCCCCACGCGGCGTGGCGAACGGTGCCGCTTTGGATGGCTCTCTACGGGTGCGCGCTTTATTCAGCCGGATTCTTTATGCCCAGAGGCATCAAGCTCTTCGGACTGCTATTCACGTTCCTGGGCAGCACCCTGATGGTCGTGCTCAACTCTCTGCACAAGGACCTCCAAGTCCCCCCATTGGTCTTCGCCCACTGGGTGATGGGGGCGGCGTTCGGCGGACTGCATGTCGCCTATGGCACCTATATCCGGAAAACGGAAACCTGCAATCCATCAGGAGCGTGAATCTCGACCCGTTTTTACAGCTTGACCGTGTCATACATGAAAAAGGAAGGCTAGCCATCATGTCCTCGCTCGCAGCCTCGTCCGAACTCTCGTTCACTGAACTTCGCGACCTTCTCAGAATGACCGATGGCAATGTCAACGCTCACATCCGGTCCCTCCAACAAGCAGGCTACTTGTCCGTCACAAAATCCGTCCAGAACGGCAGGCCGCACACGACCTTTTCCCTGACCAAAACGGGCGCGATCGCCTTCAAGAATTACATCGATCTCCTCGAACAAATTGTCGCCCAATCGCGAATTCGCTGAGACCCTCGAAACGACTCGATCAAGAAACCACCAACCTTACTAACTTTGTGATACAGAGCATCGATTATTCTGCCTGTCGGCCCGTGATCAACATCATCCGGGCCTCCCACATGGGGTTTTGCTTCGGCGTGCGTGACGCGATCGCGCTGGCCGAAAAAGAAGCCGCAAATGGCCCCTTAACCATCTTGGGCGATTTGGTTCACAATCCTTCCGCAATGGCAAATTTGAAAGCACAAGGGATTCAGATCGCGGATGAACCACGTGATGTTCGAACCAAGCGAGTGATGGTGACGGCCCACGGGACATCGGATCGAACCAGGCGTTCCCTTCAATCGTTGGGTTTTGATCCTCTCGACGCGACCTGTCCCCTGGTGAAGCATGCTCACTCGACGCTTCAAAGATTGGCGGCAGGGGGCTATCATCCAGTCATCATTGGCAAACGCGGGCATGTTGAAGTGCTGGGGCTGTCAGGGGATTTCGACGAGTGCGACATTGTTTTGACGACCGAGGATGTCAAAGCAATGCGTGCGCGGGACAAGTTCGGAGTGATTGCCCAAACGACCCAACCATTAGACCGCGTTCGGGATTTGGTGGAATCGATTCAGGAGACTTTTCCGAAAGCTGAAGTTCGCTTCGAGGACACCGTATGCCAGCCGACAAAACTCAGGCAAGCTTCAGTGCGGGAGCTGGCCAGGCAATGCGAGGTCATGATTGTCATCGGTGGAAAGCATAGCAACAACACGTCCGAATTGGTGAACACCGCCACCGCCATTCTGCGGCGGGTCCACCGGATCGAACAGCCAGGCGAACTCCAGCCGGAGTGGATCCATGGGTGCGCCGTCATCGGAGTCACTGCGGGGACATCCACCCCCGAGTCGTCGATACAAGCCGTTGTGGCGCGCTTGAATGAACTTGCTGAACAAAACTCGCGAATGAGGATTCCCCTGGAAGGATCGAGCTAGGCATCCCCCGCCAAAGCCAGATCGATTCATTTGCCCTCAGACGGCAGTTGAACCGCGCGGAGATTTGCCAAAGCCTCAAACCTCTGAAAAGAGTGGGATTCGTTGCCAACAAACCGTTTTCCATTTCCTGGAAATCTTCACGGCAACCAATTCCCTCGCCGCATCCCATTGTGAGATTCTCCAGGGGGCGCCTGCGGTTTAAATGATCAAGGATTAAGGATTATCCAGCGAGCGGCCCGCGGCGGCGATAAACGGCTTAAGCTCCTCCATAAGCCGAGCAAATCCTTCCAACGTCAACTGCTGGGCTCCATCGCTCCATGCCTCGGCCGGATTTGGATGCACCTCGATGAGCAGCGCATCCGCGCCCATGGCGACGGCTCCCTTGCACACGGCCGTCACCAAGTCGGCCCTGCCGACGCCTTGGCTCGGATCCACCACCACCGGACAGTGAGATTCGTTCTTGATGATAGGCACGGCGGACAAATCGAGCGTGTTGCGGGTGTAGGTTTCAAAAGTCCGGATGCCTCGCTCACAAAAGAGAAGATTCGGGTTTTCGTTGGCCAGGATGTATTCTCCGGCAAGGAGCCACTCTTCAATTTTCATGGAGAGGCCGCGTTTGAGAAGAACGGGTTTGCCGGTTTTGGCGGCTGCAATCAACAGTTGGAAGTTTTGGGCGTTTCGGGTGCCGATCTGGAGAATGTCCGCATAGGCCGCAACCGTCTCGACATGGTCTTCGGAGAGCAGTTCGGTGATTATGGCCAATCCGGTTTCCTTGCGGGCCTTCGCCAGGAGTTTCAACCCTTTTTCCCCAAGCCCTTGAAACTCATAGGGCGATGTCCGTGGTTTGAAGGCGCCTCCCCGAAGAATGGTGGCGCCCGCTTTCTTGACCGCTTTGGCGGTTTCCATGAGTTGGGACTCTCCTTCCACCGAGCAAGGGCCGGCCATTACGTGGAACTGCTTGCCGCCCAGCACTAGATCCAAAACTCTGACGGTGGAAGGAATCTTGTGAGCCTCGCGACTAACGAGCTTGTAACGCTTTTGGACGGGCATCACTCGTTCCACTTGCGGCCAAGAAGCCAGTGTTTCCAATGAGGGGTTTTTCCGCTCGTCCCCGATGGCTCCAATCACGGATCGCTCGACCCCACGCATGATGTGCGGTTTATAGCCGAGCTTGCGGATCTCGCTGAGCACCGCCTGCTCCTCCCGTTTGCTGATGTTGGGCTTCAAAACGATGATCATGGATCGATGCTTCGTGCAGTGGATGGTGGTTGATAAAGAAAAGACTCAGGCCGCAGGTGCGCGGCTTGAATTCGACAGTGAGCTTAGGACACAGCCGTCCGGCGACTCAGCTTCACCGACCCAGTTGAATACAAACAGGGACGTCGGAAAAGCTCGCGAAGGATCGTCTCCAACTGCATGCTGAAAACGTAACAAACACCTTTTGGCAGTCAATCGCATTTCCGCTCTCTCGAAATGTCCACTTGACTCCGAGGCGTTCGCCAACAATATTTCACGGCTCTTTCGGTTCCTGGCGCAGCGCTGGTGGATTGATTGAAACACTATGGCGAAACAGAAGGAAAAGAAGTCCTCAATAAAAACTGGCGTTCGAAGAGCCTCACAGACGCCGGCCCCTGTCTCGCAACATCAGCAAACTACGGTTAAACAGCAAGGCCGACAGCATCACAAAGCCGCTAGCGCGGCTGCTCACCATCAGAAAGTGTCTTTGGAAACAATCGTTGCTCCCCCCACAAAAGGTCCCAAGTCCCAAACCGCCGCAATCTCCTCGCCGTCGGCTCACCGCGGCGCCTCCAATCACGCGCCGCAGGCGGCGCCTGCCGCGGACGCCAATGGCGCCCCCGCGGCCGCGCCTCGTCCTGGGTTTGATCTTACGGAAAAGATCAAGGAACTTGTCAGACTCGCCCAAGAGCAAGGCTATCTCACCTACGGAGACATCAACGACGCTCTCCCAGACGCCGTCGTCACTCCCGAAGACCTCGATGAGATTTACATCAAGTTGCGGAATTTGGACGTTGAAATCGTCGACCAAGCCGAGGTCGACCGGGTCAAGCAGCCGGAACCGGAGGATGAAGACGACAAAGGCCGCCTCGATATTTTGGACGACCCAGTCCGGATGTATTTGAAGCAAATGGGGCAAGTGCCCCTACTGACTCGAGAGCAGGAGGTTGAAATCTCCAAACGAATCGAGGACGCCGAAAACGAAGTCAAACGTGTCATTTACAGTTTTGGATTCTCCGGCAAGGAGCACATCGCTCTCGCAGAAAAACTGATTTCGGAGCCGCCCAAGGAGCGATTTGACCGGGTGATACTGGACAAAAAAATCGAAGGGCGCGAAAACCACCTGCGCGCGTTGCGGAAACTGGCCAAAAACGTGCGCGCATTGGATCAAGAGGTGGACGACCGCTACTCGGAATGGCAGTCCTCCTCGAACAAGGGCAAGAAGGAAAAGCATAAGTGCGAATTCAGCAAGGCCGACGAGAAGCTGCAGAAAACTTTCCTGAAGTTTTACTACAAGCAAAAAGTGATCGAGGAGATGGCCTTGGTCGCCGATAACATCCATGACAAGATTCAGCAGAGCGTCAAAGTGATCCACGATTTGGATCACCATAAGAAGTCGCCCCAGGCGGCGGTGATCAGCCAGGCGGAGGAACGAAAGATCAAGGCGCTGGAGGAATTCGTCCGGATGCCGTCTGCGGAGTACCTGAAGGCTTACCAGCAACTCCAGCATTACTCCCGAAAGGCGTTGCAGGCAAAAACGGAAATGGTCGAG
>SXGS01024714.1_pt1 | contig 21162 bp, 20 predicted proteins | sample 3174681 | NCBI WGS metagenome assembly SXGS01 (sample SAMN11356861, study PRJNA531348) | freshwater metagenome | isolation source: freshwater sample F1-80 | place: China: Fuxian Lake, Yuxi | collected 2017-12-25 | reverse complement strand
CTTTTTTCTGAAAGACTGGCGCTTGGTTCGCGAACCTTGATCACAAATGGGGTACTCAATATCTTTTGCTTATCGATTGTGGCTGCAATGGCTCCGATGGCAAATTGGCCGGCCATTTTAGGCGCAAGTACAAACGTATAGGTTACACGGCTACTGGTCTTGCCATTGACAATGCTGAATTGTGAGGATTTTCCACGGGGTGAAACATCGAAATCGGGGAGAGGTGGTAGCTCGGGTTCGGCTGAACGGCTCCCTTCGACGATCACTTCCATCACAATGGATTGGCCTACAACGACGTCGTTGTTATCGACATGCGCGATGATGCTGGCTGCGTACAATGACGTAGGGATGCATGTGAGAAGTAGGAGTGTTGCAAAAAGGGCGGTTCGCGAACCGCCCCTACAAGAAAAATATTTTTTAAAAGAGGATCTCACCAGTTTTTGCCTCCGGGGCCTTGGGCCCCCGTTTGACGCTCGGCTTTGGGCCTGGTTTCTCGTAAGTTTTCAAGCAAGCGTTTGGCTTGTTCGCGTGTAAAAGGGGCACCAGGGATATCTTGTGGTGCTTCTTTTTGTTCTGCTTTGTTGGGCATGGGTTTGTCTTGTTTGTCGTTTTTACCCTGCTGTTGCTTTTTTTCTTCTTGTTCTTTCGGCTGTTGATCTTGTTGTTGATTTTTCTGTTGGTCTTGTTTCTTCTTTTCTTTTTCTTCTTCTTGTTCTTTTCTCTCGTTTTCTTTCTGTTCTTTTTGTTGCTGAAGAAGCTTACGGGCCAATGAAAGATTGTGTTCTGCGTCGGCGTCTTTTTCGCTTTTCAATACATCTTCATAGTTTTGGATGGCACCCTCGAGATCGTTGGCTTTGAATGCGGCATTGCCGGCGTTGTAACGTGACTTTTCTTGTAATTTTTTGTCTTTCGCGGATGCGGCGCGTTCAAAGGCTTTGCGTGCTTCATCGAATTGACCCAATCGGTAATGTGCGGCACCAAGATTGTATTGCACAGCAGGGCTTTCGTCTGTTTTGGCGCGTTTTTGCCAAACTTCCAATGCTTTTTGGAACTCACCGTTTTTGTAGGCGCTGTTGCCGCTGGCTGCGAAGAGGATCATGACGAGCAGTGCGTTCATGGAGATCTCCGTGTTTCAGGGATCAGGAAGCTTGCTGCAAGGAAAATGATGGCAATTCCTAAGGGCCATTGAAACCGATGTTCATGGCGTTTGTGCTTTTCTGATTCAAATTCGCGCATAGCTAGTGTTTTTCGTAGGCCATTGTTGACGATGGTTTTGAGATCGCGATCGCCTGTGTCGGAACGTACAAATGCACCGTGGCTCTCGTTTGCGATGCGTTTAAGACCTTCTTCATCAAGTTTACTCAAAACGATGCCATTATTGTCGCGAATAAAACCACCGTTGGCTTCTGGCACCGGTGCGCCACTCTCCTCACCCATGCCGATGATGTAAATGGGGATGTGTAGTTCTGAGGCTCGTTTTGCGGCGGCAAGTCCTTCACCGCCGTGATCTTCGCCGTCTGTGATGAGGATGATGGCGCGTGTTCCGCTGCTGTTTGCGTCAAACGCACGAACGGCGGTGTCGATGGCGGCACCGAGATCGGTTCCTGGCACGGGAATAAGTGATGGGGATAATTCGTCGAGAAACATACGGACTGCACTGTGATCGGCGGTGAGAGGGCATTGTAAAAATGCAGTGCCTGCAAAAGCGACGAGGCCAACACGGTCGCCATCAAGGGCTGCGAGAAGATCTTGAAATTCATAGGTCGCACGCTTGAGACGCGTGACGTTGTCGCCTGTGTCCGATGCCATCATGCTATCCGACACATCGACTGCAATGACGACATCGACGCCTTTGCGTTTGATCTCTTCCATGCGAGAGCCCCATAGAGGATCGGCGAGGGCGATGATCGCGAATAACATTGCGGTGAGAAAAAAAGAGAATTTTAATAAGCGTCGTCGAAAGAGACCACGCTTTACAAGGAGATCAATGGATTCGGCCGCAAGAATACGATGGAGATCTGCGCGACTTTTCCTCCTTGCCCATATCCAAAAAATGGCAAGCGCAGGGATGATTGCGAGTAGAATAAGATATTGAGAATGCCCAAACATCATGGCAACGTCCTTAGCCACGTATGTGAAGCCAGGGTATACAAGAGTAGAAGCGTGAGTGCCGCGATCACCCATGGGGCAAAATGCTCATGCATTTCGCGATAGCTTAAACTGTCGATTTCGCTGCGTTCCATGGTGTCAATCTGCTGATAAATGCTTTTAAGGCTGTTAATTGTTTCGGCTCGAAAATACAGGCCACCCGTTTTTTGGGCAATCGATTGAAGTGTTTCTTCATCGATGTCGACGTCTTCATATTGCACTGTTTGGCCAAAGTAAGAATCGACGAGATAGGGCGCTTTGCCATGGGATCCTGCGCCGATGGTGTATACCTTGATCCCGAGGCTTTGGGCGAGATTGGCGGCGTCTTGCGGGGAAATATCACCGCTGTTGCTGCGGCCGTCGGTGAGTAAAACGATAATTTTGCTTTTGGCTTTGGAGGCTTCAAGGCGTTTGAGCGAGGTGGCGAGCGCAACACCAATGGATGTACTTTTTCCAGCCATGCCCGTGTGGAGGTTGCGAACAAATTGTTGAAGTACGTCGTGATCAAGCGTGAGCGGGCATTGGGTGAATGCGTGGCTTCCGAAGACGACAAGTCCTATTTGGTCGTTTTTGCGTCCATCAATAAATTCTTTGACGACATCGACAACCACCGCAAGACGATTGCGACGGCTATGAATGGGACGATAAGTGTCGAGATCGAGTGCTTCCATGCTTTGGGATGCATCAATGGTTAGAATGATGTCGATGCCGTCATCTTTGAGACGGACGATGTCGCCGGGGGTTTGGGGCCTGAGCATGGCGATAGAAAGAAGAAGGCCTGCCAACCATGGGATCCACGGCATATGTTTCGCAAAATGTGCGCGGCGTGTTTTCTTTGTGTTGCTGATCGCATCGGCATGGGGAAAACCGATGCTCGCTTGTTGAGAAGGACGAAGAATTTTGTAGGCCCAATAGGCAAGGAGCAATGCGAGAGGGATCGCAAGCCACGGATGGGCAAAATGCCATTTATCCATGATGCGCTTCCTCGGGGATTGTTGGTGTTACAGGGCGATGGCGAACGATAAAATCGCAGGCGATACGATGAAATGAGGCGACATCTTCGGCAACATCGATATCACTAAATTTTACCGCATCGGCGCGGGTGAGTAGGGCGATTAAATCGTTAATTTCTGCATTAGGCATATTTGTTTTTTGCAATGATTTTTTAATTTCGAGTGTGGTCAGATCGGTCGCGTTGACACCATAACGTGCTTCTATGAAAATGCGTAGGGTTTCGGATGCCGAAAATCCATACTTGCGTCTGTTGATTTCGCCTTGTTCGTATCTTTTGACATGGATGCGAAGTGCATTAAGCGCCGATTGATCAGGCGGTAATGCTGGAATGGGAGGAAGTTCCAGACCTTTTTTGCGTTTGGTCCACCACCAAGCGAGCGCAAACAAACCGAGCGCAACAAGTGCGATGATTGCATAGGGCAGAAGATCGGGCCAATAGAACGGGAGATCTTCAGGAGGCTTGATATCGCGCAGATCCTGTTCATCGGGATCCATAGTTCCCCCTTACATGGCGATGTTGGTGTTGTGCGAAGAGTTTAAGCAGAGGTGTGAGAACGGTTCCGTCGGTGGGGACGTCGATTTGATCGATGAATGGGTCCCCGCCTTCGCGGGGATGATGATTTACGATTTTTGCGGTGCTTGTATCGAGCAATACAGCATGGCCGCTTTCGAGATCGTGCAATCGAATGAGGCCCACATCGGGCATGCTTTCTTCATGGCGATCAAACACGCGAAGCACGGTAACATCATGTTGTTTTGGAAATCGGGTGATGGCTTCACGTTGTGAGTTCGGTAAATCTGAAATGACAAAGATGCTTGCGCGTCGGCGTTGTACGCGTCCAAGGAAATCGACGGCGGATTTCAAATGTGTTTCTTTGTGCTGTGGAGGATGACACAGGATTGTGCGGATCAGTCGCCAGATGTGTCCACGACCACGGCTTGGGGGGATATAAGATTCGACCTCCCGAGAAACCAACAAAAGTCCAACACGATCGCCTGTTCCTATGGCGAGATAGGCAATGGATGCCGCAATCTCAGCGGCCATTTTCCGTTTTGATTGACCATGGCCCGCATAATCAAGAGAACCACTGACATCAACCACAAGGATGACGGTCATTTGCCGTTCTTCGCGATGTTGTTTGATGAACGGCTCGTTCATGCGTGCGGTGACTTTCCAGTCGATGAAGCGGACATCGTCACCGGGTTGGTATGCGCGAACTTCATCGAATTCCATCCCGCTGCCCTTGAATGCACTGCGGTATTCGCCGGAGGCGGAGCTGCGCGCAAGGCGCCTCGCACGAATTTGGATCATGTTGAGTTGTCCCAACAGTTCGGGGGACAACGTATCTTGTTTTTTGTCAGTCATGGCTATGGCACATCGATATGGGCGAGGATGTCGCGGATGATATCGTCGCTGTTGATTCCTTGGGCTTCGGCATCGTAGGAAATGATGATACGGTGGCGAATAATATCGGGCGCGAGGTCTTTGACATCTTGGGGCGTTACGAAGGCGCGGCCTTGCATGAGTGCGTGTACGCGTGTGGCACGGGCCAAGGAAATGGTGGCACGGGGTGAGGCGCCGAATTGTATCAATGGCTTGAGTTTGGCAAGTCCCGCCGCTTGTGGATCACGGGTCGCCATGACGAGATCAACGATGTAGCCTTCGACGCGGGGGTCGACATAAATAAGTTTTGCGAGTTCTTGTGCTGACGTAATTTCGTCGGGGTGGATGACTGGAACGGTGACTTTCGGTTGTCCGTATTGAATGCGTCCTAAGATAGATCGTTCTTCATCGCGGGTAGGGTAGCCAATTTTTATTTTCATCATAAACCTGTCCACTTGGGCTTCTGGAAGTGGATAGGTGCCTTCTTGATCGATGGGGTTTTGGGTGGCCAAGACCAGGAAGGGCTTAGGCAATGGAAATGTGTCGGGCCCTAAGGTGACTTGGCGTTCCTGCATGGCTTCGAGCAATGCGCTTTGCACTTTGGCGGGTGCGCGATTGATTTCATCGGCCAAGATGAGATTGCTGAAGATAGGGCCTTTTTTGGTCGTAAAGCGTCCTTCTTGGGGAACGTAAATTTGGGTCCCAAGCAAGTCGGCAGGGAGTAAATCGGGCGTAAACTGAATACGCGAAAAACCTGTATCGACGGCATTGGCAATGGCCTGAACCGCTGTAGTTTTGGCGAGACCTGGTACGCCTTCTAAAAGGATGTGCCCATCGGCGACCAGTGCGAGAATGAGGCGATCGATCATGACCTCTTGACCGACAATGACCTCGGCCACCGCTTTTTTGATGCGATCAAGTGCTTCGCCGCATTGTTCTGCGGCACGATCATGTTCTACCGACACGGGAGACCTCCTTGGGTCGTTATAACTCATATACGTGAGGCTTTATTCCGCGTTTTGGGGTGGAAGTGCAAGAGGTCTGCTAAGGGAGAGTGCAGATGCAGCACCAGCTGTTAGCTGAATTAAAGTTCGTACCGGTGCAGGCAGCGCTGGCGACATCGGTCCCGTTCCCGAGCCAAGAAGTGATACATGAATTTGTGCTATTGAAGGTGCGGAAAATGTGGTAGTTTTCCTGGTTGCAACTTCCAATGTCCGTATGTGTTAGGCAGTCGAGCCCTACACTGCCGCCTCTGCTGCAGCTAAGGGAACGGGCACTGCATGTGCGTGTACACCAGTTATCATTACTACTGCCAGTTCCACCGCCAGACATAACGGCGCATTTGCCGCTGGATGTGCATTTACCGCCCGCTGTTCCGCACGCAGCATCGCAGCAGCGGTATGATCCTGATGTGTTTGTGCATGTTTGTCCTGTGCATACGCTTGGTGTTGCCGTGCATTCATCTATATCTTGGCAAGCCGTGGCGTTACTGTTGGGTGTGTATCCGCTCGGGCAAACACATGCAGTAGCACCACTGTTGGGTGTAAATCCGCTCGGGCAGTTGGTGCAAGTGTGGCCCCCTGCAGTGTTTGTGCATATTTGGGTTGAGGGGCATGGGACAGGGACATTCGTACATTCGTTGATATCCTGGCATGCTGTGGCCCCGCTGTTGGCTGTGTAGCCGGTCGGGCAGTTGGTGCATGTGTGGCTTCCCGAGGTGTTTGTACATTTTTGATTGGCCTCGCAAGGTATATCCAGACATTCGTCGATATCTTCGCAAAGTGTGCCATTGTTATTTACATCGGTGTAGCCCGAAGGACACGCACTGCATGTAAAAGAACCGGTATTGTTTGTGCATATGGTGAGTGAATCACACGGACTTGTTGTTGCCGTGCATTCATTGATGTCTTGGCACAATGTTCCGTTGTTGTTGACGTCAGTGTAACCCGAAGGACATGCACTGCATGTGAAAGATCCTGTATTGTTTGTGCATGTTGTATGCGAATCGCACGGACTTGTTGTTGCATCACATTCATTGATGTCTTGGCATTGCATGCCATTGTTGTTGACGTCGGTGTAGCCCGAAGGGCATGGGCTGCACGTAAATGATCCTCCGTTATTTGTGCATGTGGTGTGCGCATCACATGGGCTTGTTGCTGCATCACATTCATTGATGTCTTGGCATTGCATGCCATTGTTGTTGACATCGGTGTAGCCCGAAGGGCATGGGCTGCACGTAAATGATCCTCCGTTATTTGTGCATGTGGTGTGCGCATCGCATGGGCTTGTGGTTGCATCACATTCATTGATGTCTTGGCATTGCATTCCGTTGTTGTTGACGTCTGTATAGCCCGAAGGGCACGCACTGCATGTAAATGATCCTCCGTTGTTTGTGCACGTTGTGTGTGAATCGCATGGCGAGTCTAGACACTCGTTAATATCGAGGCATTGCATTCCGTTGTTGTTTACGTCGGTGTAGCCCGAAGGGCATGGGCTGCACGTGAAAGAACCCGAATTGTTTGTGCATGTGGTGTGTACATCGCACGGATTTGTTGCTGCGTCGCATTCGTTAATATCAAGGCATTGTTTTCCGTCGTTATTCACATCGGTAAATCCAGAAGGGCAGGGTGTGCATGTGAAAGATCCCTCGGTATTTGTGCATGTGGTGTGTGCATCGCACGGACTTGTTGCTGCCTCGCATTCGTTGATGTCTAGGCATAGTGTTCCGTCGTTATTGACGTCGGTGTAGCCCGAAGGGCATGGGCTGCATGCAAAAGACCCGGCGCTGTTTGTGCATGTTGTATGTGAATCGCATGGCGAGTCCAGACACTCGTTCATGTCGAGGCATTGCATGCCGTTGTTGTAGACGTCTGTGTAACCCGAAGGACATGAACCACACTGTGCAATATCATCAACGCTGATGCATGTCACAAGAGGATCGCAAGGGTTTAAAGGGGCACTGCACGGATCGATCGGTTCGATTTTTTGTGCGGTATAGTTGCAACTCATTAATATAATGGGCACACAAGCTATAACGACGTGGACACTTTGCCTCATCCTCTCATAATATATGTATTAGTGATCTAATCGTATTTAATTTGAAATGATTGACGTCTGATAATTTGATGTCAATTACCATACGCTATCATATCCATATCGCATAGATTATTGTGTCATATCACAGATGCAGCACCAGGAATTGGAGGAATTGTTGTTGCTTCCTGTGCATGCATTCGTTGTCGCTCCGCCGTCCCAATCAGGGCTGCAGAACCCTTGATTGGCGCTGTAGATAAAGTGTCCCGGATTGTTGCAAGCGTTGGTGTCGGCATGCTGCTTGCAGTCGAGTCCTACGCTTCCTCCTCCGTTGCATGTCCAGGATGATAGCGTGCATACATTATTGCAAAACCCATATCGTAGGGCTTCACTTTGAATGACGAGAATGGCGCACATGTTGTTTTCCATGCACAGACCTCCTGCATCAATGCATGCTTGGGCACAGCATGTGTGTGAGCCTTGGGTATTTGTGCATGTTTTGTCCAGGCCACAAATGTTGGGTGTTGTGGTGCATTCATTGATATCTTGGCAGGCTGTTGCATCGTTGTTGGCGGTGTAGCCCTGTGGGCATGGGCTGCATAGGTACGATCCTTGATTGTTTGTGCATGTTTGGTTGGGTTCACAGGGGGTTGTTAAACATTCGTTGATATCCAGGCATTGTGTCCCGTTGTTATTGACGTCCAAGTAACCATTTGGGCAGGCGCTGCATGTGAAAGATCCACTTGTATTTGTGCATGAAGTGAGAGGATCGCAGGGGTTTGTTGGTGCGTTGCATTCGTTGATATCTGCACATGCATTGTTGACGACGATGTAACCGCTTTGGCAGTCGTTACACATGAATGAACCGATATTATTTGTACATGTTTGATTGGATGCGCATGGGCTTGTTGTTGCCTCGCATTCGTTGACGTCTTGGCATTGTGTTCCGTTGTTGTTGACGTCCGTGGTGCCATTAGGACAGGAACCGCATAGGGCAGTACCGTTGACGTTGGTGCATAGGGTCAGTGGATCACAGGGATTTAAAGTGACGCTGCAGGGATCACCAGGTTCTTCAATTTTGGGCTTTTCTATCACATAGACACAATTCAGTGATGTTATAAAAATGACGAATAATAGGATGCTGTGGTTCACGCCTTTATACTATGGTGTAGACAGCGGTTTGGCATCTTTTCGTTGCATTTCTTTAAGCGCCTCAGCGGCCGTATCGCGCACGCTTTGTTCGTGATGGCCGGAAGCCATGAGCACCAAAAAACCCTCGGCTTCGGGTCCTCCTATGGCTGCAAGTGCATAGAGCAATGGCGACAGATATTCGGGTTCTTGATGCCTGGTGAGTTCAATGATTGGTTGGATGGCCCGTTGGTCGTGAAGTTCGACCAAGGATCCGATGGCACGCAGGGTCGCGCCGGGATCGTCATTTTGATTTACGATGGAGATCAGCACGGGAACGGCACCGATGATTTTTCGACGTCCCAGAGCTTGAATCGCAAAATAACGTAGATCGACACGTTCACCGAGCGAGGCTTCATGCAGAAGAGTGGCCTCTGGTGCAAGCATCAGCGTGCGCTCTGTTTGGATCTCCAGCCATGCCCGAACAAATGCACGTCCACGTTCCCGTGCAATGCTGGGATCGTCATAGATAGACGCAGAGGCTTGGAATGCAGGGAGTTCAGGGCGTATGGGACGCAATGTGATGGCAAGCGCGATATTTTCATCTTCGACGACGAGTTGGATTTCCATGTGGTGGGTCGCTTGTTCCACTTTATCCACAAGTTGTATGCCACGTGCATGGTGAAAAATATAAGATGTGGCTTCTTGGCGAAGCGTGTCACGAAAAACAGCATCACCATCAAGGGGTGTTGATACGAGAATGCTATGAATGCGAATATCGGGTGGTACGGGAGCACATGCTGCGAATATTAAAGTGAATACGAGACAATGTGTTCGCATCTGTATGGTATGACGTGCTTGTGTGTGGTTGGTCAATGTTCGCGCAGGTCATGGCGCAGCAAGCTGCGCCGCTACATCGTCTTGGCACATGCCTCAAGAAAGGTTTCTTGCTATGCCCAAAGCACCCAATGTGTTTGTCGTTGCTACAATTGTATTGATTGCCATTGCGATGACGCACATCTATGTATGGCTGCGCCTTGGGCCGTCGTTGTTGGGGCCACCATGGTGGAGCCGTACATTGGGATGGCTGATGTTGGCTGCCGGTTTGAGTATTCCAATGTCGATGGTTCTATGGCGCGCATATAAAATACCGTCGGCGCGGTTTGTACTCCATCAGGCACACACATGGCTCGGCTGGCTCATGCTTGCGGCACTTGCATTGTTTACCATGGATCTTCTGCGATGGGGTGTTTTTGGGATGCTGCGTGGATTGAACGCTGATGTGAGCGAAGCGCGTCGTTTATTTTTTTTACGCACAGGCGTGGGCGTTGCGGGGGTGAGTACGATCGTTTCTGGGTTATATGCCATGCGTTTGGGGTCGCAGGATCCAAAGCTTGAAGAAGTAAGTGTTCCCATGCCAGGTTTATCGCCGACGTTGGATGGTTTTCGTATTGTGCAGTTGTCAGATATTCACGTGGGGCCAAGTATTCAATCGGACGATGTGGAAGCGATGTGTCGAATTGCCATGGGAGCGCATCCTGATCTTGTCGTGGTGACCGGTGATGTGGTGGATGGAACGCCTGAACAAATTTTGGAACATGTTGAAAAACTGGGCGTTTTGTCTGCCCCTCATGGGGTATTTTTGTGTACGGGAAATCACGAGTATTATTCAGATGCGTTTGCGTGGATCCCACATTTTAATCGTTTGGGCTTGCGGGTGCTTGAAAATGAACATGTGAACATTGGTGGTGATGATGGATTCACCCTTGCAGGCGTGTATGATCATTATTCGGCTCCTTTTGGACATGGTCCTGATGTGACGCGTGCATTACACGGACGTGATCCCAACAAACCGGTGGTGCTTTTGTGTCATCAGCCACGGGATATCGAAAAAGCTGCGCGCAGTGGTGTGAACCTGCAACTTTCAGGGCATACCCATGGCGGGCAGATTTGGCCCGTTGGGTATCTTGTCAAACTTGTGTATGGCTATGTTGCGGGCTTGTATCGTATATCTGATCGTATGCATTTGTATATCAATCGTGGGACAGGTTTTTGGGGCCCTGGGATGCGTTTGCCAAAGCCTGGGGAAATTACGTTGATTCGGTTGAAGGCGGTTTAAGTCAGGAAAGATTGTCGATGATCTTTTGGATCTGATGTGCGGCACCTTCGTAGGCTGTGACTGTTTCGGGAGGTGCGCCGTGGGCTCCAAGGTATGTACTGCGTGAAGCCAATGCCATGCGAAGTTTATCCCATGCGCGGCGACATTGGACCAAAGTCGCAGGACGATCACGAGAATCGATTGCAAGTGCATCCAATTTTTGTTGCTGTACACGGGCAGCTTGTTCGATGAGTTTAAGTTGCTGGGGTGAAAGCGGCGTTTCTTCAGAGAGTTCTTTTTGGACGACATGATTTGGATCGCTGATCCGTCCCATGGATGGCACATTGCTGCTTTTCTGGCGTGCTGCCAAAGAGATGCCAGCTGATCCTTGGCGTGTTAGTCCAGTACGTTTTCGATTGACTGATGTTCGTACGAGTCTGCGTGCGGATTTGGTGGTGAATCCACCGATCACCGGCATACGGGCCACAAGCACCGTGAGACTGGGATTGGGTGTTCCGTTTTGGGTGAATTCTTTGCAACGTTCAAGAAGCGCAAATTTTTTCACCTGCGGCAATCCATTAGGGTACGCAACCAAGGCTGCAGAGACTTCGGACCATCCACGTATGTCTGCTGGATCGAATTGTGCAGGATCTTCGGGGAAATCACTACCAGGATCAGCCTGAATAGCTTTTTCTAACAATGCAGTGAGAGCGGCAGCTTGTGCTTCTATATCGTTGGTATTCAATTGATGACCTCATGAAGTGCTTCGAGCATGGCGTCGACAGTTTGATAACGCTCATCCGGTTTTGTTGCGATGGCTTTTCCTGCAACGGCTGATAGTTTCCCACGCTGATCCTGTCCTGCTGTTACTTTAAGTCCACCTGAAAGATGCATGTGAAACCAGCTTTGTGTGGATCCAGCACTGAATGCAGATTGTCCTAGCAGCATGGCTAGGAGGAGCATACCGAGTTGATAAACATCGGTGCGTGCATCGAGTGCCTTGCCTAGAATTTGTTCTGGGGCCATGGCCTGGGGTGTACCTACAACATTGCCCATCATGGTAATATTGAGATTGCTTGTCAGCGATCGGGCGATGCCTGCATCGAGGAGAACGGCTTCTCCAGTCTCTTGAACAATCACGTTGCTAGGCTTGATATCGCGGTGTAACCAACCACATGCATGCAAGGTGCTTACGGCACTTGCGATATCGACAATGATCCGCAATGCGTTGCTTGTTGTGAGGGGCTTGTCCGCGATGAGTTCGTCGAGACCACAGCCTTCTACAAAGTCCATGATCAAAAACGGGCGTTCTGTTATTTCGTCGGTCCCTGCGTCGAGTACGCTTACCAAATTGGGATGACACACGGAGGTCAGGGCTTGTGCTTCAATATTGAAGCGTTTTTTTGTGGTTTCGTCATCGGCAATGGCTGCCAATACGAGTTTGACTGCAACACGTTTGTTATCGCGTGTGTCGATGCCTTCATACACTTCACCCATGCCTCCTTGGCCGAGAAGATCGCCCAGAAGATAGTGTTGATGAATGGTGATGCCTTTGAGGGTGCGTGCTTCGCTTGGAAATTCATTTCCGCACACAATGCAAAAGGGAATATCGTCGTCGGTTTGATTATGGCAGCTCGGACATTCCATGGCGTCTCCTAGGGCCGAATGGAGATCGGCAATTGTTCTCCTAGACGTGAGATCGTCAGATTGACGGCCAAGCCGCTTTGAAGGCGTTTTTTGGCAAGTGCTTCCTGCTTCATGAAGCCAGATAGTCCTGCGATGGTTTCACCTTCGATACGTACGACCACATCACCAATATGAATGCCAGCGCGCTCAGCGGGAGAACTGGGTTGCACTTCGGTGATCACAGCACCGTTGGGAATATCATGAACCCATTTAAGAAGCGGGAAAAAATGGGTGACCATGAGGCCAAAGGGCGCAAAGCTTTGGCTTTCGCTGTAATAGCCGAGATCGACCTGACGTGGATCGACGCTGAACATGCTGTAGACAGTATAGCGTGCTGTTCCATCGGCATTATCAGCGAGACGTCTCCAGTAGATATCCTCATCCTTAAAAGTGACATTGAATCGCGCACTTTTCATTGCAGCGATTTGGCTTTTGGTTTGGCTTACATACTCCATCAACGCTTTGATGGCTGTGCGATCATTGGCTTGAACGGCCGATGATAGTTTATCGAACAATAAACTTTTTGCGCTGATCACGGGCAAATAAACGGCCTGTGAGAAGTTTTTAAGCATCACGCGTGATGCCATGGCGAGCAAAAGATTTTCGTTGGCTTCATCGATGAGATGATTGCGTGCGGATTCGAGGCTTGGTTCATTGGTGGCGACAACTTTAATACTCCAATGATCAGGATTGCTGATGTTGGTTCCAAGCTGTGCGGTCCAGAGCGGTGCTTGGGGACTGCTGGTGGCAATAGGTTCTTGCGGTGTCACGTGCTCGGAAATTGCGGTTTGCGTGGTGCTACTGGGTAGAGTGATGCGTAGGCCTAGACTTCCCACAGTGACGCCTATGATTGTAGCAACAATGATAGTCGCAGGTAGAATCCATTTGTTCTGGCCATTTGATGGTCCGTATTTGATGTTGTGAAGCACGTGTGTGACCTCTCTCATGCTGTGTGGACGATCGGTTGGTGTTTTACCTAGCATGTGAAAAAGAAGCTGCACGAATTTTGCTGGGATTTTCTTTGCAATGGAGGGTGGGATCGGTTGTGGTTTTTCACTGAGGATCGCCATGACCTGCGCAACGGATGAGTTGGCGCGAATGGGCAACTGACCCGTGAGCATTTCGTACATGATGACACCGAGTGAGTAGATATCGCAGCGCGCATCGATGATGTCAGTTCCATCGGCTTGCTCTGGAGCCATATAATAGGGTGTTCCAAAAATACCGCCGCTTGCAGCCAAGGTATGGGCGTTGGAATGGCTTTCCAGATTTTTGGCGAGGCCAAAGTCGAGAATTTTCGAAATCAGGCATCCGTTTTTTTCATGGACGTGGATATTTTCGGGCTTAAGATCGCGATGGATGACCAGGTTATCGTGTGCATAGTTAAGTGCATCAGAAAGTTGTATCGAAAGATCGATGACTTGCTCGAAAGGAAGTGGACCGGCCTGTTTCATGTAGCTGGCCAAACTTACATCCGGTAGCCATTCCATGGCGATGTAGTGTTGATTGCCATCAAATGATCCGGAACTGTAGACGCGTACGATATTAGGATGATCCAGTTTGCTGATGGATTTGGCTTCGCGTTCAAAACGTTGAAGTGATTCAGCATCACCGACCAATGCTGGGTGCAACACTTTAACCGCAGCGGGACGATGTAATTTGATTTGGTCAGCCCGGTATACAACCCCCATGCTGCCTGAACCCACACGTTCCACGAGTGTATATTGGTCGTGAATGACTGTACCGATAAGAGGATCGGCATTGCGGGGCGTGTTGGCCATCTCTTATTTTACAAAATCACTGGGGGCTAAACAATGTATGCGCATATGACTAATGGATTTCCTCAGGGGTACCAATGCGTTGATTTTGTGCCCACTGGCCTTCGGTGAGCTTCCAGCCTGCTTCCATGGGGATGCTGGGGAAATTAACTTTAATGGGGAGTTCGGTGCCTCCTGGGGTCGTGAGGGCGAATTCTAAGCCGAGATCGAGGCTGTTTGCATTGGGGGGGAACAAGGGAAGGTCGTAATAACCGATGCGTGCGTTGGGAGGGAATTCAGCAACCCAGCGTTCGGGTTTTACGATGACTGTGGGGGGCTGGTTATCGGCGGTCATTTGCAGGCCTTGTTTTTTTCCCTTGGCGTTGATTACGCCTTGAAAATTACCGACGATATGTCTGTTTTGGACTTTATCGCCGCCGCCCCACTGCACAAACGACACTTTGATACGTTGATTGCCGTCGATGGTTGCAGGTTCGATGGCAAGAATATCAAGCCTAAAAGGGTGATCGGCTGATGTGTAAATGGGACGGTATGCGCCTTCACGCATGGCCTTCATTATTTTTTGCGTAAGTTCGATTACTTCGTTGCGTGCAGCAATTTGTTCTTCGGTGATTTTTCCGTCTGCTTTTAATTGATTGGTGGCAATGACTTCACGATCAAACTGTTGCATGCCCGGGTATTTTTGATCCAGCTCGGCAAGTTTTGTGAAATAGCGCGTGAGTGCAATACCAATTTCTTGTTTGTATGCGTCGGATGAAAGCAGGCTCATGCCTTGCATGGCTGTTTCATGCTCAGCACGCAACTCGGCAAGCGACAGGTAATAGGCTTGTTTGCCAGTGACAGCGCGATATTCTTTCAGTCCCCAAAAGCCAGCACCACCCAAGAATGCAAGGCCGATGATCCATGCGGCAAATGTTTTCATGCGATCTCCCCACTTCGGTCATAATCGCGAAGGGGGTGCGTGTCCACGTTTACCTTGTGAATCGCACGCGTATCGGCGGCGATAGCGCCTCGATGGGGTGGCCTTCTGCATTGCGTGCGGCGGTAAATGCGGCCGTTTGGGCGCATTGTACTGCGGCTTCTGCAAAACCATAACCGGGATCGGACAGTGCAAGTACGGATACAACACTGCCATCGGCACGGATGGTGGCACGCAAGATCACGGTTTGTTCGTTAATTTCGGCACTGTAAGCTTCTTTGGGCCAAGGACAGCGCCATGCATTGTTGTTTAATTGCACGGGTTTTGATGCATCATCGTGCTTGAGTTCTTCCTGTACAGCGGTGGTGCTGGTCCCTTTGGACGTGGTAGTGCCACCCGCGAATGTTGAGACGGTACCGGTCACAAAAGTGTTCTCAGTAAAATCGACAGGTTCGGTGGGCGCAGGTTCGGCGGCTACTATTTTTCCCGCCTGGGCAGGAGAAGTATGGGATCTGCGTTGTACGTGGGGTGGCTGTGTTTTATGGGGCTCAAGTACGATTTCAATATCGGTGTGTTGTTTGATGGATGTTGCTGGGTCCCATATTTCAAGCGGCGGATCGATATGCAGGGCAAGAGCGGCAATCAGAGCATGCAGAAGAACTGCGATCAACAGCGGGATGATCATGCTGCTTCGTTGGGGCGTGGTATCGCAGAGCACCACGTCGATAATACGTGTTGGTGCATTGCTCACGGTATTGTCTCCGCAGAGATGATGGCACCAAAGGCGATACGGGTAAGGCCTGCTTGTTTGATGATGTCGAGCGTGTGCATTATCTTTCGATGGGGCACGTTGCCATCGGCTTGAATGATGGCCCGTGTGTTGGCATCGTTTTTAAACGCAGCCTGCGCATGTTTTAAAAGCGATTGATCATTCGTGATGATTTCTCCGTTGGCGAGAAGTGGGCCTGTTTGAGGTAACGTCACGGCAAAGACCACTTGCACCCCTTCGGCTTGTGAAGCTTCCGGAAGATCGAGTGGTACTGCCGGTGTTATCATGATTTTTGCGGTGACCATGAAAACGATCAAAAGCACCAGGGTGATGTCCACAAGCGGTGTGACATTGATCCCTGTGATGATGCCATCGCCGTAGTGATTGTTGCCGGCCATGTTATTTTTCCTCGGGCAGGCACGGGGACCTGCCCCTACTGAGATGGGCGAGAACAAGATTGGATAGCACTTCAGAACCCGACAACAACGACGCTACGGTGCGTTGAAAATAATTGTAGGCTGCGACAGCAGGCAACGCGACGGCAATGCCCACGGCGGTTGCCACCAACGCCTCAGCAATCGATGACATGACTGCCTGGGATGCCACCTCACCGACGGTGCTGCTTGCATGGCCTGGGCTTGCGTGGCCCAGTGCTTCAAAGGCTTGGATCACGCCGATGACGGTTCCGAACAAACCGATAAACGGCGCGTTGTTGCCGAGTGTTCCTAAAAATGCGAGTCGATTTTCAAGCAAACTTCGTTCAAGGGCAAAAGCGCTTTGCATGGCACGTTTCGCCGATTGTGCCCCTAAATGTGAAAGTTTAAGTCCGCCGCATGCGATGCGTGCTGCGGTTGCACCTGAGGTTTCAAGGAGTGCAATCGCTTGTTCTTGATTGTTTTGTGCAAGAACTGCGTCCAATTGCTGAGCAAGTGTGGCGATGTTTGTTTTTCGTTGGCGATAAAACAAAGCGCGCTCAATGCACAACGCAATACTTGCCACAGACAATGCGCCAAGAAGCCACAGAACCCATGCTGCGCCCGTTGATAAAAAAAAGTGCGTGAGAAGTTCTACGGTGTTCATGGGATTTCCTTACGTGTGGGGCATTCGCCTTCGCCGTCAAAATCGCCGAGGGTACGCGCTTGATGATTAAGATAACCAAGTCCCGTCAGAGTGTTTTCCGGAAGACTATAGAACTGTGCTGGAAAAAGATTGGATGCTTGTGCCTGTCCAAGTTCATCAAGCGTTGTGGTTGCATTGTGATCAAGATCGGCATCTGCAATCCACTGAGCGCGGCGTTCGGTGATTTCTTCGCCGTGTGTGACATTGGTAAAAAACCAGTGATCGCCATGAATGGTTGGCTTGATGGCCACGGTGCCACCCGATGGGACGGCAAATCCTGCATCGCCATCGGCGGGAGCGCAATCATCGAAGGATGTGCCTGCTTTGAGCATCCAGTCAAATTGGATGGTTTCAAGTCCTTTGGTCATGATTCCGGCAACGTGCAGCGAATAACCGCCATCAATCATGCGATTGAAATCTTCGAGGCTTGTTCCTTGTGCACGGATGGCGGTAGCGCTTGCATTGGGTATATCGTATCCAAATTTGTCCCAACGTTCGGCATCTACATCGTTAAATGTTGCGAGGATAAGGCCACCTGCGGGTGTTTGTTGAAGATCCACCACATAAATAGTTGGATCGCGCAAAACAGATCCGGGCTGTGATGATCGCCATGCGCGAAAATTACCAATCACGGTGATGAACTTTGTATACGTGACATTCCATCCATCCTTGATATCCTCGTCGCCATCGCCCGCTTGAAGACCATGGGTGATGGTTCCTTCCGGTTCCACAAACACTTGCACGGTCCCGATATTGTTGCTGCCGCATGAAAGAAATATCATGGCAGCACCTGTGATTGCTAAATATTTAATCGTCATGGTTATTCTCCTTGATTAAAAATAAACGTGGGTCGTGCGTTTGCGGTGATCCCAATGGTTACCGCGTTGCTTGCCTGTGGCGTTTCGTGGGTGATGTGAACGGGGTTTTCTGTGCTTGTGCGAAATGCTTCAAAGTCGACATTTTCCCACCACCGTTGGGGTACAAAACGGATCGTGATATCGCGAAGGCGATCATCAAAACGCGTTGAGAGAGAAGCGCCTTGCACCACGTGCAATCCTTGTTGCTTGGGTTGAATACGGAGATCTGCAATGAAATCGATGCGTGTTGCGCCTTGTTCTGCAAATCCTACAAAATGCGCGTTGTTCGTAAGCGTTGTATGGGATGTGGGATTTCGCTCGTGACTGAACCATGTGGTTCCAAAATCGAACATGGCCGATTGTGCGGTGTTCTCAAATCCCTCAAATGTGCCTGCGTGTTGCGGAAGGGGATCAAGTGCATCAACAACGACAGCGTTTGCTATTTCTCCCACAGCACTAGGACACAAATCACTGGAGGCTGCGGTTGTCGCGCAAAAATACACGGGTCCAAAGGCAATTTGTGCTTGGGTGAGCGTGACAGTCCATGCACCCGATGTAAATGTTGTTGGTGCCGTTCCTTGAACGAAAACAGGGCGCGAGATGGGTTCTTGCCCCGTATCGCCGCATCCCATCAGTATCAGTGTGATCGTTAATAATCGTCGCATTGATTGCTCCTAAAAATGCAAGCCCAAGGTGCCCATGAATGTACGTGGTGCACCGGCCGAAATGTGTTGTTGTGGAAGCATGGAGGGGACGTCGCGGTTTCCCCAGTTGGATACAAATGAATAGGCGCTTGCGGCGTAACGTGTATCGGTAAGATTAAACATCTCAAGTGATAATTCTATGAAGTGCCAACGTACGCTTCCTGAGAGATCCAACAAAAAGATGTGGGGTGTGGATTGGGCATAGGGCAAAGGTCGTGGTGAAAGAAAAGTGCCTCCAAGGCCCAGTCGGCCATGAACGTGATGTGTCCATAAACGGATGAGATCGCGGTGGACACCGAGATCGGTTCGTACCACCACGGGGGGAACATAGGGGAGCAGCTGTCCGCTTTGAAATGCAGGCGCTGGATTTTCAGCGGTGGCTGGGGGAGGATCACGCAGGGTTGCGTGAACATACGTGACCGATGCCGATGCGGTGGCCCATGCAAACGGTTTTGCGGTGACGTGCGATACAAAGCCGACACGTTGTGTGGGGCCGATACGTTCAAGACGGCCTTCTTCGGGATCGAACACCAAATCGTTGTCGAGTGTTGTGGCATAGGCGGCCGATGAGAATGCAATGCGATCGCCTCCATGGGGTGCGATGCGAAATCCACCTTCGTAGGATCGTACTTTGGCGAATGGCGCATTTTCACCTTCGGCAAGTTGTCGTGCTTGGGGTGAACGATAGCCTTCGCCGTAGGATGCCATGAGCGTAAGCCATGATAACGGTTTGATCTCCAACGTTGCACGTGGACCTACGGCAACACCCACGGCGGTACGATGAAATCCAACGAGATGGGTTTGTGCTATGGAACTTGGAATGAAATTTCCGAGGCGATCGTCGATGTCGTAGTGAAGCACATCGGTGCGTACGCCGCCTTTAAGGATCGCAAAACGCGTGAGATGCAGATTTATATCTGCGTAAAATCCGATATCAGTGGCGCGTACGTTGGCATCGACCCGTTGATCCCATATTTTATTCTGTGGCGCCTGAAGTAAGTTTTGCGTTTGTGTGATCAAATGCATGCGAAACGATGTTCCAAATTCCATATGCCCAAAAAGCCATGGAAGTGGTTTCCATTCTGAAGTGCGACGGCTCCATTGTGCGCCGATACCGAGATCTTGATTGAATTGTTCGATGAGGTCGCCGCGGCCAATCCATTCGGGATGGATCATGCCGCGCTGGGTAAATCCCGTGAAATTGGTTCGTGTTCGTAACGTGTTCCACGTGAACCATGTGGCGATGTGATTGTGTGCACCGGATGCGTTTGTTCTATCGAGCGTGACGCTCGTTTGTGCCCGTGCGGTGAGAGCCGATTGGGAATTGGCTGAAGGATTATTGTACGTATCAAAAAATCCCACGCGGCCCGCATCGATATCATCTTGGCGTAAAATACCTGCGAGACCTGCGCGGGCACCGTAGCCCGACACATGCAGGATCCCTTTAAAGCGTGCGGGACCTTCAAATGCATATTGGCCCATGGCACTTCCTGAAATGGATCCGCGGTTTTGTCCAAAACCGTCGCTTTTGCGAATGCTGAATGCACCAAAGGTTTCTTCTGCCTCATCCTTGGGGGCCCAGAGTACCAACTGTCGAAATGTGTTGAACGAACCGTAGGACGATTTGAGTTGGTATCCGCGTTCTGCAACACCGAGATCGAAATTGATGCTGCCTGCCACGGCAAAGTCGCCTTGGCGTGGATCATAAACACCTTCGGTAACACGCAGTGACCGGACCACTTCGGGAATGATGAAATTTAAATCCGCATAGCCTTGGCCATGAATATGGGAAGGTTGATTGAGGGGAATGGCACCCAGCGTCAGTTCAATATCCTGGCCATGTTCGGCGTTGAATCCTCGCAAATAAATTTCATGGGCCACAGCGTCGCCTTCGGGTTGAGAAACGTAAACGCCTGGTGCGGAACTGAGCAAATCGCTGGTGGTGCGGTGGGGGGCTGTGGTGAGTGCGGCTCTATCGAGTACAAAATCACTGATGGCACGGGGTGGTGCTTTGCGTGTGCCATGGATACTGACGTCGATGATGTGTTCATCGGTGATTGAGGGCACGGGCGGTTCGCGAACCGCCCCTACAGGAGCGGGAATAGCGACAGGTGTGGGTTTCGTGAAGTTAAATGGCACTTTGATGCGACTGACCACAGGTGCATTGCCTTGACGTGCGGGCTGAAATTTCCATGCGCGCATGGCCTCTATGGCGGCATTGTCGAATACTTCGCCGCCGGATGTTGCGACAGAAACTTCGGTGACGCTTCCGTCGATGCCTACGGTCACCAAAAGAACAACCGTCGATTCTTGGGGCAATCCTGTTTCTGGATACATCGCCTCGATTTGCTGCACGACCTGGGGCGGGTGCACGGGCGCGGTATTGGCGAGCGTTAGAAATAGGATGAGTGGCCACATGGATGGGGCTCCTGTGTTTTGTCGGACCGCTGCATAAGGGCGGTTCGCGAACCGCCCCTACAGGGAGCGGGTGTTTACAAATTCATGCGTATGGTTGTGACTTTTGT
>SXGS01735089.1_pt1 | contig 21205 bp, 14 predicted proteins | sample 3174681 | NCBI WGS metagenome assembly SXGS01 (sample SAMN11356861, study PRJNA531348) | freshwater metagenome | isolation source: freshwater sample F1-80 | place: China: Fuxian Lake, Yuxi | collected 2017-12-25 | reverse complement strand
GCTGGACCTACAAGTACGAGGAAGCGGCGCGGCAAGGGGCGGCCGGCTGCCTGATCGTCCACGAGACCGAGCCGGCGGCATACGGCTTTGCGGTCGTCCGCAACAGCTGGGGCGGCGAGCAGTTCGACTTCGCCCGCGCCGACGGCGGCGCATCGCGCTGCGCCTTCGACGGCTGGATCACCAAGGAGGCGTTCGGCGAGCTGCTGGCGAAGAGCCGCGGCGGGCTCGAGCTGGCGGCGGTGAAGCAGGCGGCGCTGCAGGAGGGGTTCCGGGCGGTGCCGCTCGCGGTCGACGCCGAGGCGGTGGCCGAGCACGAGTTCGAGCCGGTGGTCTCGCGCAACGTGATCGGCCTGCTGCCCGGCAGCGATCCGCGCGTGGCGAAGGAGCACCTGCTCTTCACCGCCCACTGGGACCACTTCGGCATCGATCCGGCCAAGGTCGGCGACCCGATCCTGAACGGCGCGATCGACAACGCCTGCGGCGTCGCGGCGCTGCTCGAGGTGGCGCGCGCGCTGGGGCGCGGACCGCGACCGCGCCGCTCGGTGGTGATGCTGTTCGTGACGGCGGAGGAGCGCGGCCTGCTCGGCTCGCAGTACTACGCCGAGAATCCGGTCCACCCGCTGGCGGACGCGCTGGCGCTGATCAACATCGACGGCTGGAACGTCCACGGTCGGACGCGCGACATGGCGGTGATCGGGATGGGGCAGAACTCGCTCGAGGGGCTGCTCGGCGAGGCGCTGACGGCGCAGGGGCGCGTGCTGGCGCCCGACCCCGAGCCGGAGAAGGGGTCGTACTATCGCAGCGACCAGCTGCCCTTCGCGCGGGCCGGAGTCCCGGCGCTCTACACCGGGCGCGGCGTCGACTTCATCGGCCAGGACGCGGGCTACGGGCTCGAGCTGCGGCGGCGCTACACGTCGCAGCACTACCACAAGCCGAGCGACGAGTTCGATCCGGCGTGGACCTACGACGGCGCGGTGGAGGACTTGCGCGCGCTCCTGTCGGTGGCGCGGCGGGTGCTGGCGGCGCCGGCTTGGCCGCAGTGGAATGACGGATCGGAGTTCAAGCCGCTGCGACCGCAGGCGGGGCCGCGCGCGAGCGCGCCGGCGGCGGGTGCCGGGGCCGGCGGCGGGGGAGGCGAGTGACATGCACCTCGTGATCGACAGCGAGACGACCGGGCTGCCGCGCAACTGGAACGCGCCGAAGAGCGACGTCGCCAACTGGCCGCGGATCGTGCAGCTCGCGTGGTCGCTGCATGACAACGACGGCAAGGTGGTGGAGGCGCGGTCGTTCCTCGTGCGGCCGGACGGGTTCGTCATCCCGGACGATGCGGCGCGCGTGCACAAGATCAGCCAGATGAAGGCGCTGGCGGACGGACGGCCGCTGGCGGAGGTGCTCGATGCGTTCGCGGCGGCGGCGGCGGCGGCGAAGGTGATCGTCGCCCACAACCTCTCCTACGACGAGATGGTCGTCGGCGCCGAGTACGTGCGCGCAGGGCGGCCCGATCCGCTGGCGAAGAAGTCGCAGGTGTGCACGATGAAGGCCGGCACCGACCTGTGCGCGATCCCGAGCAGCCAGAAGGGCGGCTTCAAGTGGCCGAAGCTGCCGGAGCTGCACGCCAAGCTGTTCGGCACCCCGGCCGAGGAGAAGCACGAGGCCGCCCACGACGTCGCAGTCTGCGCCAAGTGCTACTTCGAGCTGGTCCGCCGCGGCATCGTGAAGCTGGTCCGCGAGAAGAGCCTGTTCGGCTGAGCGCCGCCGGGTCGCCGGCGCGTCATCCGATTCGCCTCGAGACGCAGGAGGAATGCGATGCAACCGATGGAAATGCCGAGGCCCGGACCGGGCCATGCCGCGCTCGCCAAGCTGGCGGGCGAGTGGACGGGGCAGGAGAAGGTCCACCCGTCGCCGTGGGATCCCGTCGGCGGGACCGCGATCGGCAAGGTCAGCAACCGCGTCGTGCTCGACGGCTTCGCGATGGTGCAGGAGTACCAGCAGAGCCGCGACGGACAGGTCACGTTCTCCGGCCACGGCGTGTTCTGGATCGACCCCGAGAAGTCGGTCCTGACGCTCCACTGGTGGGACACGATGGGCGGGACGCTCTCGGTGTTCACCGGCGCGTGGACCGGCGACGAGCTGGCGATGACCACCGTCGGCCCGATGGGCCACCTGCGCTGCCGTTTCAAGGTGCAGGCCGCCACCTACCAGTTCCGCATGGAGGCTTCGCCCGACGGCAAGCAGTGGTTCCCGTCGCTGGAAGGCAGCTACCGCAAGTAGGCGGCGTCCGCCGCCGTCTCGTTCCGCTGGACAGCGCGACCGGCGGTCGTAGCTTGCCCTTGATGGCACGCAAGCGAGTGACACGAGGGGCGAGCTCGTCCCGCCCGCTCTGGGCCTGCCCGAGCTGCGGCGAGCAGTTCACCACCGCCCGCAGCTGGCACTCGTGCGGCAAGTTCGACCTCGCCGCCCACTTCGCCGGCGCCGCGCCCGTGGTCCGCCGGCTGTTCGACCGCTTCGTCGAGATGGCGCGGGCGCACGGGCCGCTCACGGTGATCCCGCAGAAGAGCCGGATCGCCCTGCAGGCGCGCATGCGGTTCGCGGCGCTGATGCCGCAGCAGACGGCGCTGCGCGGTCACCTGGTGCTGGCGGAACGGTGCGACTCGCCGCGCTTCGCGAAGATCGAGACGTACTCCCCGCGCAACCACGTGCATGTCTTCCGCCTGACCGACGTCGCGCAGCTCGACGCCGAGTTCGCGGCGTTCATCGCGCTGGCCTGTGCGGTCGGCCGCCAGGAGCATCTTGCTCGTTGCACGAGCGACGACGTCCGTGCGCTGGCCCTCGCGCTGCCCGGAGCGGTCGAGTCCGCGCACATGGGCCAGCCCGATTTCCGCGTCCGTGACCGGATCTTCGCCAGCCTGCCGCACGACGGCGCGACCGTGAGCCTGAAGATCAGCGGTCCCGACCTCGAGGCCCTGGTCGCCGCCGACCCCGTCACCTACCGCGCGGTCTGGGGCGGCCGCTGGCTCTCCGTCGCGCTGGCCACGGTCCCGCGCAAGGCGCTCGCCGCGTTGATCGCCGACGCCCACGCCGCGCTGCGCAAGCCGCGGCCCTCCTGATCCGTCTCGCCCATCTCCGACGTCGCGCCGCGCGCCCGCGTCACTTCGTCTCCCACGCGAACAGCGGCCGCGCGCGCGCCTCGGGAAGCTGCTGCCCGAGGGTCCGCGCGTCGAACAGGCGGCCGTTCGCGCAGGTGAGCTCGATCGAGTCGCTGTTCCGCAGGTCCTCGAGCGGATTCCTCGCCAGCACGACGAAGTCGGCCAGCTTCCCGCGCTCGAGCGAGCCGAGCTCGCCCTCCATGCCGAGGTACCACGCGCCGTAGTGCGTCGCGCAGCGGATCGCCTCGAGCGGCGTGAGCCCGCCCTGCCCCAGCATCCACAGCTCCCAGTGCGCGCCGAGCCCCTGCAGCTGCCCGTGCGCCCCGAGCTGCAGATGGCCGCCCGCCCGCAGGATCTTCGCGCACGCCTCCGCCACCTTCACGTGCTGGAAGTCGTCGTCGAACGCGAACACGTCGCGCCGCCGCGCCATCGCCTCGAGCAGCCCCGGCGGCGTCAGCGACCGGAGCGGCTCCTTCTCGAACACCCGATCGTGCTGGTACCACCAGTACTCGCCGTTCAATCCGCCGTAGGTCACGATCAGCGTCGGCGTGATCCCGGTCCCGGAGTTGGCGAACAGCGTCACGATGTCGCGATAGACCGGCGCCACCGGCAGGTTGTGCTCGAGCCCGGTGTGGCCGTCGAGGCAGAACGTCACGTTCTGCGCCAGCAGCGAGCCGCCCTCCGGCACCACCAGCATCGAGAGCTCGCGCGCCGCCTTGACGATCCACTGGCGCTGGTTGCGCCGCGGCTGGTTGTAGCTCTTCACGCTGAACGCCCCGACCGCCTTGAGCCGCTGCAGATGGCGCTTCGCGTCGTCGAACGAGTCGACCTCCGCCTTGTTGGCGCTCTTCGCGCCGTACAGGATGTAGCCGGTCGACCAGACCCGCGGCCCGGCCATCCGGCCGGCCTTCACCAGCTCCGACTGCGCGAAGACCAGCTCGGTCGACGCCGACGGATCGTGCGTCGCGGTCACGCCGTACGCGAGATTGACCAGGTACTCCCAGGGCTGCGCCGGCTGGATGTCGAGCGCGTTGTAGTGCAGGTGCGCGTGCACGTCGATCAGCCCGGGCATCACCGTCCGCCCGCGCCCGTCGACGACCGGCAGCCCGGCCGGCAGGGCCACCTCGTCGCGCGGTCCGACCGCCGCGATCCGGTTGCGCTCGACGACGATCGTCCCGTCCTCGATCACGAGGTCGCCCTGCATCGTGACGATCCGCGCGCCCACCAGCGCGAAGCCGCCCGCCGGCGCGTCGCCCGGCACGCTCGCGTCGAGCCGCACGACCTCCGCGTCCGGCCGCACGCCCGCGTCGGTGAACTCCGCCGGCTTCGCCGGCGCCGCGGCCTCGGCCGGCGGCTCGGCGCCGTCGGCCGGCTTCTCCGCGACCGCCGCATCCGCCGCCGCGAACAGCGGCGCCACTTCCTGGATCACGAACTCGGCGCCGAGCGACCAGGTGAGCCGCTTCGAGTCGGTGCTCCACCCGAGCCAGCTGCCGCCGATGTTCGTCAGCTTCTTCACCGGCATCGGCGCGCCGTTGCGGCCGATCGCGACGGTCCGCCCGACCGCCGACGGGAACGGCGCCACGTAGACCTGATGCTGCTCCTTCCACGCGATCCACTCGAGATCGGGGGAGGGCACGATCTCCTCGGCGTCCTCGTTGGTCGCCAGCACGAGCCGCGTCGCGCCGCCCTCGCCGAGATCGTCGAGCCGTGCGCGCACCAGCACCGTCCCGGCGCCGCCCTCCTCGAACCAGAGCAGCTGCAGGCCGTCGGGCGCGAAGAACGGCCGCGGCATGCGCCGGTTCGTGCCGCGATTGGTGGTGGGCCCGAGGTCGTGCGCGCGCCCCGCATCGCTCGCGTCCGCCGCGATCCAGGCGAGGCGCAGCGAGTCGCCTGCGAGCGACTGCCCGCGCACCAGTGCGTCGCTGCCGTGGACGAAGGCGATCCGTCGGCTGTCCGGCGCGAACGCCGGATTCGCGATCACTCCGGCCTGCTCGAACAGCTTCACCGGCGCGGCCGCGCCCTCGACGCTGGCGAGCCAGAGCACACCGCCAGTGCCGTTGCGGAACGTGGTGTACGCGCACGACTTGCCGTCCGGCGACAGCGCCGGCGCGTAGGCGAGCTCGCCGTGGCCGCAGAGCTCCGGCGCCGCCGTGACCGCCGTCGCCGCGCCGCCTGAACGCGCCTGCCGCCACACCTGGCCGAGCGCCTGGAACCAGACCTCGCGTCCATCGGGCGTCAGCTGCGCCCAGCGGATCATCCGCGCCGCCACCGTCTCGTCGTGCGCCTTGCGCGGGAAACGGAGCGCCTCGTGCACCTGGTGCGTCGTCCTCGCGCGGAACGGGATCGGCGTCGCCTCGCCGTCGGTGGCGATCCGCACCAGCTTCCCGCCCGCCGTCACCACGATCGCCGAGCTGTCGGGGAGCCAGCAGTAGCCGGGGAACGCGCCGTTCGTCGACCACGTCTCCATCGTGTCGTGGTCGAGCCCGTCGAACAGCAGCTCCTCGCGCCCGCTGGCGAGATCGCGCACGAACAGCGCCGTCTTCAGCCCCGCGCGGCGCACCATCGCCACGCTCCGGCCGTCGGGCGACGGACGCGGCCGGCAGGCGCTGCCGCTGCCGTCGCTGAACGACTCGCGCTTGCCGCTGGTCCGATCGATGCGCGACACGGCGTAGATGCCGGCGTAGACGTTCCGGTTGTAGTCGAAGTCGCCGGCGTGGCTGAACCAGAGCCAGCGGCCGTCCCGGCTGATCGCCGGCTCGTTCACGTCGGCGGTGTTCGAGCTCTTCTCGGTCAGCTGGACGCCGGCGCCGCCGTTGCCGCTCGCGTGGTACATCCAGATCTCGCCGGCGCCGAGCGAGCGGGTGTGGGTGAAGTGCTTGCGGACCAGGAGCCACTCGCCGTCGGGCATCCACTCGGGGCAGTGGACCAGCCGGAAGTCCTCCTTCGTCACCTGCCGCAGTCCGCTGCCGTCGGGCGCGCAGGTCCAGACGTTGTCGGCGCCGCCGCGATCGCTGATGAACGCGATGCGCGAGCCGTCGGGGCTGAAGCGCGGCTGCCATTCCCACGCGCCGCCGCCGGCGATCAGCGTGGCATCGCCGCCGCCGATCGGCAGCGTCCAGAGGTCGCCGAGCAGGTCGAAGACCAGCGTCTGGCCATCGGGGCTGACGTCGACCTGGATCCAGGTGCCCTCGTCGGTGTCGATCTCGACGCCGCGCGTCGGCCCGAACGGCGCCGTGATGTCCCAGTCGGTCGGAGCGGCCGGCAGCGGCTCGACCACGGGCCCGGCGTGGCGGTGGCCACCGCCGCAACAGACGTCGTCGGGAGCGGCGGCGGGCCGGCCCGGCGGTGCAAGCTGGGCGGCCGCGGCAGCGGCGGCGACGTGCGAGAAGGTGAGGTGCGCGATGGCTCGGGCGAGGGGTCGGTGCGGATTCATGGGGCGGCATGTTGCCGTCGCCGAGCAGGTGGCGAGAGGGGGAATCGCGTCGTGCAGCGGCGCTGCTCAAGGCCCGTTTCCGCAGCGGTCGAAGAGCCGTGCGGGAGCAGCGCCGGGGATGGCGGAGCAGTCGATGGCAGGCGCGATGAGCGGACGACCGGAGCGATCGGGGGGCGCGTGTCGGCGCCGGGTCGTGCGGGCGATCGTGCTGCTGCTGCTCGGCGTCGCGGGCGCGGCCAGCGTCGCCGGCGGCGCGGCGCGCAGCGGCGCTTCGTCGCGTGGCGTCGCCCCACCCGCCGGGGTCGGCGAATTCACCGGCCCGGCCACCTGCGATTCGTCGAGCTGCCACGGCTCGTCGCGGCCGCGCGACGGGCGGATCGCGCAGGACGAGTTCGCGACCTGGTTCCGCGACGACGCGCATCGGCAGGCGTACGACGTGCTGCATGCGCCGCTCGGACAGGCGATGGGGCGGCGGCTCGGGATCGACGTGACCACGGCGGCGGAGTGCCTCGCGTGTCACGCGAGTCCGCAGCAGGTGGCGACGGCCGGCGTAGGGCTCGGTGCCGGGTTCGCCGCGAACCCGGTCGTCGAGTTCGGCGTCAGCTGCGAGGCGTGCCACGGCGCGAGCTCGGGCTGGTACGGCGCCCACTTCCAGCGCGGCTTCGATCGTGCGGCGGCGGTGGCGAGCCACGGCCTGATCGACACGAAGGAGGCGACGACGCTGGCCGGCAAGTGCCTCGAATGCCATCTCGGCGATGCGACGCGCTTCGTCGATCACCGGCTGATCGCGGCCGGCCATCCGGAGCTGCGGTTCGAGCTCGGCAGCTACCTGCTGGCGATGGGGTCGCATTGGCGGCAGCGCGGCAGCGGCAGCCGCGACTGGTTCCTGCGTGCGGCGCTGGCCGGGCCGCTGGTCGCCGTCGAGCGGCAGCTGCGCCAGGTGGCGCGCGAAGCCGGAGGCGCGACGGCGGCGGTCGACTGGTCGAATCGCGACTGCGCGGCGTGCCACCACGACCTCGACGACGCCGGCTGGGACCGGGTGCGCGACTGGCGGCTCGAGCATGGGATGGCGGTGCCGGTGGGGCTGGCGCAGCTCGACGGCAGCCGGTTCGTCGCGGCGCTGGCCGTGGCACGCTCTCTCGGCGGGGCGGAGCCGTTCGCCCGCTCGCTCGCGCAGGTCGAGCAGCTGGCGCATGCGATGCCGTTCGACGGCGCGGCGCTGGCGGAGGCGGCGCTGGCGGCCGCGGAGCAGTCGCGCGAGCGGGCGACGGCGTTGACCGCGGAGGGGCAGGTCGCCGTCGTCGCGGACGCGGTCATCGCCGAACTGCGCGCCGCGGTCGACGCGATCGCCGGCGGCGGACTGCCGGCCGCCGAGCATTCGGCGCAGCTGCTCCACTCGCTGCAGGCGGCCTTTGCGCCGGAGACGTGGCAGCTCGCCCCCGACGGCGCCGCCGCCGATGTACGCGCGCAGTTGCTGGCGCCGCTCCATTCGACGCGCGAGTTCGCGCCCGCCGACTTCGCCACCGCCTGGCGCTCCCTCGGCCGCTGAGACGCCGAAACGGCCGGGTTGCGGCGACATCGGCGCCACGAGCGCGAACACGGCGCGATCGGGCATCGACTGACCGACGCACGCTTCGAGTGGTACGAGCAGGAACTCGCCACCGTCGTCGGCGGGGGCGGCGCGAGGCGCTGCGGCTCTGGTCGCGGCTGACGACGGTGAAGCGGAGGCCGGCTCCCTGATGGAACCGGCGGCGGGCGGGGACTCGTCGAACGGCGAGTGCGTGCGGTTTCGAGCGTCAGGCGGTCCCGTCTTCATCCATGCGGATCGGGGTGGCGGATGGCGTTGGTGGCGATGGTGCTGGCGTGGGCGGTCGGCGACGGCGCCACGGTGGTGGAGGTGGTCGACGCGGCGGGGCGGCCGGTGGCGGGGGCGCGGGTGGCGTGGGAGGCGCCGGTCATCAGGGCATCGGCGCGGGGTCGCTTCCGATGGCGCGACATCCGGATTCCGCTCGGCGCCGAGCTCGAGCGGGCGCTGACGGCCGCCGATCGCTCGACGACGACCGACGCGGCCGGGCGCGCGGCGATCGGCGACTGGCATTGGGTCGTGGCGAGCGGCGTCGTCGACGGCGTCCGGCAGTTCGCATGGGCGGTCGAAGAGCGTTGCCGGGACGAAGGCCGACCCTTGCAGCTGACGCTCGCTCCCGAGCGTGCGGTCGAGGTGCGATTGCGTGATGCCGAGGGCGCGGTGGTGGCAGATCACCCGATCATGTTGCGCCTCGATTCGCGCGGGCGCAGGGCCTCGGAATGGAGCACGCGTACCGACGAGTTCGGGATTGCGCGCTTCGCGCCGATCGACACGATCTCGGCGTCCGTCGCGCTGTGGAGCGACGGAGCGGAGCAGGCGTGGTCGGTCGAGGTCGCCGGCGCGTTCCCGCAGCGGATCAAGCGTTCCTTCGTGTTGGCCGAACTGCCCGAGAAGCCGTTCAAGCTGCGATTGCCGCCGACCGGACGGTTCATCGTGACCACGGTCGATTCCGAGGGGCGACCGGTGGCGACCATCGGATCGGTCAGAGCGGCCGATTCACGTTGCGAACCTTGGTCCAGCGAGACATCGGCGGCGGAGTGGGTGTTGCCGCACGTCGCACTCGGATGCGAACTCGAGGTGTGGGCCGAATGCGACGGTCATCGGGATGCGGAGCAGGAACTGCCAGGGCCGATCCGCGCCGGCGAGACGGTGGCGGTGCGCCTGGTGCTCGATCCGTTCGAGCGGCTGGCGGCGACGCTGAGGGACGCGGTCGGTCGGCCGTTGGCGGATCGCGAGTGCGTCTTGCTGCAACCGAACTGCGACCGCCACATGGCCGCAGAAGCTTGCAGCGACGCGTTCGGCCGAATCGTCTTTTCGCCCTCGGTGGCGGTTCGCGACGAATCGACCCGACTCCAGGACTCGCCACCGCCTGAGTCGTGGGTCGAGATCGTGGAACGTGCCGCGGGTCGGACCGGCGGCATCCGCGGTGCGCTGATCCGGTTGCCGGCGCCGGTGGACGCGCCCGCCGCGACCGGCGGCGCGGTCGAACCGATCGAACTCGGCGAGGTGACGCTGGTCGACTCGGTATGCGTCGCCGCAGGGCGGGTGGTGGACGATCTCGGCGTGCCGCTCGAGGGCGTCGAGGTTTGCGGGAAGTTGGAGATCCCGATGTCGAGGCTCACATACCAGCAGCGGGACCCCCTCCTGTTGGCGCACACGTGCGCCGACGGTCGCTTCGAGTGGTGGGCGACACCACGCGAGGACCGAGTGGCCGTCCTCGAGTACGCGGAACGAGACCTTCGATCCGAGCACGCGACGCATCTCCTCGACTCTGATTGGACGCTTCATCGCGATGGCTTCGCCGGCGCGAAGGAAGCCCAGCTCATCCTCCGACGCACGGGACTCGTGCATGGTCGGATCGTGGGGGGCACGCGCGCGACGGACGGCTGCGACTTCTCGCGAGCGGCCGGCGTCGATCTGGAACTGACGGCGCGTGGCGGTCAACCCGCAGCATCCGAGCACCGCGTGTTCCTGCGTCCCGACGGCCGCTTCACCACCGCGGTCCCGCATGGCTCCTTCACGCTGACGGTTCGCCACGACGATCCGCGCGACGACGTGAAGGACGAGCGCGTGATCGCCTGGTTCGAGCGCGTGCCGATCGCACCCGGCGAGGCCGTCGACGTCGGCACGCTCGCGCTCGGTTGGCTCGATCGATTGGTCGAGCTCGACATCGTCGACGAAGACGGTCGGCCGATCGAAGCGGGCTGGGCGACGGCGCTCGACCTCGAGCAAACGATGCGCGCGACCTCGCGGCTCGGCGAGTTCGCCGATCGGATGAACCCGCCGCCGCGACTCGACGTCGCGTGGTTCACCGGTGGATGGCACGAATGGCGGCCGCAGTCGGTGCCGCCGCGCCTCGCGGTCGGCGCGCCGGGACGGTGCGCCGTGATCGTCGATCCGACCGAGGGGCGGCAGCGCGTCGTGCTGGCGCCGGCGCCGCAAGCGACGCTCACCGTCGAGTGGGAAGGAGCGAGCCTGCCGGCGCCGTTCCGGCTGCTCGCAGACCTCGGCCCGACGGCCGCGGATCGCGACTGGTTGCGGTTCGGACCGCGCCGGCCGCGCGACGACGAGGCGCGGCGGCTGGTGCCGCTCGATGAGATCGTGCTGCACCGCGGCATCGCGGTCGGGCTGCCGCTGCGCTGCGCCGGGTCGCATGCGCTGGAGCTCAAGATCGGCTGGGCGTCCAGCGCCGGCGGCTTCATCGCCTCCGATCGCCCGTTCCACCTCGCCGAGCTGGCCGTCGCCCCGGACCCACCCGGTGGCCCTGATGCTCGACCGCAGTCGTTCACCGTCGAACTCGACCGCGATGCTCTCGACCAGGCCATCGCTCGCGCGGTTGCCCGCCGCTGATTCCGGCGGACGGGGGTGGATGCGGTACGGTGGAATCGCGGCGGAGCGTCCGCCGGATGCGGTTTCGAGCGCCGTTCTTGTTGCGGACCAGGATGCCCGATGGCATTGGCGGCGATGGTGGCGGTGGTGGTGGCGGTCGGTGAGAGCGTGCCGGTCCGTGTGGTCGATGCGACCGGTCGAGCGGTCGAGGCGGCGCGCGTGGCATGGCAGGCGCCGTTCGCGGAGGAGGACTGGGGTTTCGAAGAGCGCATGAAGGCGGCGCTGCCTCTCGGCGCTGCGCTCGAGCGCGTCCTGGCCCCATCCGCGCGCACCGTCCTCACCGATGCAGAGGGGCAGGCGGAGATCGGCGACTGGATCTGGGTGGTCGCCGCGGCCGAGATCGACGGCACACCGAGCTTCGCCGCCGCGACCCTCCACTCGGTGGTGTGCCCGCTGGAGCCGATTCGGCTGGTGCTCCAGCCGGAGCGCGTCCTCGACGTCCGCGTGCTCGACGCGACCGGTGCTCCCGTGCCGGACGCACCCGTCGTCTTGTGGTGCAACAAGCTGCCCGGGTCGGCGCCCGGATGGTCGGCGGTCACCGACGCCCGCGGTCACGCGCGCTTCACACCGATCGATCTGCTGGCCGTCGCGCCGGCGTGGTGGGTGCCACCGCCCGCACGAGCGGAATGGCAGGTCGCGCTCGTGGGCCCGTTCGAGCCGTGGATCTCCGGCGACTTCGACCCTGGCGAGCCACCGTCGACTCCGCTCGAGCTGCAACTGCCGCCGTGCGGCCAGCTCGTGGTCGATCTCGTCGCTGGCGACGGTCATCCACTCCCGGGCGGCGGCACGATCGAGGTCGCGCCGAGTTCGCCGCAGCGCATGCCGAAGCGGGTCGTGTCGCCGGCTACGACGCACGTCGTGCCGCACGTTCCGGTCGGGTGCGAGTGGGTCGTCACGGTCCTCGGCACGACCGGCCGTCGCGTCGAGCTGAAAGGGCAGGGCCCCGCGGTCGCCGGCGAAGTCGTGCGTGTCGCGGCCCGATTCGGGCCGCTCGCCCCATCCGAGGCCCTGACCGCGCGCCTGCTGGACGGCATCGGCCTGCCGCTCGCCGATCGCGACATCGTCCTGCTCGAGCGCCGTCAAGGTGATCCGGACGAACGCGAACGGGTGGCACCGGCGCGAAGCGACGCCGAGGGGCGAGTCGCCTTCTTCCTGCCGCCGCGCTCCACGGCAGGCGAGCGGTGCTTCGATCTGGTCGAGCTTGATCCCGCGTTCGACGGCGGCATTCGCGCCGCCGCCGTCCATCTCGAGGCGCCGAAGAGCGCCGACGAAGAGGTGGCGCGGCTCGCGTTGGGCGACGTCACGCTGACCGAGACGGTGGCGGTGTTGCGCGGCGTCGTGGTGGACGAGCGCGACCGGCCGGTCGTCGGGGCGCTCGTGAACGGGAACTGGTGCCGTCCGGCGTGGCAATCGGCAAGGATGGGAATCGGCAGGCGGCCGCAGCCCGATCCGCTTCTCCGCTCCCGCACGAGTGACGACGGCTCGTTCACGTGGTGGGACCTGGCCGACGCACGCGGTGCGCCCTTGATCTGGACGATCGAATCGGCGGATGGCAGTGCGCGCCAGCTGCAGCAGCAGTCCGACTTTGCCGTCGAATCGACCGCGCCGCGGCGCGTGGTGTACCGGCGAGCCGGTCGCATTCGCGGGCGCCTGGCCGGTGCCGCTGCCACGACGGTTCAGGGCAGCGATCCGCGCGGTTCGTCCGAGCTCACGGTTGCACTGGATTGGGATGAAGGAACTCGACGGTGGGAGCTCGCCCCTGGATCAGGGATGCATCGCGATGGCTGCTTCAGCGCTGACGTGCCGAACGGAGTGGTCGACTTCACGGTGTGGCGTGGGCCGGAATTGCTGGTGACGATTCCCGGGATCGACGTGCCACCGGATGGAGTCGTCGACCTTGGCACGTTCGATCTCGACTGTCTCGAGCGGACCATCACGCTCGCCATCGTCGACGAGACCGGGCAGCCGATCGAGCGCGGCTGGTTCGTGGCGGTCGACGCCGTCGCCGAGGCGCAGCGACTGAAGCACGGCAACCGGGGCGGTTCGCGTCCTCTCGGGCCGATGCGGCCGGCGGATCGACTCGACGTCCACTGGTTCGAGCGCGGGCGGCTCGATTGGCGGCCACCACGGCTGCCGCCGGAGCTGGCGGTCGGCGCGCCTGGGCGCGACGCTGTCATCGTGCGATCGCCAGCGGCGGAGCAGTTGGTCGTGCTCGGTTCGGCACCCGTCGTGACACTGAACGTCGATTGGGAGGGCGCGCGGTTGCCGGAGCCGTTCGTACTCCTGGCCGATGCGGGGCCGGTGGTCGAGGATCGCGACTGGCTGCGGTTCGGGCCGCGGGCGAGCGGCGATGACCCGGAACGCCGGCTCCCGCCGCTGGAGGCGATCAAACTCCGGCGCGGTGAGCCGGTGGCGCTGCCCTTGCGTTGCTCCGGACCGCACGTCGTCGAAATCGCGCTCGCGCTGCCGTTGTTCGGCGACCGGATCCTGAAGACCGGCCGCTTCCACCACACGAGCGAACTGACGATCGCGCCCGGCGGCTCGCCGCAGTCGTTCACCCTCCGCCTCGACGGGGCAGCGCTTGCCGCCGCCGTGGCGGGCCGTTGAAGCGCGGCTCGCGGCCGTCGCTGGACCGACCGGTCGTGACATTGGCTTGGAAACCGCCCGGGTGGTTACGCGTGGTCTCGGCAGTCGTAGGATCCGGCGCGTCCAACACCGAGCGGGCGCCGCGATCGCGGTGCTCGAAGGCACTCTGCAGGCGCGGTGGCCCCGATCGCGCAAGTCGCAAGGAGGAATGTCGATGGTGAGCGTGTGGGTGGCGTGGGTGGCGCCGATCGTGGTCGCCGCTGACGCCGGGTTCGAGAAGCCGGTGCGCCTGATGGCGGCCGGCAAGCCGATCGGCGTCGAGGCGCCGGGCTGGGCCTGCCCGAGCTGGCACGACCTCGACGGCGACGGTCGCAAGGACCTGATCGTCGGCCAGTTCGCCGGCGGGAAGATGGCGACCTACAAGAACGAGGGCGACGGCAAGTTCGGCGAGCGGAAGTGGCTCATGGCCGGCGGGACCGTCGCCGAAGTCCCCGGTGTCTGGTGATGCACCAGCTCGACGCCACAGTTTGTGGACGTCAACGGTGACAACCTGATCGACATCGTCTCCGGCTCCTACTCGCACAGCGAGCCGGGCGTCGACATGGCGGGCTACTTCCAGGTGCTGCACGGCATCCCGGGCGGCAAGTGGAAGGCGGCGCAGGTGCTGCGCGGCAACGATGACAAGCCGCTCCTGTTGCCGGGCACCGGCGAAGGGCAGGCCGACCTGGCCAAGATCTGCACGCGCGCCTTCGTCGCCGACCTCGACGACGACGGCAACCTCGACCTGGTGTCGGGCAACTTCGGCGGGACGTTCGGCTGTTTCCGCGGCGAGGATGCCGTCGGCTTCGCGCCGGAGTCGACGTGGCTGCAGGCGGCTGGCGCGCAGATGCAGGTGCAGCACCACAGCGACCCGTTCCTGGTCGACTGGGATGGCGACGGCGACCTCGACCTGCTGTCGGGGTCGGAGCAGGGTGGCGCCCACCTGTTCCCCAACGTCGGCACCAAGGCCGCGCCGAAGTTCGCGGCGATGAAGACGCTGGTCGAGCCGGCTGGCGGCCACGCGGTGGTCCAGTCGGCCGAGCCGCAGGAGGAGCGCGTCCGCTTCGGCGACGAGCACCTCACCGGCCCGAGTTCGAGCACGCGCGTCTGGGCCGACGACATCGACGGCGACGGCACGCTCGACCTGCTGATCGGCGACAACGTCACGCTGCAGTTCCCGCTCGAGGGCAAGAGCGAGACGGAGACGCGGACGGCGCTGCTCGAGTGGGAGAAGAAGTTCGAGGCGCTGATGCAGCGGATGCAGCCGGGCGCGGACGGCACCCTCGACGCCACGGTGCAGGAAGAGTGGCAGAAGCACTACCAGGCCAAGAAGGACGTCGTCCGCGAGGAGCGGACCGGCTTCGTCTGGTTCTTCAAGGGCAAGGCGAAGGGCGACGGCGCCAAGCGCACGGCGTCGAACTGAGCCGCTCGCCCGGACATTGAGCGAAAGCACGTTGCCGGCGATTCGCGCAAGGCGCGGATCGCCGGCTTTCGTTTCCGGCGGCCGGTGCGACGTCCCCCGCGCGACCAAGCGCTTCGAGCGCGTCCTGCGTACACGAGGGTCGCGATCGCGCAAGTCGCATGGAGGAACGTCGATGGTGAGCGGGTGGATGGAGTCGTTGGCGCTGGTCATGGGCGCAGTGGACGCCGGTTTCGAGCCGCCGGTGCGCCTGTCGGCGGGCGGCAAGCCCGTCCGTGTCGAGGCCCCGGGCTGGGCCTGTCCCAGTTGGCACGACCTCGACGGCGACGGTCGCAAGGACCTGATCGTCGGCCAGTTCGCCGGCGGGAAGATGGCGACTTACCGGAACCTGGGCGACGGCAAGCTCGGCGAGCAGCAGTGGATCCTCGCCGGCGGGACGGTCGCGGAAGTCCCCGGCATCTGGTGATGCACCAGCTCGACGCCACAGTTGGTGGACGTCAACGGGGACGGACGGATCGACATCGTGTCGGGCTCCTATTCGCACACCGAGCCCGGCATCGACATGGCAGGCTACTTCCAGGTGCTGCTCGGCGAGCCGGGGGGCAAGTGGAGCGCGGCGCAGGTGCTGCGCGGCAACGATGGTGAGCCGCTCCTGCTGCCGAGCACGAAAGCCGACCAGGCCGATCCCAATGCCGACGTCGCGCGGATCTGCACGCGCGCCTTCGTCGCCGACCTCGACGATGACGGCAACCTCGACCTCGTGTCGGGCAACTCCGGCGGGGCGTTTTGCTGGTTCCGCGGCGAGGACGCCGGCGGCTTCGCGCCCGAGGCCGAGTGGCTGCAGGCGGGCGGAGCGCCGATGAAGGTCGACCACCACAGCGACCCGTGCCTGGTCGACTGGGACGGCGATGGCGACCTCGATCTCCTGTCGGGCTCCATGCGCGGGGGCGCGTCCCTCTTCGCCAATGTCGGCAGCAAGGCGCAACCGGAGTTCGCAGCGCTTCAGACGCTGGTCGAGCCGCACGCGTTGCACGCGACCGTGATGTCGGGCACCGGCGACGCGGCGCAGGAGACGCCGGAGTCGATCCTCGCGCGGTTCCGGTTTGGCGACGCCGACCTCGCGGGGCCGAGCGCCTGCACGCGCGTCTGGGCCGACGACATCGACGGCGACGGCATCCTCGACCTGCTGATCGGCGACATCGTCACGCTGCAATTCACGCTCGACGGCAGGAGCGACGCGGAGACGCGCCAGGCGCTGGTGGTCTGGGAGAAGAAGCTCGAGGAGATCTCGCGGCGGATGCAGCCGGGCGCGAACGGCCGGCTCGATGCCGCCGTCGAGGAGGAGTGGCGGAAGCATGACCAGGCGAAGGCAGCCCTCGTCCGCGAGGAACAGACCGGATTCGTCTGGTTCTTCAAGGGCAAGGCGAAGGGCGCCGGCGCCAAGCGGACCGCGTCGAACTGAGCCGGGTCGAGCCGGCGGGGCGGTCACTCCTCGATGCAGGCGAGGACCTCGGCGGCAAGGTGGGGCAGGTTGGCGTTCAGGTAGACCTGCCAGATCGAGAACAGGAAGGCGTCGTCGAGCGGCCGGCGGCCGTCGGCAGCGCGCGGCAGCGCGCGGACGGCGGTGAGCAGCGCCTTCGTCGAGTCCACGGCGATCAGCGGCGCCAGCGCCGTTTCGGGTGCGAAGCTCGCGGCGCGCGCGGCCAGCAACTGGTCGAGCTCCTGGCGCCCGAACCAGCGCCCGCGGCTCATCACGCCGGCCACCCGCCGCACGGCGGCGATGTCGGCCAGCGGATCGGCGTCGAGCAGCAGCAGGTCGGCGGTGGCGCCGACGGCGATGCGCCCGATGGGCGGCGACTGCTGCAGGAAGTCGCCGTTGCGCACGGTGGCTGCCGCCAGCGCCTCCCACGGCGAAAGCCCGGCGCCGACCAGGTTCTCGAGCTCCTTCGCCGCGGCGACGCCCGGCACCACCACCGGGATCCCGCAGTCGGTGCCGAGCAGCACCGGCACTCCGGCCGCATGCGCCGCCTTCACGATCCGCGCCTGGAACTCGCGGCTCGAACGCAACCACGCGCAATCCTCGCGGCGGAACCGCCGGACGTAGTGGTTGATGCGCGGGCCGAACAGCTCGCGCGCCGCCGGCGGGAGCAGCTGCGCCGCCGGGCTGGCCAGCACCGCCGCGAGGTCCTCGACCTGCGGTGCGATGTTCTCGAACGCCACCAGCGTCGGCGTCAGCGCCGTTCCGGCTGCCTTCAGCAGCTCGATGCAGCCGGGGATCGCTCGCGCATCGCCTTCCGTCCGCAGCGGCTGGAAGTGGGTGTAGACCAGCTCCTCCGCGTGGGAGATCTCGGCCATCGGCCCGATCTCGAGCACCGTCTTCAGCGGCAAGTTGCGCGGCACATGCCCCACCAGCGGCAGGCCGAGCTCCTCCGCCGTGATGAAGAGCCGCTCGTACGCCTCCTCCGCCAGGTCGCCGTGCATCTTGAGGCAGTCGTAGCCGGCATCCGCCTGCCGGCGCGCCTCGCTCTCGAACTGCTCCGGCGTCCGGAACTGCGGCTCGTTCAGGAACGGCCCGGCGGTGAGGAACGTCGGCCCGATCCGTTCGCCGCGCCGGATCGCTTCGCGCAGTTCGAGGTGCCACGGAGCGCCCTTCAGGTTGCGGACGGTGGTCACGCCGTGGGCGAGGTGGAGCACGAGGTCGCGCGGGTCGAGGCAATGGACGTGGTTGTCGATCAGGCCGGGCAGCAGCCAGCGCCCGGCGCCGTCGATCCGGGTCGCGCCGGCGGGGAGCGCCACGGCGCCATCGCCTGACGTCGGTCCGATCGCCACGATGGCGGCGCCGCGCGTGATCACCGTCACGTGCGGCAGCGCCCCTTCGCGATCCATCGGCAGCAGCGTGACGTCGACGATGGCGATGACCGGCGGCGAGCGCGATTCGGGACCGCCGATTGCATCCCGTGCCGACGCGGACGCGGCGCCCGCCGGCGCCGCCACCGGTGCCCCGGCGACGAACGCGAAGCACAGTTCGCGGAGGAGCGGCATGGACAGCGAATGCGGCATGGAGGCCCTCGTCAGGGTCGGTGCGCGCGACTCCCGCCCGCCGCGACGTCGTTGCGAGGCGGCGCTGGTGGCCACGGTTGCACTGCTTTCCGGCTGCGCCTCCGGTGAGCGGATGGTCCGCCTGTCGCCCTTCTCCGCCGACGAATCATCGTCCGACCGCGTCAACCTCTGGCCGCTTTGGTACCGCGACGGCGTGCGCAACGCGGTCCTCTGGCCGCTGATCGACTGGGATCACGCCGGCTTCGCGGTCCGGCCGTTCGCTGCGCGCGACGAGGACGACCTCGATCTCCTGTGGCCGCTGGCGCACGTCGAGCTCGACGACGGCAGCTTCTGGGCGCTGACCGCCTACCACGACGTCGGCACCGACCTTCACGGGCTCTTCCCGCTGGCCGGCTGGGGTCGGCTCAACTACGCGGGACCGGTCTGGTGGACGCGCCAGCGGCACCGGTTGATCGGCGAAGGCGCCCACCCCGACGACGTGCGCGGCGAAGTCGACGGCTACGGCCTCTTCCCGCTGCTGTGGCGCGACCGCGAGGACGACTCGACGGTGCTCTGCCCGGTCTGGTGGGATCTGCGGTCGCACGACGGCAGCGAGCGGAGCGTCACGCTCTTCCCGCTGTTCCAGTACGCCGAGGGTGCCGCGCATCGGCGGCTGGTCACTCCGCTCGGCGGCCGCGGCTGGAGCAGCGACGGAACCACCGAGTTCACCAACGTGCTCGGCCCGCTCTGGCATCACAGCTCGTACGGACCGGACGACGCCTACACGGCCGTGCTCTGGCCGCTCTTCACCGCCGACCGATTCAAGAGCTGGCGCGAGACCACGCTGTTCCCGCTCTGGTCGCATGCCGCTGATCCGGAGCGCGGGCTCGACGACACCCGACTGCTGCTGGGGATGGCGGGCCATCGCGTGGACGAGGAGGGCGAGTCGTGGCGCGCGTGGCCGCTGTTCGCGACCAGCAACCACCCGTCGCATGAGTCGTTCCTCGACCGATTCGCGCTCTACGGCAGTCGCCGCGACACCCGCGCCGGCATCGGCAGCAGCGAGCTGCAGCTCGGCACGATGTTCCTCTTCGAGCTCGATCGCTGGGATCGGCCGGGCATCGACGCGGGAGCGGCCGCGGCAGCCGAGGCCCCGTCCGACTCGTCCTGGCAGGCGCACGTCGCGTCCCTGCTCAGCTTCGGCCACGACGCGACGCCGTCGTTGCGCGCGGACGTGCGCGCCGCCGTCGAGTCGGGCCAACCGGGTGCGACGCTCGCGACCGATCACGTCGGGCTGCTGTTCGACTGGTTCCTCGCCGAGTGGACCACGCAGGAAGGTCCGGCCACGCCAGCGGCGACGGTGGCACGGCACACCCGGATCCCGCTCCTCTTCGAGCACGAACGCGACCCGCTGCGCAACGAATGGGACGCCCTGCTCTGGTGCGTCCACTCGAAGCGCTGCCCGCACGAGGATCGCTTCGTCGCCGGCTGGGGCCTCTACCGCCAGGTCGAGCGCGGCAGTCGCGTCACTCGCGACCTCTTCCCGTTCATCACCTGGGACACTGACGTCGACGCCGACGCGAGCGAGGTCTCCTTCCTCTGGCGCGTCTGGCGCCGCGAGCGCCGCGGCGAGCGGAGCGGCGGCCATTTCCTCTTCGTCCCGTGGGGGGACGATCTGCGGAGCGAGCGATGAGGATCCTCAGGATCGCGGGAGCGGTCGCGGCGACGATCATGCTGCTCGTCGTCGTGTCGGGGGCCGTCGCGGCGCCCGGCCACGTGGCGACGGTGAAGGCGACGCTGGCGCGGCCGCCGGCCGACGTCTGGCAGCGGATCACCGACCACGCCGGGCAGCCGCGCTGGCGCAGCGAGCTGAAGGCGCTGGTGGTCCTGCCGCCGCGCGACGGCAAGTTCGCGTTCGAGGAGGAGAACGACTTCGACCGCGTGCAGTACGTCGTCGACGAGGTCGTGGTCCTGCAGCGCTACGTCGTGCGCATCACCAGCGAGGGGCTCGGCTACACCGGGCGCTGGATCTTCGAGCTGAGCGCGGCGCCGACGGCGCCCGCGTCCGGCCCGCCGGCGGCGACCGATCTCGTGATCACCGAGGAGGGCGAGGTGCAGAGCTTCCTCTTCCGCGCGCTGTCGCCCCTCTTCTCGAAGACGGCGACGATCAAGGGCTACTTCGCGGCCCTGGCGGCGGAGCTCGGCGTGGGCGCGACCCCCGAAGTCGTGCGCGCGAAGTAGCGCCCGCTCAAGACGGCGGATGGCGCGGCGCGCGGATCGCCTCCCACTCCTCGAGCGTGCGCGGCCAGTCGTCCTTCAGCAGCTGCGACAGCGCGCGATCGGCCAGCACCTTGCCGCCGGTCTGGCAGCGGGCGCAGTAGTTGCTCTCGTTCTCCGCGCGCACGATCCGCTGCACCGGTGCCTGGCACGCCGGGCAGGGCTGGCCGAAGCGGCCGTGGACCGCCATGCCGGGGCGGAACGCGGTGACCTTCGCCGGCCAGCGCTCGCCGGTCTCGGCCGCGAGCCGATCGCGCCACTCGCACAGCGTCGCCCGCGTCGCCTGATGCAGTCGCGCGAGTCCCGCGTCGTCGAGGCGGCTGCTCCACTGGTACGGCGACAGGCGCACGCGCCAGAGGATCTCGTCGGAATAGGCGTTGCCGATGCCGCTGAACGCGTGCGGATCGGTCAGGGCGCGCTTCAGCGTATGGTTGCCCCGTTGCAGCGCGGCGCGGAACGCGGCGAGGTCCGCGGTGAGCGGATCGATGCCGCCAGGATCGTGGGCCTCCAGCGCCGCGGCGCCGGCCACGACGTGGAGCGCCGCGCGCTTCTTCGTCCCCGCCTCGGTCAGCGCGAGCGTCCCGCGGTCGAACTCGAAGTGCGCCAGCACATGGCGCCCGGCCCTGGCGGCGCTGCCGGGCTCGCTCCACTGCAGCCGACCGGCGATCATCAGGTGCACGACGAGGTGGAGCGGCAGGTCGGCGGGAGCAGCCTCGTCGTGCAGCTCGAGCACGATCCGCTCGCCGAGTCGCGACAGCGCCGCCACGCGCCGCCCATGCGCCGCGGCGAGC
>SXGS01273393.1_pt1 | contig 21230 bp, 14 predicted proteins | sample 3174681 | NCBI WGS metagenome assembly SXGS01 (sample SAMN11356861, study PRJNA531348) | freshwater metagenome | isolation source: freshwater sample F1-80 | place: China: Fuxian Lake, Yuxi | collected 2017-12-25 | reverse complement strand
GCGAGGCCTCGCGTATCGACCGGCTTAGGAGCGGAAGGCGTGCCAGAAGTTGTTGTGGCTGGGGAGCTCATGGGGGGATCCATGCTAGCAGCACCGCCTACCCCCGTGCGGTTAGCATCCCAAACTCAATGCGTAGCAAACCACGGATTTCGATTCGCGTTGTCGCTGCCGTGACGGGCACCGTCATGTTGCCAAGCGCCTGTACGACACTCACGCAGACCCGCACCGAGGTCACCACACCCGAAGCCGCTGATCCTCGCTCCAGCGAATCCACGCTCGCCGCATGGCTGACCGGCTCATTCTCCACCCATGCGCAGTCGATCGCGAATCCGAACTTCCACGATCTTCACATCGAGGCGGTCGCGTGCTGGACCAACCGCACGGATGGCCCATGGATTTACCTTGAACAGTCGAGTAGTTCGACCATCGATCAACCCTACAAGCAGCGCGTCTATCAACTCGTCGAAAACTTTGACGGGACGATCACGATGCTCGTGTTCGCACTACCCGATCCCCCACTCGCCCACGCGCTCGCGTGGAAACTTCCCAATCCCCTCAACGACCTCACGCCCGTCCTTCTCACGCCGCTCGATGGCTGCGCGATCACTATGACAATCGCTGAGAGCGGTGCGCTCGCAACCGGCGGCACTGAAGGGTCCACCTGCGAGAGTTCCCATACGGGCGTTGCCTACGCCACCACCGAACTCATCGCGAGTGGAGACGGCCTGCAATTGTGGGAGCGCGGATATGACGCAAGTGGGTCGATCGTCGCGGGCTCACGCACGGGTCCTTGCGTCTTCGTCCGATGCGCCCCGAGCAACGCGCTTGTCGCGCAACCGATTCGCGAAGACTCGACCGCGCAGAAGTAAGGAATCAGAAAACACTATGCACAGAACTCATGCAGGAGCAACCCTTCGTTCGTTGATGGAGAAGGGAATCGTTGTCGCACCTGGTGCATTCAACGCACTTGTGGCGCGAAGTGTGGCTCGCGCTGGATTTCAAGCCACCTATGTCTCTGGCGGCGCGAGCGCCAATGTCGCGGGATACCCCGACATCGGCCTTCTCACGCTCACCGAAATGTGCCGCACGATTCGCGAAATCGTGGACGCCTCTAACCTCCCGGTGATCGCGGACGCCGACACCGGATTTGGCGAAGTCGAGTGCGCGCGCCGGACCGTCATCGAGTACGAGCGCGCTGGCGCTGCGGCACTGCACATCGAAGATCAAGTGTTTCCGAAGCGCTGCGGCCACCTTGATGGGAAGGAACTCATTTCCGCCAATGCGATGGCGGACAAAGTGAAGGCAATGGCGGACGCTCGGCTCTCGCACGAATTCGTCATCATCGCGCGAACCGACGCGCGACATGTGACGACGATGGATGACGCGATTGCTCGCGCGAATCTCTATCGCGAGGCGGGCGCGGATGTCATCTTTCCCGAAGGGCTCCAGGACGCGGCAGAGTTCCGCGCATTCGCGAAAGGATCACCCGGTCGCGTCCTCGCGAACATGACCGAGTTTGGCAAGACGAAGCACCTCTCTGCGACCGAGTTTGCGTCGCTCGGATGCAGCATCGTGATCTTCCCGCTGTCTCTCATGCGGGTTGCCATGCACTCTGTGGAGGGGGCGCTCAAGTGCCTGCGAGAGCACGGGACGTTCGAATCGATGCTCGGAAGCATGCAGACCCGCAAAGAGCTCTACGCGTCGCTCGGTTACGAGCCAGGAACCGAGTGGCACTTTGGTCCGCAGGCATCCTGATTCTGAGTGCGGGAAGTGCGCTTCTTTCAGAGGCTGCGAGTTCTCGACCCCTGCGGGAACCGCCACAGTTCATCTATTTTCCCCGGTTTCGGCCAAGAGGGGTGGATCTTTGGTCGGTTTTGTGGCGTAATGTGATGCGTCGAGGTTCGCTCGACACGCAGGCGGAAAGGGACGCTTGCGTCGCGCGCTGTACCGGTTTACCGGTAGGGCGGAGGACACAAGGGTTGGAGCGTTGGAAAAAAGGGCCGGCGCTCCGAAGACGCGGAAAGGGATACTTCGCGTCAGTTATGCCGGGATTGCTGACTCTCTCCAAGCAATTTCAGGCGTGCCCCAATTTGTGACCGGTCGCGTCCGCAAGGGCGCGACCGGTATTTTTTTGCACCGACTTGCTTGCGTTGAAGTGCGAGAGACCTCACGCGTAACTGACGGCGATACTGGCGCCGGGGTAACTATGCGCCAAGATCTCTCGCGCATGCTTGCCCTTGCGCGACGCACCCTCGGCACCAAACTGGCACATTCCAACGCCGTGCCCAAATCCATGACCGTCGAGAACGAGCGTGGAACCAACGACGCGCGGATCGAAGTACGCGCTCTTCACTCGCTCTTTGAGCGGCTTCGAAATGCGTGGGTTGACCGGATCCGCACTCAACGCCCATCGGACGCGCTCCGCGGGCAACTCGCACGCCAGACCCCCGTGTGCATCGACTCGCATTCGCTGATTCCGGCCTGCGGCATTTCGACCAACCACCTCGATGGCACGAACGCTTGCGAAGGAACCCAGCTCGCGGAATCCTTCCAGCGGACCCCACGCTGAGAGCGTCTGCGCAACGCCAGCGAGCTGCAGTTTTACCGTCCAATTCGCGTGCGGCGAGAAACCCACACATGCACATCCTCGCGGCGCACCAACCGCCGACAAGGGCGCGATGTCGTGACGCAGTTCGCTGGCAATCGTGCCCTCCGCGTCCGCGCGCGCACCACCACAACAACTTGAGAAGTACGCAGGAACGACGGTTCCTTCGAACACGAGCAACTGCCCGCGCGTACGCGCGACCGCGTCGAGACTCTTCGCATGGTCGGTCTTTCCAACCCATGCCTGACTTGCTTCCGACGCATGCACATCAAAGTGCCGTCGATGCGACCACCGCGCTTCTTCGCACACCGCGTAACTTCGCGCCGCGATCGCCTGCGCCATATGCGCTTCGAGCGACCAGGTGTTGTAGATCTCCTTCGCGATAACGCCCGCAAGGTAGGTCTCGAGCCCGACATGCGCGACGACATCCGCACCGCCCTTGGTCTTGACGAGGTGAAGTACGCCGCTCCAGACTCCCCCGAGGACTCGGAACTCCTCGCCCGCGGAGCCAACCGTCTTGACGACGAGTTCACCCGGACCATCCACACGCATGCGTTTGCTCGCTCCACCACGCGGCGCGATCACCCAACCCTCAGGGACGGCAGTAATCATTGCGGGTGCGTTGACGCGCCGTACTTCTTCAGGCAGGCCACCGCTCGAAATCGCGAGGACCTGCCCCGCGACCCCAACCTCCAACGCCTTCCCCTGCACGACGCTCCCCACCTTGACTCGCACCGCGGGTTCGTTTTTCGGGGGAGCGGGTCGCTCGAGGCGCATCTCGGCCGGAGGCTTCGCGACTGGGGGCTGGTTTCCATCACCAGGTACCGCACCAGAACCACCTGCAGCCGCCCCACTCCCGGCTGCCGCCCCACTCCCGCCCGCGTTCGTCGCCCCGAGCGGCCCGCCACTGGCCGTCCGTGCGCCTTGCGGCGACTTGCAGGATGCGAGCACGCTGCCCGCGAGGCCCAGGGCCGCGACCGCGAGAAACGCGCGCCGCGCGACGGGGCGCGGTGATTCGGAGGAATGTGCAGTAGGAAACGACATCGCCTTGAAGCAGAAACAACGGCAGCGCCGACGCGATGCAAAAACGCGCCGAGCGTGCTATCAGGTCTTCGACCTGAGCACGCTCGGAACGCCAATCTCAATGAGGATTCTTTAGGTTATTCAAGCGTGCGGAGGTTGAGGCCCGCCGCGATGAGCTGATCCTTGATCTCGTCAAGGCTCGTCGCACCGAAATTCTTCACGCCCATGAGTTCCGCTTCCGTCCGCGCCGCGAGTTCGCCGAGGGAGGCGATGTTGAGAAGTTGCAGCGCCTTGCGGGCACGCACGCTCAGTTCAAGCGTGGAGATGGGCCGCGCGAGCAGCTCCTCTGGATACTTCTCTCGGAGTTGGTCGTACACATCGGTTCGCACTCGCGGAGCGGCACCTTCGAGCGACTGGCCGAGTCGAAGACCCTTCAGTGTGAGCATCTGCTTGATTTCTCCAAGCGACTGCTCGCCAAAGTTCTTGTAGCTCATCAACTCCGCCTCAGAGATGCGAAGCAAATCGCCAAGCGTGCGAATCTGCATCTTTTTCAGGCAGTTTCGCGCACGAACGCTGAGTTCGAAGTCGGTGACCGGTGTGTCGAGAATGACATTCGTACTCGGAACGATATCCTCCGATTCCACAACCATGTCGCGTGATGCCGAAACATCCTTGAGGTAGAGTTGGCCTCGTTCATGGTTTGGCTCGGTCGCGACCACCTGTTGCAACATGCGCTGTGCGCGAACGACTTGCCCTCGGTCCTCGAGGAGCACCGCGAGATTGACGAGCGCATTGAGGTGAGGGCGTCCGCCGTTGGTGAGTTCGGAGTAGAGCTTGATGGCCTCGTCCTCTTCGCCCACAAGATCAAGAAGGCAAGCGAGCCGGAAGGTAATGTTTGGTTCGTTGGAGCAGGTCAGTGCGCTGCGGTAGGCAGCAATCGCTCCAATCTTGTCGTGCGCGGCTTCGCAGCGCTGCGCCTCGCCAATCAGCGTCGCAGCCTTCTGCGCGTCGAGGGACTTACCACCAATGACAGTATCGAGACCATGGCTCAAGCGACAGCTCCAATCGAAACGGGGTTCCAAGCGAAAAACAAGAAGTAATCAATCGTACGCCGATCCGTGATCGGGAGGCAGAGTGTAGGGGCAACCGATGCCGCGAAGCAATTCAGTTATTGCCATACGCGATCCCAGCGCGCGGCGGGTCGATGACGGGAACTCAGTGCGCGCGGGCTTCGGATTTCGCCGAGAGCGGAAGGTCGCCGGCCGGCGCGTTGGGTGAATGCACGAGCGACGGAGCGTCCGCAACCTCTCCATGTGCGGGCACAAACGCGATCGAGAGGGCGCTGAGGGCGGCGATTGTCAGCCCTATGCTGATCCCGATGCCAGGGCCCGAGCTAGGTTCGAATCGATCACGACGGTTCATGTCCACATTCGTCGGCCTGGGGCGGCAACTCGCTTGAGCCGACTCCGGCGTTTGTGACGAATTGCGCCCGACGGAGGCAATCTCTCACCCATCGAGCAAGTGAATGCGCTTCCACCCGCCCCGCTCAAAACGAATCGCCATCACGATGCCGAATATCACAAGGTAAACCGTCGCCGCCAACCACGGGCCGATGGACTCGAGTTCGGGAAAAGACTGCACCATGAAGACTCCCCCCCCAACAATGATTCCCCACGAAAGCAGAATGGTGAGCAACCCTGGAACGAGCGTGTCGCCCGCCCCACGAAGCGCACCGGAGTAAATGATGCCGACTGCATCCAGCACCTGAAAGACGGCCGCGCACAAGAAGATTCCGCTCGCAATCTCGATGATGTGCGTCGATTGCTCGAAAGGCGCGTCGTGCGACAGAAACACTCGCGGCAGATCGGCGCGGAAGATGACGAAAATCGCGGCGCACAATCCCATCCACAGCACAGCGATCGAAAGCGCCGCGTGCGCGCTTCGCATTGCGCGATTGATGTTTCGCTCGCCGATGTGTTTGCCCACCAAACTCGTTGCTGCGGTTGACAAGCCGATCGCGGGCATGAAGGACATGTGCACGAATCGCTGCGTGATCCATCCCGCCGCCATGTGGTCAGCACCAAATCCGCCCGCCAACACGGTCATGAACAGCGCCCAACAGACAAGCTCGTTCGCGAACTGCAGACCAGCCGGCCAACCGAGACGCACGACTTCGAGAATCGCACGGCGATTCGGCCGCCAGGCGCGCCAAACTCCGAGTTCGCGATTCCACGCGGGGGAAAGAAACACGGCGAGCGGAATGAATAGTTCGACCATGGTTCCGATGACAAGGGCGATGGCTGCACCGTTCAGCCCATACGCGTGCGTGCCTGGAATGCCGCTGATCCCGAGGTTGGGCAGGCCCGCTTCACCAAAGATCAGAATGACCGCAGCGATGATGTTGGTCACGTTGCCCGCGATCGCGGAAAGGGTGACGACTTTGGGTCGCTGGAGTCCGAAGAAGACATTCGAGATTGCCTTCCCAGCGACGACGAAGACGCCGCCGACGAGAAGAATCTGCGCGTAGCTCCGCTCCATCTCCACGAACTGCTCGTCATGACCCATCGACTCAAAGAGTGGGCCAGCGAGCAGCGCACACGGGAGCAGAACAAGCAACCAGTACGCGAGCGCGATGTAAAGTCCCGCCCACGCGTACGACGCGATCTCGGTGAACTTCTGCGCGCCCACGCGCTGTGCGATGAGCGTGTTGATAAGTGTCGTCACGCCGAAGGCGAATGCGATGACGACCCAGGTCCAGATTCCCGCGTTGCCCTGTGCCGCGACTTCCGTGGGTCCGACCACTGACACCATGAGGCTGTCGACAAACTGCATGCAGGTGTAGCTCGCCATCGCAAGGACGGTCGGCCATGCTTGCTGCCAGACCTCGCGGATGTCGTCAGCCTTGGGAATCATGACGCGCAGGGTAGGCGAAGGCCTTGCATGGACCCCGACGATGGCACTGAGGACGCGTTGAATCAGATATTGATCGCTCGCTTCGTCATTTGAACAGTGCATCCACTGGGATAAAGACAAGTTTCGCAAGGAAGCGTCGACCGGCCCAGGATCATCGTGAGGAACAACAATGAGCAGACTTCAATCAAGGCTCAGCATGCCCCAGATGGCCGTTTCACTCGCAGCCGGCGTGTTTCGCAATCGCCCTGCGCACGCAGTTAGCGCTCAAGTTCCGAGCCTTTCGTATCGCACCGCAGAGTTTCCAACGCGATTGCATTAGGCTGGAACCGTCGGGCTTTCCAGTCGAATGGGTTCATGCAATGAAACACCTTCCAACCAAAATCGTTGTCGTACTCGCCGTCGTTGCGGTCACACTCGCGGTTGCCGCAATCTCTAGGTATTCGGACACCGCGAGACTCGAGGCGCGCGTCGCGGCGATGGAGACTGCCGTGAGCACCTTGCGATCGATGGCCTCCCGAGGCGACTGCGATGAGATGCTTGAGGCATTCGAAGTCGTCGCCCTCTCCCGGATTGGCGCGCAAGACCCGGACATGGACGGACATCTGCAGAAGCGCTTCGACACCGCTTCGATCAAAGCGACGGCTTGCCTGCAGGACATGCGCCCATGCGAACAGTCATCGACAGCGTTCGCGAACAGGCTCCATCAACTTCGAGTGGCGTTTGAAAGTTGCGGTTGATCGCTCGAGTGAGCCTGCACCCAGTCTCTGACGCAATGCGATTGGCGAGGGGCTACAGCTCCACCAGCACCATGTCGCCGTCGACTGGCGTTCGCGCCGGTGGCTGGTAGAGCGCGGACGCGAAACTCTCGCAACCCGCGTACTTCGCAATCTCCTTGCGCACACAGTCGGCGCTGAATCGCATGGGGTCCTTCGCTGCTCGCACTGCTGCAAGGTCCATGCCGATCTGCGCTTCGCTGCGAGCAAACTCCACGAGTTCGATCGCTTGCTCGAATGACTGCAATCGTCCCGTCGCGTTCTCAAACGAACCGGCCTTCTCAAGCCAGGTCGCGCCAGGCAACACAACATCGGCAACCGAAGTCAGCGCATTGGGAAGCGTGTCGATCGCAACAATGAACTTCCCTCGCAACGCTGCAACCAACGCCGGGGTCGTCCACGCGCTTGGGTAGTTGCCCGTGGTGATGACCGAGCCAATCGCGCTGTCGGCAACCGCGTGGACGAAAGCCTCAAACTCCACGATGCCGCCCGAAGCACCCTTCGACGCGAGGATCGCGTTTGCAACTCGGCGCGCGCCGCGCGCGTTTGGCGCCTTTTCAGCACGAATGACAAATCCGGAGATCGTCTTGTCTGCGCCGACAACGGGCACCGGACCAAGCCCGATGAGCGCGTTCGAATCGATCGAAAGCGCAAGGCGTACGAGCGAGAAGGTGTCCTCGCAGCTCAACATCGGGCTCAGCAAAACCGCGAGCCGTTTGGAACTGCGCGCGCGAAGCCCAGCGTCAACCTGTGCGTACGCGGCGTCAAAGGCGCCGCGGGGGTTGTCTTTCGAGAAGGTCTCTTGCGTGCCATCGGCACGATTGATGGACGGAAGCGTGATGCGATCTTCAGAGTGAGCGAACTTCCAGCCATAGCGCACTTCGTCCGTGATCCACCACTTGTTCACATCGGCGCAGAAGCGCGGCTTGATGCGATACACGCGTCCTTCGTTGTGCTCCACGCTGATGTTGTCGCCACTTGAAGTAATGCCATCAATCGACGGCGTCTTCTTCAAGAACCACACGCGCTGCTTGAACAGGAAGTCCTTATCAAGGAGCGCGCCAACGGGGCAGAGGTCGATGACATTCGACGCGAGCTCGTTGTCGAGCGCCATGCCGGGGAAGACATCAATCGATTCATGCGAGCCGCGACCGTCAATCATGAGCTCATTCGTCTGCGTGATTTCTCGCGTGAATCGCACGCAGCGCGTGCACATGATGCAGCGATCGCTGTAGAGCAGGATGTTTGGTCCAACATCCTTCTTGGGGTTCTTGATCTTCGCCTCTTCAAAGCGCGACTCGCTGCGACCGTACTCATAGGAGTAATCTTGAAGGTGGCACTCGCCCGCCTGATCACAGATGGCGCAATCCACCGGGTGATTGATGAGCAGGTACTCCATCACCGCCTTCTGATTCGCGACAGCCTTGGGGCTATCGGTGTAGACCACCATGCCTTCCGCCGCCGCCTGCTGACAGGTGGGCACGAGCTTGCCGAGGTACTCGAGCTTGCTCGTTCGCGGATTGATGCTCCACACTTCCGCGAGGCAGATGCGGCAGTTCGCTACAACCGACAGCGACTCGTGGTAGCAGTAATGCGGAATCTCCACTTGCGCATCGAGCGCCGCCTGCAGAATGGACTGCCCAGGCTTGAATGAGATCTTGCGTCCGTTGAGCGTCAGTTCGGGCATGGGGGTCGGATTGTAGAGGAGAGCCGCAGCCTTGCACGCTCCAACTTCTCGACTCCACCTACCCATGCGCAGGCGAAGTCGCGCCCTTGAGCGCGGCTGCAGGAAGCGAGTGAATCACGCGCGGATGGAGGAAGATCAGCGTCAATCTCACCGCCCCCCGCACGGACGGGTATTGCTGCTCCACGATGTCTCGATAGGCCTCGAGTTGCAGGCGATGATGCTCGCCCTGCGCAACGACTTCTTCGGCGCTGATCCGATCCGTCTTGTAATCGATGACCTCCGCGCTCGTCCACGCGCCAAGCTTGCCGTGCAATACCAATCGGTCGATCGACCCAGTGCGCAGTGCGCCAAGCGCGCTGCCTCGCCCGACATGCACAAACGCTCGTTCCCGAAGCGCGACGCTCGTGCTCCCCTCGATCGCCGCCGGAATTGCCAAGAAGGTACGAAGTTCTGTCCAACCTGCGACAAGCGTCTCGACCGACGCAATCTCCGTCTCCAACCAATTCGAGTCGCGTTCAGGCAGGATGCGGCCCAGGCGCTCCGTGATCTGCGCGCGCGCATCAACCTCAAGCGCGAAGGAGCTCGACTCACGGAGCCACTCGATACTTCCGAGCACTTCATGTGCAACGACTCCGCGATGCCGCGCGTCAAAGCCCGCGCGCATGTACTCCGGTCCCCGATCCTCGGCTGGATCATCCTGCTCCGTCAACGCATACGCGGCCGTCGCCTTGCGCGTTCGTCCACCGCGCGAGGGCGGGCACACCACTCGCAGCACTGTCGGTGCTAGTGCGGCATCGGACGCAGCACGCTCGATGAATGACGAGCCACTCGCGAGTGGCTTCCCAAACAAACTGCGCGTGACGCACTCCGTCGTGCTCGCATCAAGATCGGGAGCAAGCGCGGAGTACACGACACTCGCGAGCGCCTTGTAGTACAAGCCATCGACCGTTTTCGACTTGGGCGCTCCAACTGGACGCGCCATTACAAACTCAAGGTAGGACTTCGCGCGAGTCGCGCCAACATAGAGCATCGACAGCCGCTCCTCGAAGTTTGCCCGACGCGTCTCATCCATGACACTGTCATAGGCAGGACCGAGTTTCAACGACTCAGGGAGGCCGCGCAGAACTCGGGATGGGCGCCCAGTACTCCCGCGCTCGACGCCAATCGTATTCGGCCGCGAGAGCTTTCCCGACAACTCTGAGACGATGACGGCGTCCCATTCGAGCCCCTTCGATTGATGGAAGTTCACGACTTCGATCGCTGCTTGGGAACCCGCGACGCTCTCGTCATTCACACGACTCGTCGACGCTGCGAAAGCCAATTCCCCGAGACTTCGAGCACCGCGAGGGCCGGTGGATGCTTCGAGTTGCTCGACGAGCGCGGCGAGTTGCGTCAATCGAAGTCGATCGCGTTGCGAGAGGAGGTCTTGTGCATCAAGTCGCACGCGAACCGTATCAATCCATCGCGCAACCCCCGCCTCGAGAATCTCGCGACACAACGCGATTGACGCCTCCTCGCGTGCATGAGACCTCGCGCGGGTCGGGAGCAGCGTGATCGGCAATCGAAGCAGCGCTCCGAGTGGGCTCGAAACGACATTGAACAGCGCGGGAAGATCCTGAGAAGCATGCGCGAATCGCAGTGCATCGAGCACTGCATTCGCCGCAGTCGAATCCTCAAGTGATCCCCCACCGCGACCTGCCGCATCAAGTCCTGCCTCTCGCAATGCCTGCACAATGCGACCAACAAACGCATTCGACGCGACGATGACCGCGATGCGACCCGCACGAGCATCCACGAGTTTGCGCGCGCTCGCGATAATCGCCTTGATCAACTCGTTCTGGATCGCCGCGCCCCCCTTCAGGGTACGGGTGAGCGTCAAACGCACTTCCCCTTCTGGTAGCGCTCGCAAGTGCTGGGCCGATTCGTGTGGCGCGAAACTCTTGCGCCAGGAAGTCGCGGCCGCGACTCGATCAAACTGCACCACCGCAGGATTACTCGCAATGTCTGTGAAAAGCGCGTTGACGCACTCGACGATCGCGCGGTGGCTCCGGTAGGTTGTCGCGAGCGTCCTCCTCTCGAAGTGGCGGGAGAAGTCTTCCCCATCGGCGAATCGATGCTTGAGTTCTCGCAAGAGGCTCGGCTCTCCGCCGCGCCATCCGTAGATCGACTGCTTCACATCACCCACGCAGAAGAAACTTGCGCCCATCGCGCCTGCTCCGTTTCCCACGCTCGGCGGTTGACACACCAGCGTCGTCGCAAGTGGGCGAAGCGCGTCCCACTGCAGGAGACTTGTGTCCTGAAACTCGTCGAGCAAGAGGTGGGTTGTTGCACCGAAAGGATTCGGTTGCTTTGCCTTCCCGGACGCCGAGGCATTGGATGCGATCCAGTCTGCAACGACAGCCTCCGCATCACGCGCCACCGAATCGAAGGTCGTCAGGCCCCGCTCACGCAACACCGAGCGATACGCCGCGTCGTACCTCTCAAGCAGGATGCGCGTTGAGCGCGTCCGTTCAATGTAAATGCGTTCGAGGGCGCACTTCATCATCGCATCGAGTTCGCCAAGCGGCTGTGTGAGTGCATCAGGGAGGACAGCGCTGAAGTACCTCGCGGGCGAATTCTGCGTTGCGGCAGCCACATTTTTGAGAAGCGTCGAACCACTCAGCGACCTCCAATTCACAAAGTCCGCCGGATCTGCCGCCGCGCGTCGGAGCGACTGTTCCATTTTTTTGGTGTAGTGATCGTGAGTTTTCTGCGCGACGCCTGCCACCCTTCGATCGCTCGATCCATGCATCTGACCGATTGCCGCCTCGATCCGCTCTCGCACCGAGTCTATGTCCACGCGAGTTGGGAACGCAGCGTCGGACGGCCACTGCCAAGCCGACTCCGCAGCGCTGCGGTAGATCGGAAGTAAGTCCTTCAATTCAGTCGCGATCGCTGGCACAATGCTTCGACTCAGTCGACCTGCAAGAATGCCCTTCACGGCTTCAAAAAGCTCGGTCGCGTCCGTTGGATGTTGAAGCGCGTCGCGGAACATCCGCACCACCGCATCGTGCGCGATTCCCTCTAGTTCGTGCGCGTCCGCGGGAGCCTTCGCCCGCAGCACGCCCGCGCTTGAACGGGAGACGATCTGCGCGAACATGCTGTCAATCGTCCCCACGCGAAGCAACAAGATCGAATCGAGCAATCGCGCCAGGAGTCTGTGGACGGCTGTGAGGTTCGTGGCTGGCGTGCCCTGCGTTTCGCTCATCGCCTTGGCGAGTGCCTCGAATTCATCGGGGGAGACCGCCGCGCGCGCGATTCGACCAAGAATGCGATCACGGATTTCGCCAGCGGCCTTGCGCGAGAAGGTGGTGGCGAGCACGCTGTCGACTGGCGCTCCCGCGATGAGCAACGCAATCGCGCGTGTGGAAAGTTGGTAGGTCTTGCCACTTCCCGCACTGGCGCTAATCACGGTGTGCGCGAAGGTTGGTGATGGAACCGTTCCATTCGTCTGCGTCATGACTCCGCCTCCGTGGCCGGATCACTCTCCGCCGCCTCGCCTGCTTCTCGCTGTTGTTGCGCAAACAACTCCTCGGCGCGCACGATCGTTGCGCGACAAATGGTTCGGTACTTGTCGAACTCCTCGATGATTTCAAGCGGCTCTGGCCTTGGTTGCAGCGTCCGCATCCTGTGCGCGATCTCCTTCGCCAAAGCAAGCGCCTCCTGGTCAGCGGATTCTTCCCACGATGCGATCGACTCAAGCGTGGCGCCGCCCGCAGGCAGGATGATGTACCCAACCTCGACCCCGATCTTCGGCTCGGCGGCATCGTCAAGTGGCATGAACCGCTCCCAAGTGCTGCGGCCGAGCGCGCGGTACAGCGGCAACTGCAGGTTGAACCAAGTCTCCACGGTCTTGGTCCCCTTCACGAACTTCACATGATCGACATCGGCCGTCTTGTTCACATTGTCGAAGGACTTGAAGTCCAACAGACGCACGACGCGCTGCGCCTCGTTGTACTCGACTCGATCAACCTTTCCGCTGACCTCGACCGTCGAGCCATCCTCAAGGGTGAGAGAAGCGTTGAACGGGGCCTCGACCGCGAGAATCTTAAAACCCTCGGCGAAGGATCGATGTTGCCACACTGCAAACGCGTCGAGTCGACGGCGCATCTCCGAGCCCTGAAAGAGCATCTCCGCTCCAGACTCGTCGATTCCGTTCTCTTGGAAGTACGCTTTGAGCGAAGCGTGCAACGCATTTCGGATCTGGACAACCGTCCATGCGCGATGCGCGGCGAACGATTCGTCAACTGTCTCGCGAGTCTGTTCTGCCATCGGCGGGAATGCGAGTTCAATACTCTTGTGCAGCGCCGTACCAAAGTCCGCCATCGAGAGTTCGGAAGTCACCTCGCCTAATGGTTCAAGTCGCTCCGCACGCAAGAGGTGCCAGCGATAAGGGCATGCGATGAAGCTCTTGAAATCAGTGACGCGCAATCCTCGATCGCGCGGATACGCACGAACTTCGGGCAGTGCATCGAAAGGGCTCCGTAACGGCGCGTTCGCATTCGATGCGAACTGCACTCGCGACTCCAACTTTCGCGCATCGTCATCGAAGAATCGAACGGCGCGCGCCGCGACGACTGCATCGCTCCCTCCGAAGATCATTGGACTCGGCAACAACCCATCGCCCGAGACATCCACGCGCGGACAGAGTAGGAGAAGTCGCCCCCCATCCGTGTCACTGCTCGCGCCACCAAGTCGCTCCTTCAATTGGGAGAGGAGAAATCCATCTCGTGCGCGACGATGTTGCGTGCTTGGAAGCGAGAGCTTCGCCCGCAGTCGTGTGGGAAGCAGTCCCGTCTCCACGGGTACACCCGGAAGCGCTCCCGCGTGCACGCCAATGAGCGCAACTCGTGTCGCTGGATCAAACGGCAGTTCGAGCCAACCGACGGTTTCGATCGCATCCTCACGCACTTCCATCGGCAACGCCGTTTGCGTCAAGAATTCCTTGAGCAACGCGAGGGCAACGAGCGGCGTGCAACTCTGCGGCCCTCCTTCAAACCCGAGTTCGAAGCGCTGCAGTTCTGCAAGCACCATCCGCGCAGCCGCATCCTCGGTGTCCCATTCTCCACTTCGAAGATCCAACTGACGAAGAGCGTGACCCACGATGCGGCCAACACGGGCAAATGCACTCATGGGAACTCGTTCGTTCGAATCGTTCTGGTCCTGCAGCGCGCGGATCTGCAGAATGATGTCGAGCGGGAAGGTCATGATTCCCTGTGCGACTTCGTTCTCTTCGATGTACTCAAGAATCCGCTGCGTACTCCATCCCATGTATCCCCGGGGATCGGTGATCCACCGACCTTCGTCGGCAAAGAGCTTCCCAAACACCGGCCCTCGCAGGAGAGCGCAGAGTGCGGGCACCGCGCGCGATGCGTCCGAGCTGAGCGAATGATCAAGATCCAAGAGTGCGCGTCCGATCAGCGTCTGAGAAAGCAGCTTCCCTTTCGGAAGATGGAGCGTCATGCCATGCGATGCCGCAATGCGCGCCACAGGCTCAGCGAACTGCTCGTCGACAACTCCAATGGTGATGTCCTCCACGCAACAAGAATCCGCGCCTTGTGCCGAATCACTGATCCACGCAAGCAGGCGTGTTGCGATTTCATCTGCATCCTCGCAGGGCGCCAACGCGGCGTGCGCAAAGTCGATCCCGCACGCGAATGATGCATCGGGCACGCCAAACGCGTCGAACCGAGATGCTTGTGCCTCTGGGGCGAAGATACATGCCGTCACCGTCGCGCCACTCAACGCGAGCGCATGGCGCAATCTTGGCTGGATTTCGGTGATACCAATGAGAACCACGCGATCAAACTGCCCCGACCCCTTCGACAGCGCATCGATCGTTCGCGCGTCGCGAGTGGACACTAGATTCCGCGCGGCCAACCATGCACGCACGATCTTCAGTAGCGCTTGCACGCTCGACCAATGTTCAACCAGCGCAATATCGCCGAGGCCTTGCGCGGCATCGATCACCTGCTGCGGAGTCAAGCACGCGCTTTCGAGTTCGCCGAGTGCATGCAGTGGCACACGGGTGGCTTCGAATCGCTCAATGAGACTGGCATCCGAAGCCCCGTCCGTCAATGACCTCGCGCGCGCATTCGAGAGCGCATGCGCCCACGCGAGCCGCTCCATTTCAGGCGACGCCATGCGGAATCCTTCGGCCAGCCTCGCCGGAGCAAGGAGCAACTCTTCCACCCATCGCGGAGTCGTGACTGCGCTCGGAAGAAGCGGCTGCTCTCCCGCCGTTTCGGCAAGCGCGCGCAGAAACAATCGCCGCGCGCGTGCACCAGGCAACACGACAAGCGTGCGCGAAAGATCGATGGCTCCGGAAGCGTCACGCGAAGGAGCCGGATGATCACTTGTGCCGTGGAGCAGAAACCGAGCCGCGAGAGCCACCGGTGAAGTGGCTGTGAGATCCACGCCTGGGCAGGGCGTTCGCAAGAACACCCGATGAACACGCGGGGCATGCGCAGACGAGCAACTTCGAGTGGCGTCATCCATATCTCTTTGACCCATCCAATCTCACTTCTGTGGCAGGATTGTACGACTGCTCGCGTCGGTCGTCGATTTCAAAGTTCTGAAGCGGAGTGAAATGCTCCCCTCCGTCGTTTCAACATCGATCAACTCAACGCGCCGACCGTCGCCGAGGTCAAACGAAACGGCGGCACCTTGCGCAACTTGCGCTTCAAGGGAGGGGTCAAGCGTCTGCCCAAGCAGCCAGGCTCCAATTCCAGGCAAAGGCAAACGGCCAATCGCGGCGCTCACGCCTTCGACCCGGAGGCGAGGTGCCACTCCGTCGGCAATCACTGCCAGTCGTAGCACCACGCTCAGGCTGAACGGCCCGACCGGCCTCACAATGCATAGCCCACGACGACTTGCACAGAGCACGAGGTCGCTCGCTGCCTCAAGCTGCTTCAATGCTGGATCGTGCGCGATCCATTTCGGGAGTCGCGTCGAAAGCCAAGCGTTCACATCGTCGACTTCGATGGAGATCGCCCACGGCAACTCCTCCTTTCGCACGAATCGAATCTGCGACGCGATGCCGCGCTCGAGAAGTTCCGCACGACGGACTGCATCTTGAGGCATGCCTCCAACCGACGAGGGCGGAACCAACGCCAACACGAGCGCGCAAAGCAGAATCCCCCATACCATTGCGAAGAGCAGCCGCGTGACGCGCCGAGCGACCACGGTCACTCGTACCGCTTTACCACGAGTGTGTCGTTCTGGCCGCCAAATCCAAAACTGTTTGAGAGGCAGATGTCGACCTTAGCCTTGCGCGCGACATTGGGCACATAGTCGAGGTCGAGCTCTGGATCAGTCGTGTTGTAGTTGATCGTCGGAGGCAGCATGCCGTCGCGAATCGCGAGAATACAGGTGATGAACTCGACCGCGCCCGCCGCAGCGATCAAGTGTCCCATCATGCCCTTGATGGAACTCATCGGAATGTCCTTGGCGTGCTCACCAAACACGCGCTTCACGCCGCGCGTCTCGATGGAATCGTTTTCCTTGGTGCCGGTGCCGTGCGCGCTGATGTAGTCAATCGCGGCCCGACCGTCGCTCCGGCGAGCAAGCGGATCAATACCCGCCTGCGCGAGCGCTTGATGCATCGAGGCCGCGCCACCGCGACCTTCCGGCTGAATATCAGTGATGCGGAATGCATCCGCGCTCGACCCATAGCCAACCACTTCGGCAAGCGGCGTCGCACCGCGCGCAATCGCGTGCTCCAGTCGTTCAAGCACGACCATGCCGCTGCCTTCGCCCATCACGAATCCATCGCGCGTTGCATCAAACGGTCGCGACGCCTTCGTCGGATCGCCTTTGGATGTCGAAAGCGCGGTGAGGCGATTGAAGCCAGTCACGCCGAGCACATGAATCATCGTGTGCGTGCCGCCACTCACCATCACATCCGCGTCGCCCCGAAGAATGAGCGAATACGCTTCGCCAATCGCCTGGGTACTGGCCGCACATGCCGTGAGACAATTGAGCGCGGGACCACGAATCCCAAACTCTCTCGCAAGGTGCGCGAGCGGCATGTTCGGCTCTTGCTCCACCTCGCGCATTTGTTCAAGGCACTTGTGCGCGACATCCGCCCAACGCGCCGCGTCAAGTTTCGTTGCGCCGTCTTGCCACCCCGCGAGGTTCGCGGCGGCGTACTGATCGAAGTCGAGTACGCCCTCACCCGCGCCCAGGTAGAGACCAACTCGTTTTCGGTTGAGCGAGGCGTGTCGAGCGAGCCCGGATTGCGCCCACGCTTGACTTGCCGCACCGAGCGCGAATTGTGAGTTCAGTCCGGCCGTCGCATGCACTCGCGCATCCGCGACGAACTTCGCAACATCGTAATCTCGCACTTCCGCTGCAAATGTCGTGGGAAAAGTGCGCGCGTCAAACCGAGTGATCGGTCCCATGCCGCTCTCGGAGCGCATGAGTCGTTGCCAAGTCGCGTCGATGCTGTGGCCAAGAGGCGTGATCCACCCCATGCCGGTGACGACGACGCGATGCGAGTCCGTTCGTGTGCTCATGCGACACCCTGACTCTCGTACCGCGAGATGATCGCGGCACTGTTTTGTCCGCCCAAGCTCGGCGAGAACACTAATACATGTCGTAACGCCACCGACTGTGACGCCGCTGCGATCGCGCACACTCCAGGCGTGCATTGCGAATTCAACCGTGCGGGCAATCGCTGTTCGATGACACACTTCGCCGCAACCGCAACCGCAATGGCGCCAAACCCTGCAACCGTCGCGCCGATGTTGGGCGCAAGGGTGACGAGCGGCAGCGTGGTCGCCCGTGTGCCGAAGACGCGAGAAAGCGCGTCCGCTTCGATCGCGTCAATCGCAGAAACGCCACAGCCGTAGGGAATCGCCGCGTCGATGTCATTCGCCGAGAGTTGCGCGTCTCGCAATGCCGCTTCGATGGCATCCGCGAGTGATTCACCATTCGCGCCAGGAACGAGGCCGACGGTGTCTTCGCAAAACGACTGCGATGCGCCGGTCCCCGAGAGCATCGCGAGCACCCGCGCGCCGCGACCGAGCGCCGAGTCAAGTGCTTCAAGCACGAGGATGCCACCGCCCTCACCGACAAGCGAGCCTGCCGCATTGGGATCGAACGGCCGTACGGCCGTTGTTGCATCTGCGTCCACCGGGCAGTGCGCGAGACGATTCGCCAATTCTTGGCGGAGATACGCCATCGGATTCAGCTTGCTGTCCGCGCCGCCCGAAAGGCACGCGTCCGCCGCGCCGCGTTCGATCACCCGTTGACTCTCGGCGAGGCTCAATCCACTTGACGCCTCGTTGCAGGTAATCGTGTTCGAAGGGCCTTGGCAATCGTGAATGATTGTCACATGACAGGCGAGCATGTTTGGCAAGTACTTCAACAGCCAGAGAGGCGTGAGGTCTTGCATCCCCTGCTGCCCCCACTTCTGCGCATCAAACTGCTGCTGTTCGCCCTTGGAAGTCCACAGGGCTGCGGTCAGTTCGTCTAGATCCGCGGCAATAAGCCCCGCTCCGATCTGGCAACCGAAACGGTTGGGCTCGATGGTTGGCGGGGAGTCTGGATCGGTACCGCGCGTTGTGAGGCCCGCATCGCGCACCGCTGTGAGCGCGGCGCTGACGGCAATCTCGATGTCTCGCGCCATCACCTTCGTCGCCTTGCGGTAACTCTTCAGCACGAACTCCTTCACATCGAAGGACTCTGGCAACTCGGCACCGCACGCAGCCCGAAACCCACTCGCGTCAAACGCGCGAATAGGCGCCAACGCGGAGCGCCCCTCCACGAGAGCCGCCCAAAGCGGTTCGATGCCAAGACCAAAGGCCGTAGCAGGTCCAAGACCTGTGAGAACAACGCGTCGCCGCTGCATAGGGCGCGAAGTGTACCTGCTTGAGCGTCCGCGACTTGCGCATCCGTTTGAGCGGGAGCATGGAGTTCTGCCGTGCCAGAGCGCACGGACAAACTCCATTGCTCCCTTTCGACGCCGACGGGGCGAGTGAATCGCCACCGTCGGCGATCGAGCTCCGGGCGTCGGAGTGAGTCGCGAACTATGCATGGCATCCGTTTGAGCGGGAGCATGGAGTTCTGCCGTGCCAGAGCGCACGGACAAACTCCATTGCTCCCTTTCGACGCCGACGGGGCGAGTGAATCGCCACCGTCGGCGATCGAGCTCCGTGCGTCGGATTGAGTCGCGAACCATGCGCGGCATCCGTTGGAGCGAGGCTTGCGGACGTCGACCTAGTGTTTGGAACCCGAACCATGTCGCCTTGAGATCAGCATGGCAAGTTCGAGCGATTGCTCGTAGTTGAGTCGAGGATCGACGCTTGAGCGATAGGCGCGAGAGAGATCGTCGTCGGTCAAACCGCGCGCGCCTCCGGTGCATTCCGTGACATCCTCTCCGGTCAATTCAATGTGCACGCCTGCGAGCACCGTGCCCTCGTTTCGATGGATCTCGAACGCCTGCTCCACCTCGGCGAGGACATGCGCGAACTTCCGCGTCTTCACGCTTCTGCCCGCCCAGTTTCCACTGGTGGGGACGACCGTTTCCGTGTTGCCGTGCATCGGATCACAGACCCAAACCACAGCGAGTCCCGCATCGGTCACGGCGCGCACGAGGCGAGGAAGGCCATGACCGATCTGATGGGCGCCAAAGCGAGTCACGAGCAAGACTCGGCCCGCCTCATTACTCGGATTGAGCGTGCGAATCGTGCGCAGGAGCGCTTCCGCTCGCGTGTCGGGACCGATCTTGACGCCGATCGGATTCGCAAGACCCCTGCAGAACTCGATATGTCCGCCATCCGGATCACTCGTGCGAAGTCCAACCCACGGTACATGCGTCGAGAGATTGAACCAGCCTTCGCGGCGCGGCACTTGGCGCGTCAGCGCTGATTCATATTCAAGTAGGAGCAACTCATGACTCGTATAGAAGTCGACGCGCTGCATGGCGAGAATCGCGCCACCCGCGAGCGACTCCATGAAACGCAAACTCTCGCCGATGGAGTCCACCATGTGTTGGTACTCCTTCGCAAGCGGCGAGTGCTTCACGAAATCGAGATCCCAATTTTCTGGATGATGGAGATCAGCGAACCCCCCGTCGACAAGCGCGCGGATGAAATTCAGCGTCAGCGCACTGCGTTCATATCCTCGAAGGAGCAAGGTGGGATCGGGCGTCCGCGCCGCAAGCGTGAACTCTGGCCGATTTACATTGTCCCCACGAAAACTAGGCAACTCGACGCCCTCGCGCGCCTCCAGTGCCGCGCTGCGCGGCTTCGCGTACTGGCCTGCAAAGCGCCCGATGCGAATGATCCGTTTGCGGGTGCCATGCACCAACACGAGGCTCATTTGCAGAAGGATCTTGAGCCTTGCGGCGATGGCCGCAGACGTGCAGTCCGCGAAGTTCTCCGCACAATCACCGCCCCAAAGTATGAACCGTTCACCACGCGCTGCTTCCGCAAACGCCCCTTTGAGCGCCTCGATTTCGTAACTCGTCACCAATGGTGGAAGCGCGGACAGTTCACCAAGCGTCTGCGCGAGCGCTGCCGAGTCAGGGTAGTGCGGTTGCTGCACCGTTGGTCGAGCGCGCCATGACGAGGGCGACCAGTCCGATGGCGCTCCGGTCCCGTGCAAGGATGAAGCGCTTGGCGAAGTTTGGGCGTTCCCAGGGTTCATGGACTCCTCCTATCGGCTTAGGGGCGGATCCCATGAGCATCCGCGGCAGATTTTTTGCGCCGAATCTTGAGCGCTCGCGCGTGAATCTTGAGTGCTCGCGACTTGGAATCCGCGCCAAGCCGCAGATTCCTCGCTCGCTTTGGTACAGCCTCGCCGGCAGCGCCGGCATTCGGCTGGGCGAGTGGTTGTGCACTCACTCGCCGGCAGAATCCGCATTCGGTTGGGCGGATGTGTTGGACGAACGCAATCCACCACGCAGTAGCTCGCCATGCGCCGGTGCCGATTCACTCGGCCCGGCGGCGTCCAAAGGGAGCAGTGGAATTTGTCCGCGGCTTTGCGCGGCAGAATTCCACGCTCCCGCTCAAACGGATGCGGATGCGGACACACTCCGACGCACTGAGCTCGATCGCCGACGGTGCCGATTCACTCGGCCCGGCGGCGTCCAAAGGGAGCAGTGGAATTTGTCCGCGGCTTTGCGCGGCAGAATTCCACGCTCCCGCTCAAACGGATGCGGATGCGGACACACTCCGACGCACTG
>SXGS01755381.1_pt1 | contig 21237 bp, 23 predicted proteins | sample 3174681 | NCBI WGS metagenome assembly SXGS01 (sample SAMN11356861, study PRJNA531348) | freshwater metagenome | isolation source: freshwater sample F1-80 | place: China: Fuxian Lake, Yuxi | collected 2017-12-25 | reverse complement strand
TTACCGAAGTCAACCAGGACCAGCGCCGGATCATGGAATTATTGAAAAAGGACAAGTAGCCACAGGCTTGAAATCAAAAACGTAAAGAAAACCCGCTCTGGCAGCGGGTTTTCTTGCTTTTGACGGGGGGTAAAGTGCGTCAAGATTGAGTGATTGAGTACCGCGAAGAGATTTCATACGATCATCCGATCCAATTAATCGAGCACTCCCATGACACCTGATCCCATCATTCCCAAGGCCCCCAAACTCACCCGCACCGTTTCCCGCCGCCGGTTTCTACAATCAACCGCCGCAGTCGCCGCCGGCTTCCCTGCTATTGTGTCGGCGGCCGCGCTGGGAAGCTCCGGGCGTCCTGGAGCGAACAGCCGCATCACCATCGGAGTCATTGGAACCGGCAACCAGGGGTTTAATGACATCAGATCGATGATCCGGGACGAGAGGGTTCAAATCGTTGCGGTATGCGACGTCAACCGCGAAAGCATGGGCTATTGGAACGGCGCCATCGGAGGGCGAGAACCGGCGCGTCGATTGGTGGAAAAATATTACGGGGAAAAAACTCCGTCGGGCGGCTACAAGGGCTGCGATGTCCATGAAGATTTCCGAGACCTGCTGGGCCGGTCGGACATAGACGCCGTCCAAATCGTCACCCCTGATCATTGGCACGCAATCCAGGTCATCGCCGCGTGCAAGGCTAAGAAGGATATCTACTGCCAAAAGCCTTTATCCCTGACCATCGCCGAGGGCCGCGCCATGGCTAACGCGGTCAAAGCCTCCCGACGCGTCTTGCAAACCGGCAGTCAGCAGCGGTCCGACAGGAATTTTCGGCATGCGTGCGAACTCGTGCGCAACGGACGGATCGGCAAACTCCACACGGTCCGGTGCGGTCTCCCGGGCGGCACTCCTGATTTAGGCAAGACGGGTGACCGCAAGAAGCCCGAACCCGTGCCGGATGGTTTTAACTACGACATGTGGCTCGGACCGGCTCCAGACGCGCCGTATGCGCCCGCGCGATGCCATGTCAATTTTAGATGGAACCTCGACTACTCAGGGGGGCAAGTCACGGACTGGGGTGGACATCATCCGGACATCGCCCAATGGGGAATGAACACGGAGCGGACCGGACCCGAGGAAATTGTCAACGCCCGTGGGGTTTTCCCGCCTCGCAGCGATCTCTGGAACACCGCCACCGAGTACACCTTTGAGTGCCTCTACTCCAACGGCGTGAAGTTGATCGTTTCCGACAAGAACGAAATGGGCGTCACTTTCGAGGGCGATGAAGGCAAGGTCTTCGTCACACGCGGCAAATATCGAACCGAACCCGCTTCCTTATGGAACTCTCCCATCGGTCCAACCGAGACGCGCCTTTACCAAAGCAGGGATCACTTCCGCAATTTCATAGACTGCGTTTTGTCCCGGAAAGAGCCCATCGCCCCCTGCGAAATTGGGCATCGCTCCATCACCATCGCGCATCTGGGAAACATCGCGATGATGCTGGGCCGGAATTTGAAATGGGATCCGAAGAAGGAACAGTTCTTGAAGGATGACGAAGCAAACCGAATGCTGACCCGCCCTTATCGAGGGTCCTGGGTGCTTGGCTAAGCCATGACCATGAATCGCTCGTCAGGGTGGCGCGGCCGCGGAGCCGCGATTGTGTTGAGTCCAATTGAAGATTGAACCGGTTTTCAATCGCCACGGGATCCTCAAAACACGAGAGGCCGCGAAATGACTTGCGGCATCTCTCGTGGCGGGTTCATTATTTTCTCCATTCACCTGCCCCTGACACACTGAAACACTGACACAAGCCCATACAGGCTATGAATAAACGCCACATTTTCACGCGCCGGCATTTCATCAAATCTTCGGTGGCCGCTTTCGCCACGCTCAACATCGTCCCCAGGCATGTGTTGGGAGGTCCAGGACATACCCCTCCGAGTGAGATCCTCACCCGGGCGGTCATCGGCACGGGGGGCATGGGAATGGGGCATGTGGCCTCCATCAACACCGAGTGCAAACTGCTCGCTGTCTGCGACCTCGACTCGAAACATCTACAAAACGCCGTGAAGGCCGGCGGCAAGGATGTCAAAGGTTACAAGGATTACCGTGAGGTGATCGCTCGCAAGGATATCGACATTGTGCATATCCCAACCCCGCCCCATTGGCACGCGATCATCTCCGTCGCCGCCGCCAAGGCCGGCAAAGACATCTGGTGCGAAAAGCCCATGACCCGGACCATTGGGGAAGGCGACGCCGTAGTCGCCGCGGTGGCCCAGAACAAGCGCATTTTCAGATTGAACACCTGGTTTCGATTCAAGGATGGATTTTACGGCCTTGGCACGACCGCACAACCGATCCGCAAGGCGGTCATGCACGGGCTTTTGGGCTGGCCCTTAAAAGTCACCTTGAACGCCGAGACCGGATTTGATTGGAAGTTTTATTGGGTGGGCCGCACCGATCTCAAGCCTCAACCTGTCCCGCCAGAGCTTGATTACGACATGTGGCTCGGACCCGCGCCCTTCAAACCTTACCACCCACATCGTGTCCATGGCACTTTTCGCGGCTATTGGGATTACGATGGCGGTGGATTGGGCGACATGGGACAACACTATCTCGATCCCGTGCAATATATCCTCGGAAAGGATCAGGAGAGCCCGGTCGAGGTGGAGGCTGACGCCCCCAAGCAGGATCTCGACGCGGTCGGCATTTTCCGACGCATCCGGCTTTTATACAAGGACGGATGCGAAATCATCCTCGATGGCGAGAACCGCGATAAACAGGCCGCTTTTATCGAGGGTCCGTATGGGAAAATCATGAAAGGGCTCAAGTCGAATATCGTGGATCTGGAGAAAAAACTGGCGGGGATGGCGGATCCGGAGCCTCAGTTGACAAACTTTGTGGAGGCCGTCAGGACTCGAAAGAAATTCGCTTTGAACGAGCAGAACGGGCACCGTTCTTGCACGCTGGTGAACTTGGCCAAGACCGCGATGCAAACCGGACGAGTCCTCCGATTCGATTCGAAAAAAATGCGCTTCATAGGAGACGAGAAAGCCAATGCCTACATCCATCAGCCGATGCGTTCTCCTTGGAAATTGTGAGTGTCATCCATCGGAAGACGGCGGGATCCGATCATGGTTGGCGCATTCTGGATGGAGGAACGGCACACTTGTAGGTTTGCTTTGGGCAGCGGTGGTTCCAAGAGCAAAAGGTTCGAACTCGTGGAAAGCCCGGGATGGTTGAGGAGGAATCGTCCCCCCTTCGCTGGCCCCAAAATCACGGTCGGCTGATCTGATCAAACACCCCGCCCTCCCTGAAATGGGTCTTGTGGGCGTTCTGCCAGCCTCCGAACATCTGGTCCACTGTGAAGAGTTCCGTTTTCGCAAAGTGCGGGGCATACTTGGCCGCGATTTTCTCAGAGGTCGGACGATAAAAGTGGCGCCCGGCAATTTCCTGGCCTTCGTCCGAATACAAAAAGTCGATGTAAGCCCTGACGACGGCTTCAGTCCCTTTTTTCTTGACGGTCTTTTCGACAAGCGCGACCGGAGGTTCCGCGAGGATGCTGACCGGAGGCACGACGATTTGAAACTTGTCCGGGCCGGATTCTTTAACCGCCAGAAAGGCCTCATTTTCCCATGAGATGAGGACATCCCCGATGCCGCGCTGAACAAAAGTGGACGAAGAACCTCGAGCCCCAGAATCGAGCATCGGAACGTTTTTATACAAGCGCCGAACGAAATCGCGCGCCTTGGCGTCGTCGTTTCCATATTGGCGCAAGGCATAACCCCAAGCGGCGAGATAGTTCCACCGCGCCCCTCCCGAAGTCTTTGGGTTCGGCGTGATGACCGAGACGCCGGGGCGGACCAAATCATCCCAGTTTTTGATGGATTTGAGATTTCCTTGGCGCACCAAGAAAACAATGGTCGAGTGATAAGGCGTGGAATTATGGGGGAATTGCCGGTTCCAATCCTTTGGCAGGGAACGGCCCTTTTCCGCGATGGCGTCGATGTCGTAAGCCAGTGCCAGGCTCACGATATCGGCGGTCAAACCGTCGATGACGGCGCGAGCTTGCTTGCCAGAACCTCCGTGTGATTGCTGGATTTTGACGGTGTCGCCGGAGCGCTGTTTCCAAAAAGCTCCAAAGGCTTTGTTGATCTCTTGATAAAGCTCCCGGGTGGGATCGTAGGAAACATTCAGCAACGTGATGTCCTTGGCCACCGCTGGCACGAATGCAAGCAGTGTCAGAATCACCATCTGACTTGCGAAGAACCTGGAAATTTTCCGCGATTTCATAAGATCATCGAGGCGCCACGACGAAGTGAAAGAGGGGCCGAGGGACGTAGCGCGCTCTTGTTAGAGTCTCTTTCATTTAACATCTTGAAGCGTCAGCGTGTTCAAACTATCCAACAAACAATAAAGCACTGATTTACAATTAATCTCTAGTAAGTCAATAGGATAACGCATCTATATCTGATTTCAGGAGGGTCCACGCGTCTGTTTTCAGCGTTCATCCAACCGCTTTTGGCCAGGAATCCGGCGCCTCCAAAAGCCTTTGCCCACCCCAGGTGTTGGTCCAGGCGGCGGGTTGATGTTGATCCGTCCATCCACGATGGTGAGGAAGCCCTGAAAATTGTTTGGGCCGGTCGATTTCCAGATTGAATTTCAGGGTTCGTTCCTCTATTTCTGACACGTCGTGTTCGCCAAGGTGTTCTCCGCTGCAGTGAATGGTATCGAGGCCTATCCCGTGGAGGTTGAAGTCAACTCGGGTTGGGGAGATACGGTGATCGTCATTGTAGGCCTCCCGGACGCAGCCGTGCGGGAATCGCGAGACCGGGTGGTCACGGCGATGAGGAATTCTGGGTTTAAGGTGCCGATGGGGCGCACCACGATTAATCTCGCGCCGGCGGACGTCAAAAAAGAAGGCCCGAGCTTCGATTTGCCCATCGCGATTGGGATGCTGGCGTCGAGCGAACAAACGGCTCCGGTGCATCTGGAGCACTTTGCCCTCATCGGCGAACTGGCCCTCACGGGATCCGTTCGGGCGGTCAAAGGCGTCCTGCCCATCGCGCTTCGAGCCCGCCAGCTTCGGATGCGCGGCATCCTGGTCCCTGCTGACAACGCGCCCGAGGCGGCCGTCGTGCGTGGGCTCGAAGTCATCCCAGTGAGAAACCTTCGTGAAGCGGCGGAATTTCTCGAAGGGCGCAACCTGATCCCACAGGTCCGCCTCGACATCGAGAGTTTATTTGGCCGCGTCCCTGACGACGAACTCGACTTTCTCGATGTCAAGGGGCAGGAGACGGTGAAACGCGCCATGGAAATCGCGGCAGCGGGGGGACACAATCTGCTTCTGATTGGCCCCCCCGGCACGGGGAAATCGATGCTCGCCAAACGGATGGCCAGCATTCTCCCTCCAATGACTCTGGAAGAGGCGTTGGAAACAACCAAGATCCACAGCATCATGGGGCTGTTGCCGCCCGGAGAAGCGCTGGTGACCACACGCCCCTTTCGTTCCCCTCACCACACCGTGAGCGACGCGGGCTTGCTGGGTGGCAACGTGAATCCCACTCCTGGCGAAATATCCCTGGCCCACCACGGAGTTCTATTCTTGGATGAACTTCCAGAATTCAAACGCAATGTGCTTGAGACCCTGCGGCAGCCATTGGAGGAAGGCCGTGTCACGATCTCGCGCGCCGCTGGTTCCGTCACATTCCCCTCCCAATTCATGCTGGTGGCGGCGATGAACCCCAGAGGTTTCGTTGCCTTTTTGTGAAGTCTTCACAAGATGGCAAATACGAGAGAGTTACATCAACTTGATCCCCCGTGACGACGATCTTTTCGGTGATGCTTTCGATAAGTCGCCGCCTCTCGTCTGCGGTAAAGCTGGGCCAGGAATTGTAGAGGTCGGTCGCTTCCGTGATCACTTCATCGGCGGAAATCCGGTTGATCTTGAGAGCATCGAGCTCAGCTTCGAGTTGGGGCAGGGATGTTGCCAATTGCCGTTCGCGTTCCTCCAGGGGGCGGTAGAGCGTGCCGAAGCCTTCCGGGGCGATTTGACTCTCAACGTAGAGTCGATAGACTTTCTGCATCTCGGACTTGATGGAATCACGTTGTCGGACGTGCTCGGCGAGTCGGCGTTCGGTCTCTGCCAGATGTTCATCCGCGTGGTTCAGATGTTGTGAAAGCTTCTCGCTCGACACGAAAAATGCCCGCAGTTCCTCCCGAAAGATCGCTTCAATATCCTCCATGGGAATCTTGGACCTGCATTTCATGCAAATGTATTTGGGAGAGCGGGAGTATACATACATTTTGTGGCCGCAGCCGCACCAGAGAATTCCCGCAAAAAGATGCACGGCTTTGGGTCCCGGCGGCTTCTTGTCCTTGCGCTGCTTGAGGAGAGCATTGCAGTCGTTCCAGAGTTCTTCAGAAATGATCGCTTCGACGGGAGAATGTATCCATTCGGATTCCGGCTTTAGATGGAGTTTGCCCGTGCTGTCGCGGTATGTGTGGTTGGCACGATAGAGGCCCTTTGCGGTCGTGTCTTCGAGGAGTCGAAGGACCGTCGTATCGGTGAATTTGACACCCTTCCGTGTTCGGTAGCCCGCAACGTTCAATTCGCGGGCCACGCCCTTCATTCGCCTGTTCTTCACGAAGAGCTCATGCATGAGTTTTCGAATCGGGGCTTCCTTGGGATCGATAATGAGCTTGTTGTCCTTCCACTGGTAGCCAAAAGGCGCGGCACCACCCAAGCTTTTCCCAAGCTGTGCTCGGATTTTGATCGACGCTTTCACCCGGTCACCAATCTCTTCACGTTCCCATTGGGCCATCGCCGCAATGATGGTGTAAAACAGGCGACCCGCCGGAGTCGAGGTATCGATGGATTCCTGAAGGGAAATTAGATCGGCATTGTGAGTGCGAAAGTAATCGGAGAAATCCAGAAGCTCTCGCGTGTTTCGGGCCAGTCTCGCAAGCTTTGAAAATGCGAGGCCGGTGATGTGTCCCTTCTTCACATCCTCAAGCATCCTCTTTGCTTCGGGATGCTCGATGACCGATTTTCCGCTCACACCGGAGAGGTCATAGACTTCTTTGACCGTCCAGCCTTTGGCCTTGGCGTAGGAGCGGGCGCGTTCAAGGTGATGCTCAGGGCTTTCGCCTTTGGCCTGGTCCTCGGTCGAAACCCGAATCCAGATGCCCACAGGCTTTGAAATCTCCTTGGTCAGCGACAGCGCTTTCATGCTTGAATGATTGTAGGTGAAATGACTACAGATGGCAAGAAAAATGTAGCTGAATTACCTACAATTTGTAGAATGCTTCCGAATGAAGCCGGATGAAATGCTCACCGAAGCAAAATTGGCAGCATTGGCGAAGCAATTTCGAATCGCAGCGGGCAAGACGCGCGCTGCGGCCGCCCGGGACCTGGGTGTCAAAAGCCCTTCGATCTTTCACGCGGAGGAAAGCCCGGAGCAGAGTTTGAATAAGCTGAGAAGGAGGATAATTGAGCATTACTCGCCGTATTTGGTTAACGGGCCGGGATTCTGGCTGGAGAAGAAATAGCGTCACTTTCTCGGCTTCTTCATGGATTCGGCGATCATCGTCACCATTTGATGTTCTTTTTGTTTGCGCTCTTCGTCGGTGAGCGATACCTGAGTGGTCTTCACCTTGTATTTGCCCAATCGAAGTTGCGGCTCCGGCGGTGTGATCTCCCTTTTTGCCAGTTCCTCAAGATGGATAATGAATGACTCAGGGAGAAAGTATCCGACGCAGGAGGCATCTTCGGGAGAGAGGCATCCTGCAACCGCTTTTTGGATTTTTGTTAAGCGATTTTCTTCGGTACAGATCACGGCGATACTTCTGAAGCCTGCCTTGAGCCGGTTGATGACCTGACCCACTTCATGGTCGATGGTCGTGGTGAATGAAATCTCACAGGCTATCGAATGGTCTCTGTTTTGGATTGCAAGATCCACGCTACCATGAGGAACCGCCTTCTCGATAGTCGCATGGAATCCAAGGAGTTCCGCAGCGCGCTTGAGGCGGCCTTGGAGAGCGGTGTGCTGCGCTCCGCCTCGGCCCAGGTCGGCGGGTACAGCGGGTGTTGTGGCTTTTGGTATTGGCGGAGTGGTAACAATTGGCGGCGGAGATGTCGTTGGGGAATCAATAATTTGGTGGAGCGGGGCAGGAGCTTGCGATTCCACAGCTTCGTCTGATCGCTTGACCACAGGCTTGGCTGGTTGCAGGGGCTTTGCCGCTTCTGCGTGGGTCTCGACTTCGAGCTTCGAAAACAATTCCGCCTCCACGTCCGCGCGAGGTTTTCCATACCTTTTTCTTGAAGCCGTGATGACTCGTTTTCGGGTCTCCTCTGCGGCCTCCGCGTTGACTTCCTCCGGCAATGGAACGCGCAGGTTGAAATCGCCATCGCTCCGCTCAAGGCGACAAATAGCTTCGCCGGTGCCGAGATTTTGAAGGTCTTGTGCTTCAAAGTTGGAAAAACCGCTCTCCAAGGCCCGGGCGTCCGCGTCGCCCACGCGAAACACAATCCGGGTGTAGGGATTCGAGAGCACCGCACTTGCAACTTCGGGATCGCGCTGTAATTGGCGCAATTCCTGATGGGCCAGGATCAATCCAAGCCGATACTTGCGCGCCCCGGTCAAAATCTCCGCCATGCTCGGGGTAATGAAGTGTTGGAATTCGTCTGCATAGAGCCAGTAGTCTTTGCGAACGGTCACACGCTGGGCTTGGCGGCTCATGGCCGTTTGCTGGAACTTGGCCACGAGGAGCGAGCCAAGGAGGAATGCATTCTCCCTTCCCATCTGTCCTTGTGGCAGCTTGGCGAGGAGGATTTTGCCGGTGTCGAGGATGTTAGCGAAATCGAGACGATTCTCGCTCTGGGAGACCATGTAGCGGATGGGCTTGGGCGAGAGAAAAGTTTCGAGCCGGGTGAGCACGGGGCCGATGGACTTGTTGCCTGACAACTGCGGGAATCCCTTTTTCCAGTAATACACGATGTCGGGGTCACGTACCGTCGCCAAAAACTTGTCCCGAAAGGCTGGTTCGATCAGGAAGCGGCGCAAATCGGCAAGAGTTCCGCCACGATCGCTTTCGAGGAATGCCAGGATGGCGTTGCTTAAAACGCTGCCCATCTGATCACCCCAACTGGTTGAGAGTCTTTGGAAAACGGAAACCAGGTCGGATGAGAGCAGATTCTTTTCGAGATCACTGTGCGCTGAGAGAATATTGAATCCGACCGAATACTCTTCGTCCGATGGATCCACCAGCACAACATCCTCTATTCGATGCTCGGGGATGCTCCCGAGAATACGGTCAATGAGATCGCCATGCGGGTCGAGCACGGCAACACCCTGGCCGTTTTCGATATCCTGGCTGATGAGATTGAAAAGCAGCGTGCTTTTGCCGGTGCCCGAGGCACCGATGATGTGCGAATGTCGCACACGCTCATCGCTATTGAGGCGAACTTCGGTCATCCGTCCGGCATGTTCATTGATTCCGAGGAGTAACCCCTTGGTAGATAAGGTCGTTTTTGGGGCGGGTCTGGTCTTTGTGAGCTCGCGGCGTAATTTTGCGGAACGGATATTTGATGTTGGTCAATGGACGAAACCAAGCAATTCGTCCCGGTTGAGCACCATTCCGTTGCGCCTGGATTGTCGCCGCCAAACATCTTCAGCATGGTCTTCGAACGGGTAGTCGTCGTTTGCAAGGGGGATGAGTTCGTTGCCCTGCAAGTCGGAGAGTCCGCTTAGGACGGACGCCATCTCGCGGGCGATTTCCCACGGACGTTCATCGCTCCGAACTGCCAAGCGAACCACGACGGCAAAGAGTGATTGCGATACTTTCTGTTTTCCCTGAGCCAGTAACTCCGGTGCGTTCACAAAAGCAGGCTTGCCTTCCACATTCGAAACGGCGCGAAGCAGGCTTTCGGCCCATGCGTGTCTTACCGGTTGAAAAAGAACCTGGAAGAGACCGAGTTCCCCCTGCTCTAAACTGGAAAGCGCAGCGGTGAGCCCTATGAGCACATCGGGGGCGTTGGTGGAGAGCGGAAGGGCGAATTCCCGCGCGAGTCCAAATTCAACAACGGCCGTTTCTGTGTCGGAGAGTTCCTGCCAAGCCGTCTCGAGAACATTTTCTTGCCGCATGAATACGGCATCCGGGAAATGTGCCTGCAATTGGCGTTGCACCGAGAAAGCGTCTGCCGGGTGTGTGACGAATTGCGTGATGATGGCGTCAGGCAAACCGAGAAGTTCAAAGCCAACGGGTTCCCGCAGGTATGCGAGGGAGCCGAGGAAGTGAGCGAAAGCATCCAGGGAGGCATTAAGGCGAGGCGGCAGGGAGGCTTGCAATTCAACCAACTCGCCTCGTTCCAATGGTTCCGCCTCTGGTTCCTCATCCTCACCCGGTGCGGGGGGTGGTAATGGCACCGTCTCCGGCTTCAGGCGATGTGCCAAACGCTTTACGAAGGAACTGAGAGCGGTAGGTCGCCGTCCGTCATCAGTGAACGTGCCTTCGGGAAGAAAGTAGCCAGGGAAAACTTGGAAGGGCGGTTCAGGAATCACTGGCCCTGGCCAGACTCTGTAGCCTCGCCCGCGCTTTTCCCATTCACGGAACTGATGGGAGAGTTGTTCGTCAACCCAGGCCATGACGGCTATCCCTTACGCTCGATTTCCACTCTTGGGTGAATGGGTCTGTAGAGTTCGCCGAGAATGGGAGCTTGCTCATATTGTCGAATGAGCTTCACACCCTTGCTGCCGGTGACTTCCTCGGCGAGTTTCTTGACGACGTTTGAAACGGTGTCGAGGTACATGAGGCGTGTGTCCACTCGGTAATACGTCTCTTTACGAAACCAGCGCTCATAAATAGGTCCAACAACTGGGGATTTGATCAGGGCAGCGTCGATGTCATGGAGTCCCATCGCCACGGCATTGCGGAGCAAATAGATGAGGAAGGCGAACATCACAGCCAACAAAAATGAACCCAGGAAGAAATCGAAGATCTTCCAAAAGACTCCGGTGAACAAGCACAGTCCGATGATTACGGTGAAGAGTTGCCAGAGATGAATCACGGCGGGAATCTCCGCCATGCGGCAGGAGAAAAAGAAGCGTGTGCCGAACGGTGCGGCACAAACGTCGAACACCAGTCGCTCTCGGAGCATCCGCAAATAAACGCGCTTGTCGGAAACCAAGCCGCCCTCGGCGAAATCCACACGGGACATGACGAGGCCGGGCACTTGGCGGAGCGATATTTCCTTCTCCACCGCATCATAGAACGCCAAAGGGGAAAACTGAAATTCTTCCGCGAAAGAAATCCAGTGTTCGAGAACCTCAGCCTTTCTCTGGAAAAAGTTGAACATGATGACCGTCAGGCGAACTCACTCGAAGTGTACGATCCAGGATCAAGACCGTCCAAGCCCCATTTATGATGGCCTCGAGAAATCCTTCGCTTTTGTGGGGCTGGTCAGGGTGGATCATTTCAGGCGGGAGGGTAGCAACATGAGCCCAAGTCCCATCGCGAGACTCGTGTAGGCACCGTAGTCGAGGGTTTTCAGAATGTCGGTCCCGTCGGTGTAAATCGCCACCATCAAAAAAAAGAAGGGGAGACATCCAGTAGCTTGGGCAATGCTTTTCTGACCCGCTTTTGCCAATCCGGCAAAAAAGGTAATTGCACTGAAGGCGGGGATTGCCCAGAGGAGCAGGTATTTTCCTTCCTGTTTCGCAAGCTCAAAACCAGAGGGCTTTATGAGGAGCACATTAATCCACGGCAGGAAGAATGCGACCAGTAATCCGAGGGCACAGAGACTGATCAAAGACGAGACATTCAGACTCACACTCGATTGGTCACTCGCTGAGTTTTGAGGAGATCGGTTTTCATTGCTTTGGGTTTCGAACGAATTGTCAGGCATTTTCTTCCTTTTCGATGGATCCCGCACCGACACTTTTGAGGCTCTGCGACCAAGCTCCAAGCGCATCCTCCAGTCAACATTCGGGATGGTGCTGCTCGGAATGCTCTGCCAAGGCAGATTTGCTTTTGGTGTCTAAACAAAGTTGGGCGGAATTCTTGTTTTCCTCATATCGCAAACCTCCAAACAGCAGGGTTGGTATGCGGCTACCAAATTTTGATCGGCGAGTCAACAGACTTCTTCGATTACAAACATTTTCAACTTTTATTGAAAGATTTCGATTTTTGATACGTATGTAATTGGTTCGGGTTGTTGACTCTCGATGCGTTGCACGCGGTTTTGGCGGGCGAACCAGTTTTGTGATCCCAACTTCCAAAGAAGCGAACTTTTCAGATCGACTTCAAATAGATCGATGGCGGGGAGCAGATCAAAAAAGCCCGACCAGAAAAATGGTCGGGCTGAGAATCTAGGAATAGAAATAACCCAATTCCCGTAAGGATACAAAATCCTTGGTTCGTTCGTTAGTGCGCTGTCCAAGGATTACGTGGTCAACCACCTCAATCTTGAGGAGTTGGCCAGCGCGGATCAGGTCCCTGGTGACTCTAATGTCGGCTTCGCTCGGTGTCGGATCCCCGGAAGGGTGATTGTGTGCGAGTATAATCGAAGCTGCCCGTCTAGTGATGGCATTACAGAAGACAACCAGAGGTGACACGACCACGGTGTCGAGTGTGCCCTGGGCGATGTTTTGAACGGCAATCAAGCGCCTTCGCGTATTGAGAAAGACAACTTGAAAATTTTCAACCACGTAGAGGCGGTTTTCCTCCCGGAGCAGATCTGCGATTCGGTCTGGGTTGTCCAGAACCGGTGACTCCGCAAAGGTTTCTTTGCTGAGCCGTTGAGCTAGGAGGAAAGCGGATTTTATCGAAGCGGCCTTCGACATCCCAACGCCACGCATTTGCCGCAGTTCGTCAAAGGATGCCTGGGCAACTTTTGTGAGGCTTCCGAATTTCTTAAGGAGGGCTTCGCCGATATGCTTGCCTGCCAATGTGGAAAGAAGCCAGCTATTGGGAGCGTGATGGAGGTCTTCCACGAAATCCGCAGCACCCTCGGGCGTGTTGCAGAGTTCCATTTCCTTCGGTGTGGAGCATTCCCGCAACGAGATTTCCTTCCACTCCTGTGGCTGTTTTCGTTTGTGCCGTGTTGGTTCGAACTTGAACAAGTCCAATTGTTCCATTGTTCTCCTTCTGACCGTCCGCCTGTTGTAAACAGGTAGCTCTGGTGGGGTTCTCCTTCGCCGAGAGCGTGGACGGCCAATTGCTTTGGCAGCGAAGGGGTTTCAATGGGACTGCCGAAACGGAGAGGCTCTGCTGGGGTCAAGAGTCTTTCGGCAAGCGCACCTTGGTCGTCAAACGATCGGCCTTGGTGATCATCCAGAACTGGACTCCACTTGAGGAGTGATAGACGGAAAAGAGGCGCAGGCGTCGCGTGAGCGATACTTCATTCTCCTTTCGATCCTCCTCCCCAACGTCGCCCCAATCACCGGCTTGGTGACGTCCTATTCCCCGCAAAATGTCTTCTTGCGTGAGTCGGGCGAAGGCATTCTGTGTTGCGACGATGCGACCAAGCCGAAACTTGGCGACCGGAACAGTGTTCGCACTCATAGGCAATAGTCCTCGAATGTTGCAGCCAGTCCGTCTTCGTCGTCGCCAAACAACTCTTCAAGCGCCGCCTTGGTGTGAACTCGGTCAGGGTTTGGTTCTGCATCTTCGGGACAACTCGGGCAGCGAACGACATTGGTAACGGTCTGTCCGAACTCCCAGCCGGCAGCTTGGAACTCCTTGCGGTAGCGGTCGGAAAGTTTCTGACTCTGTGGGAGTGAAGGCCAGGCTTCGGCTTCCTCAACACCCAATCCAGTTTCAATGATGGCTTCGTGCCAAAGGTGATACACATCCCAGGGCTCGCCACAGGTGGAACAATGAACATCCATATTGATGCCTCCTTTTAAGCGAGCAACGCTGCCACTTCCTCGGCGCTCAAATGTTCCGGTTGCCGGTTTTCCTGGCCAAAGACGTGAGTCTTAACGAATGCGAACTTGGCCAGTCGAACGGTGATGTCCTCGCGTCCGGTTCGTCCCGCCTCGTCCTCATCAAGGATGATGATTACCTGGCTGTGACGGTCGGTATGTTTGCGAATCAACTCCTCCTGTTCTTTCGACATGGTGCTGCCCATGAGGGCAACGATTTTCCGGCAGCCATGCTGATGAAACTTCATGCATCCGAAGAAGCCTTCAACGATCACCAGTGGCTTGTCATTCGGCTCCCTCAGAGCGCGATCAATGTTCCAAAGCTCCAATGATTTGCGGAAGCCAGGGGGGAGCTTGTATTTCGGAGTGTCCCCGGGTGGCTCCCCTGGGAAACGTCCCGCGTAGGCCACAACGGTGCCTTCTGGGTTTCTGATGGGGATGGCAATGCGCCCGGCCATCATGCCTTTCGCGCAAAAGCCCAAACCGAAATCCGTAATAGTTTCCGGTGATAGGCCGCGCTCGGCAAGATACGGGTGATTCCTTTCCAACTTATCCAACCTGAACTTCAATGGTGGATTTGGGCCTGTTGTCTCCGGGGGTGTGAGGATCTTCGGTGGAACAGGTTTCTGCGGAGCATCCCTCTTGGACTCTGGAGCTTCGGTTGATCGTGCCCTATCCTCCTTGGAGTCCACTGACATCGCGTTTCGATCAAGCTGAAACCATTCGATGCCTTTGAGCGCGGCGGCGTGGATGGTGATCTTTTCCATCCTGGCGATGAAGTCGAGGACATTGCCGCCAACCTTGCACTCACTGAAACAATTCCAGATGCTTTTCCCGATACTTACCCGGAACTGGGTCGGATTGCTGCCTTTGTGGATCGGACACGGGCCGCTGAGCGAATCTCCACTTTTCTTGAACTGGTCGAGGAGACCGTAATGTTGGAGCACCTGCTCCATGGTGATGGCCGCTTTGACAGCCCGGAAGTCGATGAGCGATGATTTGGGCATAGATATTCCCTTCTTTTTTTGTGAGGAACTAATGACGGTTCACGAAAATGAACCGCATCCAAAGGCTATGATATCGCCTGGGTTACCGATCCCACTAGGAGGGGAGATTTGTCAGTTTGGGCAAGAAATCTGCTAGGCTAATCCAACAGCCGGGAGGTCTCGTTCTGCCTCCCAGCTTGCCAGGCTTGGTCAAGAATATCCGTGGGCCGCGAAAGAATTGTCCGGTCAGCGAATACGAAGAGGCCGTGACCCCGTTTCAATTCCGAGCAGGCAGTCACAAGCGACTTTACGCGCTCGGCGCTCGATGCAATCGTAAGCACGCGGAATCGGTGGAAACCAAATCGGCTGCGGTGAATCGACTGCTCCCAGGTCGCTTCGTAGGCGAGGAGTTTGCGGAAAAATGAAGTCTGTGTGAGTTCCTGCCGTTTGACGGGCATTGTCCCCCGGTCGGCTTCGAGAAAGAAGAAGCAGCGGTCGGTCACGCCACTTTGATTTTGGAATTCCAGTCCGAAAGCACGGTCAGGCATGACACCAAGGGCCACGGAGTTGCTGATATTCACTTTCCAACGGAACGATTTGCGTTCTGATCCCAGGTCGTGGGAAAGCAATTCGTCATCGGACAGAAGTCGAACGCGACCACTTTGCTGGCAGGCGAGTTCAATCGCCACCATAACATCTGAAACAAGCAAGGCATGTTCGAGGAAAATTCTCCCAACGGAGCGGTTCTTTTCGCCCCAGGAGGGGTCACGGAAAGGGGTACCCTCTTCCTGTTTCAAAACTGAGGCACTTTTGCTCCCTAAGCCGTAGACCATGTGACGGGAGCCACCCTGGTGATAGTAGTCGATCTGGGCGCGGGGACGCTCCAGATATCCGTGGTGGTAGAGCAATTGGAGTCGTCGCAAAAGTTGCTGGGAACTGCCGCCCATAAGAGCGACGAGGTGGGAGGAACGCAGAAAGCGGTGGCGGTGAACCAGTCGGATGATCTCACGGTCGCGCTCCGTCAGTTGGATGGGGGCAATCGCGGCTCGTTTGAATCTGGGTAGGCGGGAAGAATCCATCCTCCCAGGGTATCTGGAATCGAGGAGGCGAAAAAGCCGTCAGGGCTTGCGCTTTGGGGTATCTTTGCTGGCTTTCTTGATAATATCCGCCAAATCGACACCGAGACCGGCAGCCATCCGCAATGCGGTTTCCAGAGACGGTCGGCGCAAGCCACGTTCTACAAAGCCAACCATTTGCTGGGATATGCCGCTCCGCTGCTCCACGGCGTATTTGGATAACCCTTGCCGCTCTCGCTCCTCGCGCAGGAGTTCAACAATCCGCCCGCTGAGTTCGGCGTAGGATTTGTGAGCGTTCACGCTCAAGAATTACGGGCAAATCGAGTTGACGGACTACGATACAACTGTTACGTATTCATCATGACCTTTATCAAACGTATCGGCCCGGATCCGCATGCAGATGGCACCCAAACCCCTGCCTGTTACGGTTGTCCTGATATTTGGGAACTCGACAATGGAGATTTTGCGGTGATTGGTCAGGACATCACAGCGTGTGCCGCACAACTGCCGTCCTCAGCCAACTGCGGACCGGATGAACGGATGGTTAGGATTCCACGGAAAACACTCATCCTTGCCCGTCCGCATATTCCCGATAACCTGTAGTGGGCTTCCCGATTTTCCTCCGCCATGCTACCATGCGAGAATGGGAGCATGGATCGCACAAAACTGGTTCGATCTACTCAGCGCTGTCGGTATTGTCGGCAGCCTCCTTTTTACCGCTGTTTCCCTTCGCTCGGAGACCAAAACCCGGCGGATTGCCAATCTTCTCACGATCACCGAGAATCATCGGAAACTCTGGACAGAATTCTCCAAACGTCCAGACCTCGCGCGAGTTCTGGAAACGGCACCGGCTTTGAAACGGCGGGGGATTACTCGCGAAGAAGAGATATTCGTGAACATGGTTATCCTCCACCTGAGCAGCGTGTATCATGCAACCAAGGATGACTTGGTGATCAAACTCGAAGGACAGCGCCGGGACATTTGGTGGTTCTTCTCACTACCCATTCCACAGGCGATTTGGGAAAAGACAAAGATTCTCCAGAATGACAAATTCGTGGAGTTTGTTGAGAAATGCCGGGAGTGGAAGTGATGAGCGGAGCAGGCCTGGCTTTGGGCTTGTCCATACCGCCCTGGGTTCGTCCTACGCGGTGCCAAAATCAGCCGCCATGCCTGACGTTCCGGCAATCCAAATTCCGGGACGTATCGACCGGGGAATGACGGCTGGTTTTGAAACCGAAAGCGAATCCAGAAGAGAGCGAAAGCTCACTGCACGCGGTCCAATTGCCTTTTGATTTCACGTGCGATGATCTCGATCAAATCTTCCACGTCTTCCAGTTTCTTGAAAATCCTTCGACTTAACTTTAGCCCATGGAGCGCATGATCTTTGATTCTCTGTGGGAGCGGTCTGTCACCGCGTTTCTTGACTTGCTTCTTCTCCCCGGCTCTAGGGCAAATTCTCCTTTCGTGGGTTATTTTTTTCATATGCCTACAGGATACTCGATGGGAGAATCTGACAAAGACGGGGATTCTTGACGGTTGCGGAAAGTCGAACTCCAAGATTTGCCACCCTACTGGCGCGGATAGTCTGGCGACCCATCCTCGGTCGCGCTCTTGCAAAACAAAAAACCACCCGCTTCAATCGGCTGGTGCGCAACGAACGTATCCCCTCAGAGCAGTTCTCGAAATTGGTCTTCCGATAAACCAGCTTGTTTGAGGATCGATTTGAAAAGGCCGCGGTGGAGGTCGCCTGAATGCATCGGAACGGATGTCATTAGGCGTCGGCTTGGTTGCCACAAGTACAGGTGACTACCCTTCTGGTGATGCTCGACGAAGCCCGCCTTTCTCAGAGCCGACACAACCTCTCGCGCACGAGGAGTTGGCAGGCGGCTCATACTCTCTGAGGCAAGCTTACCTGGATTCCCAGGGATATCGGCTGATAGGGATGACTTTCAACCGGAATTGGTTCCCCGGCTTTGACGAGAGCTTCAAGAAAGCCCTCAATGCACTCTTTGGCTCGTTCCACCGCCTCCTCAAATGTTTCCGCTTGGGTGCAACACCCCGGCAACGCCGGCACGAAGACATCGTATCCGCCTTCCTCCGCCGGTTCGATTTGAACTGTGTAGGTGTATTGTTTAGCGGCCATGAGTGAAGTCTACCACAGTCGGTTCATTTGAGGCAAATGCGCGTCAGTGATCCAGAATCGGGGACAGGGGAGGACTTTCGAGATCGCGATTCTCAATCATTTTGGCAATTATCGCGATGGAATCGTGATACCTGCGCGCTGAGTCTTTTTATGAGTGACCATTCGACGCCATCCAGCGATTCATCTTGTCCTCGACGATGCCGCGCGGGGTCGCAAATCGCTCCCGTGACAGGGCGATCAGCTTGTCCTTGCGTCCAGTTCGATTCTCGATTGGCGGGAGCATCTTCGCTCGAAAAGGTGTGGCATTGGTTCCATCCTCCAATAACTTCACCACGGCCTCGTAACGATTGAGATCCGCGAGAACGCTCGCCGGGAACGTCTCCCCGAACTCCTGTCTCATCACATCCGCGTCTGCGTGCCCGATGCGGAAGGCGATCAAGGTTCCGACATTGCCGAAAACCGCCTGGCGGATCGGTAGGGAAAGCTGATCAATGTATTGATGGGAGAGGGTCAGGCACAGGCGGTATTTGCGTGCTTCCGCGAGGGTGGAGGCAAAAGCATCCGTTGAGAAATTTTGAAATTCGTCCACGAAGAGATGGAAATCCAGGCGTTCCTCTTCCGGACGGTTCGCCCTGGCCATTGCGCCGAGCTGGAATTGGGTCGTGAGCAGGGAGCCGAGTAGGTTTGCCTTGTCATGACCGATCTGCCCCTTGGAGAGATTGGCTATGAATAGACGTTCGTTGTTCATGACGAAGGGGATGCTCACCTTCGTTCTGACCTGACCCAGGATGTTTCGAATGACTGGATTGAGCAGAAACTGTCCCAGCTTGTTCTGAATCGGCGCAATGGCTTCACGCTGAAAACGCGGGTCGTAACCGGCATATTCCTCGGTCCAGAAGGATTTGATGAACGGATCCTTGATCTGTCCGATCACTCCCTCGCGATACCTCGGATCCGTGAGCATTCGGTTTACCCCGAGGAGGGTTTCACCTTTGCAATCGAGGAGTGCTGAGACGGCATTGTGGAGAATGTATTCGAGTCGCGGCCCCCAGGAATCGCGCCAAATCCCTTTCAAAGCGGCTACCACCCCCGAGGCTACCAGGTGGCGGCCATCCGGCGGCACATTGGCGAGAATGTTGAGCCCAACTGGAAACTCCAAATCACCCGGGTTGAAGTACACGAGATGGTCGGAGCGGTGCGGGGGAATGTGGTTGAGGATCTCTTCGGCAAGGTCGCCGTGGGGATCGATGAGTCCGACACCATGTCCGAGGATGATGTGTTGGATGACGAGGTTGCGGAGTAATGTTGTTTTTCCCGAACCGGTTTTCCCAATCGCATAAACGTGCTGCCTCAGATCAACCGGAGAAATGCCAAAAACCTGCGGGTCACCCCAACCGTGACGTTCTCCAATTGTAATGTGTGGCTCTTCCTTCATGGTTCCAAAATCAGCCGCCACTCCTTCCTCGGGGCAGAGTTCGGGGTGTGGAAAACTTCCCTGGGGATTCCATTGCAAGGATCCTTGCAGGGAAACGCCGACAAATGCTTTTGGGGCAAGCCGACGAGGTAATGGCGGCTGGTTTTGGAATCCGAATCCATTCCGTGACGGGGAGAAGGCTCCGGCTCCGAGTCGGGAATGCGGCTCGGTCGCGGAACGATATCGCGGGCAAGCGGGTCGCAGTTTGGATCCGGCGGCAGGTCAGTCGAGTGGTTGAGAATTCCGAAAACGACGGCATGTCACAAAAAACTGCTGCACCTAAAAAAGGCACAGCAGTGACTGACATGTACATTCCGGCGCCGTGGTCTCAGGCAAGAATCTCAGTTCTTCTCGACCGCAGCGGGTGTGAATCCAAATTCCCGGTCAAGGATGTCCTGAATGATTCCCGTTCTCATGGGAAGCCGCCAAAGATCCCTTTTGATAGTTTCAGTCGCCGCGTTGAACAGGCGCCAGACGGTCTTCCCATCCTTTGAGAACTCGGGATGTCGCGGCTCCCTCCATTCCTTGAGCAAGGCTGGAATATCGGTGACATTCACGGCTCCCTGGTCATAGCACTTGATGACCAAATCATGCGCTTGAGCATCCGGGATCTCCGTCCGGCGATACGCTTCAAAGGAGCTCGATTGAGCGGCGAACTGTTTCGGCAGCCCCGCGATGGTTTGGGTGATGACCCAGGACAGATCTCGCAGGAGATTCGGTGTGTGCCTCCGTTCATAGGTGATCTCTGAACCTCGAAACGAAAGGTTGTCGCACACGAACACCGTGGCTCCGATGCATAGTCCGCTCGGAAGGGACTTGTCATAGGAGTTCCTGATGCCGATGACGCAACCGAATTCCGTCATAGTGGATCCTGGGATTCGAACGTGCAGGAGACCGAAGAGACGCTGTCCCTCTTTTGCGAGCGCCAATCGTTCTTCTTTGATGACAATCCCTTCGACCGCCAATTGCTTCTCAACTCGTGTCACCAAGGACTCGTGGGGGAGAGGGGTATAACTTGAAGTAGCCGGTGGGATCGGAACGGCAAACACTTCCTCTTTGGACCTGAGTTGACCGCCGCAGTGAAGGATGAGGCCATTCATATCGAACCTCCGTCAATCCTTTGCTGAACCTGTATTTTCATGATTTTCCTTTCGCCGCCTGAAGGCGGTACTTTTCGTTTTTGCTGTCTCGCGGAGCTCTGGGGCCTTCGCGAGAGATTGCAGGTGGGTCCGAATCAACCGTGTGATTTAGAGCACATGGGCGTCAACGCTCCGCGCTCGCCCCGATGGACACGTGTCGAAGAACCATTCGCAACCTCAGTCAGGATATCGGGAAAAGGGGTGGGGTAATAGAGGGGGGATCCTGCCCAGGGTGGCAAGGAACGGGAGGACGATTGAAGGGCGGTTGACCATTCAAGAATACCAAAAGGCTCAGTTCGTCAACCATTGACCAGTTTCAAATCATCCTCCCTGCTCCGTCCCGTGGAAACGTGTGCGTGTATCAGGGCGGTTCGGGACTGACGTGTAAGTAAGTGATGGTGAGCGATTTAAAGGCGATGGTGGACAAGCAGTTTAAAATTTGTTTCTGTAGAGTGCATGCGAAAGAAGACATTTCGAAGCACCGATCCGATCGAAGGGAAGTA
>SXGS01145758.1_pt1 | contig 21237 bp, 17 predicted proteins | sample 3174681 | NCBI WGS metagenome assembly SXGS01 (sample SAMN11356861, study PRJNA531348) | freshwater metagenome | isolation source: freshwater sample F1-80 | place: China: Fuxian Lake, Yuxi | collected 2017-12-25 | reverse complement strand
GCCGAAGCGATAAAGCGCGCCTATCGCAAGCTCGCCATGCAGCACCAACCGGACAAGAATCCGGGTGACAAGGCGGCCGAAGACCAGTTCAAGGAGGCCGCCGAAGCCTACGGCGTGCTGTCGGACGAGGCGCAGAAGAAGCGCTACGACCAGTTCGGCCACCAAGCCTTCGGCCAGGGGGGCGAGTACGCCGGCCCGCAGTTCACGAACATCGAGGACATCTTCGAGCAGTTCGGCGGCTCGATCTTCGGCGACATCTTCGGCGGTGGTCGTCGCCGCGGCGGACCGCGCCAGGGCCGCAGCCTCAAGATCCAGGTCGAGTTGACGCTCGAGGAGATCGACACCGGCGCCAAGCGCACGATCTCGCTCAAGCGCAAGGAGAACTGCGGCACATGCAAGGGCTCGGGTTGCAAGCCCGGCACCGGCCCGACTCCTTGCCGCACCTGCGGCGGCCGCGGGCAAGTCCACCGCAACCAAGGCTTCTTCACGATGGCGGCCCCCTGCCCCGCTTGCCGCGGCGCCGGACAGACCATCGAGTCGCCGTGCGGCAACTGCAAGGGAGCCGGCAAGGTCGACGACAAGGCCGAGATCGAGATCCAGATCCCGGCCGGCGTCGAGGACGGCATGACGCTGCGCATCGAAGGCCAAGGCGACGCCGGCGAAGCGGGCGCGCCGCGCGGCGATCTGTACTGCGTCGTGCGCGAGATCGAGCACAAGTCGTTCGAGCGCGAGGGCGCCGACCTCTTGTGCGCGCTGCCCTTCTCGTACGCCCAACTGGTGCTGGGCGACAAGGTGGAGATCCCCACGCTGCGCGGCAAGGCCTCGCTCTCCATCGCCGCCGGCACGCCGGCTGGCAAGGTGATGCGCATCAAGGGCGAGGGACTGCCGCACATCGAAGGGCGCGGACGCGGCGACCTCGTCGTGCGCGTCGACGTCGAGATCCCCGGCAAGATCAGCGACCGCCAGAAGGAGCTCCTCAAGGAGTATTCCGAGATCGACAAGAAGTCGGCCGGCGGCAAGTCCTTCTTCGACAAGATCAAGAACCTGCTCTGACCAGCGCCGCGCGCGCCAGTCGCGTCGCGGAGCCTCCAGGCCCAAGCACATGTCCCCTTCCGAGCACAAAGAAGCCCAAGCCCGGTCCGAAGCCGAAGTCCCCGATCAGGACGCCGCAGCGGACGGCGGCGAGGCGAGACAGCCAGGGGACGGCGAGACGATGTCGGCGGGCCCGCAGGGCGAGCTGGTGCGCGAACGCGACGAGTACCTGCGCAATTGGCAACGGGCGCAAGCCGACTACCAGAACCTGCGTCGCCGCGTGCAAGGCGACATCGACGCGGCTGTGCACCGCTCGAAGAAGGGCTTCTACGCCGAGCTGCTGCTCGTGCTCGACTACCTCGACATGGCCTGCGCGAGTCCGTGCCAGAACGCCGACGCCAAGGGGCTGCTCGCCGGCGTCGAGATGACGCGCGGCGTGTTGCTGCAGGCGCTCGAGCGCGAGGGCGTCAAGCCCATCGCGGCCAACGGGGCCTTCGACCCGGCGCTGCACGAAGCCGTCGAGAGCGTCGAGGCGCTCGACAAGCCGGCGGGGTCGATCGTCGCCGTGCTGCGGCGCGGCTGGACCTCGACGCAAGGCGTGCTGCGCCCGGCGCAAGTCAAGGTCGCCGGCGCGCCCGCGGCGTCGAATGGAACGCCAGCGGCAGGCGACGGAGCGGCCTGATGCCGACCTACGACTACCACTGCGTCAAGTGCGGCCACGAGTTGGAGATCTTCCACTCGATGAAGGACGCGCCCAAGAAGAAGTGCCCCAAGTGCGGCAAGAACGGCCTCGAGAAGAAGATCGGCGCCGGCGCGGGCTTCCTCTTCAAGGGTGCTGGCTTCTACCTGACCGACTACCGCTCCGAGGGCTACAAGAGCGACGCCCGGAAGGACAAGGATTCGGCCGCCTCGAGCGCGCCGGAGCCCGCCAAGGCGAGCGAGTCCAAGGTCGATCAAGCCAAGCCGATCGAGTCCAAGCCCTCCGACGCGGGAGCGGCCGCCAAGAAGCCCGCGGCGAAGTCCGACACCAAGTCCAAGTCGAAATCGTGACGCCGGCGGTCGTGGCCGCGCCGCGGCCACGGCGAAGTAGCGACGGCGCGCCTGGCGCGCTGGACCACGCTCAGCGCAGGTGCTCGGCGCCGATGCTCAGCGCAGGTGTTCCTCGATGGCGCGCGCGATGGCGGCGCTGCCGCCTTTGCCGATGATCTGGTGGGCGGCGCGGCGTGCTTCCTCCATGCCGTCCTCGGTGGCGAGCGCCAGACCCGCCGCGGCGAACATGGGCAGGTCGTTGGTGGCGTCGCCGATGGCGACGACGCGTCCAGGCGGGATGCCGTGCATGTCGCGCAGCACGCGCAGTCCCTCGGCCTTGCCGCGGCAGGGAGCGTGGATGTCGATCACCGACATCGGGCTCTCGCGGTGCGAGTGCAGCACCGACAACGGAAAGTGCGTCGTGTAGACCGGTTGGCGGATGTGCGCCTCGGCCTCCTGCATCAAGCGCTCCGAGGCGTCGTGGGTGGCGGAGAAGAGCGTCACGCGCACGATGAACTCCTTCGAGGCAAGTTCGTCGCGCGAGACGATCTCGAGGCCCTTGAGGCCCTGGAGCGCGCGTTCCTCGACGGCGTTCGTCGGCGGCGAGGCCCACTTCAGCTCGGAAGCCATGAGGATGGTCATCAAGCCGTGGTGCGCGCCGAAGTCGAGGGCGCGCGCGAGGGTGCGCCCCGACAAGATGCGCTCCTCGAGCATGCGACCGCGCCGTGGGCACCACAGTCCCGCGCCGTTGAACACGATGGCGGGCGTCTCGAGGCCCAGGCGCTCGAGCACCGGCCGAGTGGAGATGGTCGAGCGACCGGTGGCGATCATCACGCGCTTGCCGCGCGCCTCGGCAGCGCGCAAGGCGGCGATGTTCTCCTCGAGCAGGCCGTCGGCACCCTCGACCAAGGTGCCGTCGAGGTCGATCAACGCCGCGTCGTAGCCGCCCATCATCGACGTTGAAGGTAGGCGAAGATCCTCGGCATGGGAAGGGCGTGCGACTCGTTCGCGCGCGCCGCTACAGGCCTTGGATCACGTGGCGCGTCTCGCGTCCGACCTGGATGGTCACGTCGACCTCCTTGGCCACGCCTTGCGGACCTCCTTGCGCGTGGCGTTGCCAGCGCAACTTCCACTCGCCGGGGACCAGGCCGCGCAAGCGCTCGCGGTCGTTCCAACGCCCCAGCGCGAAGTCGCGGCGCAACTCGCCGGCGCCATCCTGCTTGACGAGCTGCAACTGCAGCAACTCGTCGTCCCCCATCGGCCGCTCGAGCCGCACGACGAGATCGCCGGCGCGGCGCAACTTGAAGTCCGCGCCGTGGCGCACTTCGCCATCGACCAGCGTGAACGGGCCGATGCGCCCTTCTTCGGTCCAACGACCCTGCGCCACCACGGTCAAGCCCGCTTCGGTCTGCACGCCGCGCATGATGTAGGCGCCGGAGGCGTCCGTCTTCGTGCTCGCCGCGGCGGACTCCTTCCAATCGACATCGCCGCCACCACGCTCGTCCTCCTCGTAGACGAGCTTGTAGGGCGGCTCGACCTCGATGCGCTCGCCATCGACCCACAACTGGACCTGCAAGCCGACCAGGGGGTTGCCGTCCTCGTCGAGCACGCGCCCCGCCACGCTGGAGACCTGCAGGTCGATGTCTTGACGACTGCCGAGTCCGTGCACCTCGGCGCGCAGTTCCTTGGCGTGGCGCCGCAATTCGTGGGTGACGAACAAGCGATAGGTCCCCACCGGGATGCTCTCGAAGCGGTAACGGCCCTCCTCGTCGCACATCGCGAGCAGCGGGTCGTCCTCGCCGCCCCAGCCGGCCCAGCCGCTTTGCATGTCGGGGTTGTACGGGACCAGACGCACGGCCGCGTCGGCGAGCGGCCGGCCGTCCTCGCGCACCACGCCCTCGAGCGAGCCACGCGGCTTGGCGTGCAGGCGCAAGTTGGCGACGACGCCCGAGGCGACGCGCGCCTCGGACCACGGCTCCTCCTGCTCCTCGACCTCGCCCCAGGTCCAGACATTGCCTTGTTCCTTCTCGACGCGGAACTTGTGGAGTCCTTCGACGAGTCCCTCGAAGCGCGCGACGCCCTTGTCGTCCGTGCGCAAGGACTCGCCCCACTGCTCGTCGTCGTCGCCGGGCTTGGGCGGGAGCATGTGCTGGATCGACTGGCGCGGCACTGGATTGCCGGCGCCATCGTCGACCACGACCTCGACCACGCCGCCGGAGCGCACGAAGAGCTCGACCTTGGTGACGCCGGAATCGCCGACCAGCACGCGCACCATGGGACCGGGCACGCAGCCCTTGGCGCTGGCTTGCACGGCCGTGTGCTTGCCGGCTGGCGCAGTCAAGCGCGCGACACCTTGGTCATCGGCAATGGCGTGCTTGAGCAGCGGATCCCAGGTGAGGTCCTGGTCGAAGCCGCGCTCGGAGATCTCGCGCAGGTCGTCCTCCGACCGGTCGGCGAGGATCACGCGCGCAGCAGGCACCAGCTCGCGCGTGCCTTCCTTGTAGACGAGCGCTTCGACCACCGTGGTCGGGACGAGCCGCACCTCGCCGAGTTCGTTCACGCGACCGGATTGCACATTGAGGTTGCGCGCCTCGTGGTCCTTGTACCCGGTGGCGGCGACGCGCAATTGGAAGGGCTTGCCGTTCGCCTGCACGCGCAACTCTGGCCACTCGACGACGCCGCCGACGAACTTGGCGATGGGCTTGCCGGCGTCGTCGCGCAGCATGCGCTCGCGACCTTGGCCGCCCCACACGAGTAGATCCTCGAGCGGCGCGCCGGTGGCGTCATCGACCACCTTGAAGACCAGGCTCGTGGCCGCGCGGACCACGATCAGCGCGTTGCGCTCGCCCGCCTCGACGGGCTTGAGCTCCTCGGTCGCGACAGAGCGCCAGCCCTTGCCGTCGGCACGCGGACGGGCCAGTCCGAGGCGGTACTTGCGGCCTGGCACGAGCGAACCGAGCTGGAATGCGCCCTCGGCGTCGACCAAGGCGTGGCGCACGCGCGCCACGGCCTCGGAACGCGCCGGATCGTCGCTGGCGGCCCGACTCGCGTTGGAGAACACCCAAGCGTCCTCCTGCTCTTCTTGCCGCTCCTGCTGCTGGGCGTCCTCGACGACGAGGCGCGCGGACACGCGCAACCCCGCCGGGGCCGAACCCGACTTGGCGACGACCTTGCCGGAGATGCGCCAAGATTCGCCCAGCTCGATGCGCACGCCGCCTTCCTCGAGCCCGGCGCGCGCCAATTCGCCGCGCGCCTCGCCCGTCAAGTGCACGCCGTCGTCGGCGTAGAGGTGCCATGGACCGGCCGCCAACTGGTCGACGACGAACTCGCCATCGGCGTTCGTGCTGGCGACGGGCGCACCACGCCCTGGCAGCATCAGCTTGCTCTTGCGACGAATGCAGTCGTAGGCGACGAGCACATTGGCCCCCGCGATCGGCGCGCCACGCGGATCGACCACCTTGCCGCGCACGACGATGCCCGCGTCGAGCACCACGTCGGGGAGCCGCGTCTCCACGCCCTCGGGCAACGTCTCGCCTGCTCCGTACCATGGACCGTGGCCGCTGGCGCGCACGCACAGGCGCGCCGCGCCGGGCTCGAGCTCGCCGAAGTCGTAGAGCCCCTCGCGATCCGTGCGCGTCTCGATCGTGTCGATCTGGTTCGCCTCGAGCAGGTCGCGCTCCGCGTCGATGGGCACGGCGTACCAGTTGTCGCTGGTGGCGGCGATGACGCGCGCGTCGGCGATGGGACGGCCTTGGCGATCGACGACGCGACCGGAGAGGCGCGCCTTGCCGGCGGGCACCGCGCGCGTTTGTGACGATGCAGCGTCGACCTCGGGCACAAGCGCGGCCTCGACCGAGTCGCGCGTGGCGGCAGCATCGGTCGTGGATAGTTCGTCGGAGGAGTTGGAGCGATCCTCGCCAAGCTCGAGCGCCTCCATGGCTTGCGCCCGCACTTCGCCGCCGGTGCGCGCGAAGTACAGCCATGCCAGAAGGCCGGTCACGGCGACAAGGCCCAGCACCAAGCGATTCCTCACGCGCGCGCCACCCGAGGACTTCATCTTACGCGAGGAAAGCAACTCCGGCGGGCAAAGCCAAGTCCGGGCGCGCGCACAGGCCAAATGGGAGGGGCTTCGGCCTGCCGAGCCCTCCCCTGCGCGAGAGAGAGTGCCAGACCGCCCCACGGTCCACGGACGCTCGGCTACATGTCCCTACATGGGACTTCGCCCGGCGAGGCCCGGCTCCGCCAGGCTCCACCCATGTGGGGCGGAGCTGGGCGGTCGAGCGGGTTCAGAGATCGAAGACCAGCTCGTTCTTCTGGCCGACCTTGAGCTCGATCTCCTTGGCTTCGGGATCCTTGTCCTGCCCGCCACCCTCCTCGCCGAAAGACACCGGATTGATGCTCACGCGCCAGCGTCCGGGCGCCAACCCCGACAGCTTGGTGTTGGCACGCTGGGCGAACTGCGAGGATTGTTCGGAAGTCTCCTCGCCCTTGTCGTCGAGCTTGACGGCTCGGGCGAAGAAGCCGCGCTGGCGACCGTCGGCGCTGCGCAAGGACACCTCGAGCGTGCAACCCGGTTGCACGACGAAGTCCACGTTGGCGCGCACCTCGTCGATCGCCAACTCGAAGGGCTCGCTGCGCTTGGGCTGGCACTCCTTGGCCTTGACCTCGACGATCAATCCCACGCCGGCGCGCACGCCGCGCAAGGTGTAGCGGCCCTGCGCGTCCGTGGTGGCGGCGTTGTTCTGTCCCATGCCGAACTCCACCACTTCTCCACCGACCTCGCCGCCGTCGAAGGCGACGACCGTCGCCATCTCGATCGAAGCAGTCCCATCACCCTTGTCCTTGGGAGCTAGCATGGCCTTCACCTTGGCCCCCGCCATCGGCGTACCGTCGACGGACACGATGCGGCCTTCGATGGTGGCGGAAGGCAGGTCGATCTCGATCTTGTTGTCGCCGGCGTAGATCTCGATCTCCTGCTCGTGCGTCATGGCGCGGCGCGGGCCGCTGACGAGGAGCTTTTGCTTGCCCGCCTCGACGCCGGCGAGCTCGAAGCGGCCTTCGGCATCCGTCTTCGCGCCCGACTCGCCACCGCCGAAGTTGAACTCCATCTGGCCGTCATTCGACAGCCGCACCCGCAGTCCGGGCACGGGCTTGCCGCCCTCGCGCACCACGCCGACCAGCATCGCGCGCGCCGGCACGACCAGCACGAGTTCATGCCTGCCCTTGTCCGCCACATCGACGCTGGACCATTCCGGCTCCTCGTCGGGGCCCATTTCGGCGAAGACCGCCGCACCCTCCGAGCCAGCGCTGCGCGCCATGCGCGTGCGGCCCATGCGCGCGCCGCCGAACATGCCGTCCTGCTTGACCCGGAAGCGTTGCGGCCCGGGCAAGAGGTTCGCGAACTCGAGGACACCCTTGGAGTTCGTCTTGCGGTCGCCGCCCATCGTGAACACCCGCACGCTGGACTCGCCCTCGTCGCGTTCGACGGCGATCTTGGCCACGGGATTGCCGACCGTGTCGACGACCTTGACCTGCACCGTGCCGCCCTCGACGAGCAAGACCTCGATGAGTTGTTCGCCGTCGGCGGGCGCCATGAAGGCGGCGCCGGTCCAATCGGCGCGTCCTTTGGCGCGCACGACCGCGCGCAGGCGCTTGCCGGTCTCCATCGCCACCAAGGCGACGCCATCCGTGTCGGTCTTGCCGCTGCGCGTCTCGCCGCTCGGCATCATCGGCAACTCGCCTTCGTCGTCGCCACCGATGGCGGAGACGACCATGCTCGGGCCATCGTCGTCGTCGCGCAGCACCTCGAGGTTGACCTTGGCGTTGGCGATGGGCTGGCGAGTGGTCGCGTCGAGCACCACGACGCGCGCCATGGGTGCGGGTTCCAGCTCGATCAGGCCGAGGTCCGTGACGACGCCGTCCGGCACCTCGATGCCCTTCTTCTCGAAGGTGCGGAAGCCATCGGCGACGACCTTCAAGTCGAGCTTGGCCTCGGGACCCATGCGCATCAAGTTCGCGTGGCGGAAGCGGCCCTCGGGAAAGTTGGATTGCGGCTTGCCCTTGTCGTCCGCCAAGGGCACGAGCCAACCGCGCCCAGCTTCGACGCGGAACTTCGTGAGCGGCGCCTTGTTGCGCGCATCGACCACTTGGCCGACGAGCGCGGTCTCGTCGACCAGCGGCACCCGCACGCCCACATCGCCGCTCTTGGCTTCGACGCCTTCGCGTCCGCGGCGGCCGCCCATCATCTGCGCCATGTTCGGCTTGTCGCCGCGCGCCACGGCCAAGCGGTAGTTCGTGTCGGCCGCCAAGCCCGACAAGCGGAAGCTGCCGTCCTTGGCGACCTTGGCCCGGCGGCCGCCCGTGAAGTCGGGCATCCCGAAGGCCCCGCCACCCACCTTGCTGGCGGCGACGCGCAGATCCTCGCTCCACTTGCCTTCCAAGCCGGACACCACGCCCATGATGGTGGCGCCATCGGCGAGGCGCACCTCGAGGCCGGAGACGCGCTCCGATCCTTGGCTGGTGCTGCCGTCCAAGCTCGCGTCGGGGTGTTCAGGATGCTTGACGACGAGTTTGTAGTCGCCCAGCGCCAGTTGATCGACGACGAAGGCACCCGCCGCGTCGGTCGTGGCCACGACCGGACCGGGGAACGGGTTGAACTGGGCCATCATGTCGCCGCCGACGCGCTTCCTGTGGACGGTGGCGCCCTCGACGCCGCGACCCGCGGTGTTGACGACGCGTCCCGCGACCACGGCGCCGCGCGTCATCCGCACATCTCCGACCTCGTGGCGGCCGGGCTGCACGTCGAGGCGCTGGTCCAACGGGCCGTAGCCTTGCTTGCGCGCCGCGAACTGCACCGTGTTGGCCTTGCGCTGCATGGGCAGCTCGAAGCGCCCGTCCGCGCCACTCGTGGCGGAATCGATCACCACCCAACCACCGAACATGTCGGCGTCGATCTCGTCGAGGCCGAACTCGGGGCCGCCTTGCGAACCAGCCGCCTTGACATCGGCGCCGGCGATGGGCGCACCCGTCTCGTCGACGATGCGGCCCACGAGGACCAGGCCCGAGGACTTGGCGGGCGTGGCCGCCGCCGGCTTGGCCTCGACTTCGCTCGTGGCCACCGCGCGCGCTTCGTTGCCTGACGGGGCGTCGGCCAAGTCGGGGGCCACGAGCTCGGCTTGCGGCCGGGCCGCGACGGTTTCGGCCTCCATCGTCGCAGCCTCGATGGCTTGGGTGGTTCGTTCCCCATCCTGCGGGGATCGGAGCAAGAAGAAGGAGCCCGCCGCGACGACCACCAGCACCAGACCAATCAGGATCTTCGAGTTCATCGTGCCGCCATTGTGCAAAAAGCGCGACTCGAACGGCACTTGTCGCAGACCCGAAGGCGCAAGTCCTCTGCAAGCACCCGCCCGCCGGGACTTGCGGCAGGGCGGGCCGGGGGAGTCTCATGAGGGCCCGCCGGCGAGCATCCTTGCAAGGACGCCCCCCAAGCGGCGTAGACACCCACCCGGGCGCCACCCTTGCGCGAGAATCGTCTCGCGCACAGGCACCCCGCCCCCCGCGCCCCATGCGTACACACCAACGCCCTTCACCCATTCGCGCCCCGCTCAGGCGCTTGTACGCGCTCCTGTGCCTGCTCGTCGTCTCGGCCGTCCCGGTCGGGGCGCAGGTGCAGGCGCCCAAGGTCGGCAAGTTCTACGAGGACTCGGTCGACCTGGGCTTCAAGATGAAGACGCCGGCGGAGTGGGACCTCATCCCGCCGCAGCCGGGCGAGCCGAACCTGATCGCCAAGTTCACGCCGCCGCTCGAGAAGTACGTGCTCGTCGGCGGCAAGCCGCTCTACATCGACGCGCACCTCGTCAAGTTCGACCGCCGCAAGAAGGACGAGCCCAAGGCCGAGGGCGACGACAAGAAGCCCAAGATCGACTTGTCGGGGCCGGGCCGCAAGGACGTGGTGGCGTGGGTGACGGCCGAGTACGGCCGCACCTACAAGTCGCAGGGCGCGCCGAAGGACACGACGATCAACAAGGTGCCGGCCAAGGTGCACGAGTGGTCGGGGCTCGACGAGTCGGGCGAAGGCGGCTGGATCAAGGCGTGGAGCTTCAAGTTGCACGAGAACGTCGACGTGGCGTTCGTCGTGGTCTACCCGGGCGACGCGAAGAAGGCCGCCAAGTGGGAAGGTCCGTTCGACCAGATGGCGAAGAGCTTCGCGCCGGTGGCGGTCAAGGCGCTGGCCTCGGCGACGGCGGCGGGCGACGACGTGCGCTCGCAGAAGCGCGCCAAGCTGCAGACCGAGGTGGCCAAGCTCGGCGGCAAGTGGAAGCTCCACGAGACGCCGAACTACTTCATCCTCTCCGACCACGAGGACAAGGCGTTCATCAAGGAGCTCCAGGAGCGCCTCGAGGCCATCCGCAAGCAGTTCGAGGTCGACTACCCGTACGAGAAGGCGCAGGAACTGCGCAAGGCGGGCGAGGGCCTGCAGACCGGGTCCGACACGGAGAAGCGCGAGCGCGCGGGCGAATCGGACCTCGCCAAGCAGATCCTCGGCGACGCCGATCCGCGCGAGCTGTCGCGTTGTTCGGTGGTGCGCGTCATGACCGACCAGGCCGCCTACCATAGCTACGGCGGGCCACCCGGCAGCGCGGGATATTGGATGTGGGTGCACCAGGAGCTCGTCATCTACGACGACCAGAAGGGCGGCGGACGCAACGACACCTGGCTCGTGCTCAACCACGAGGCCTTCCACCAGTACATCTTCTACCTGTACGGCAACATCAGTCCGCACAGCTGGTACAACGAAGGCACGGGCGACTACTACTCCGGCTACAAGTGGTACGGCGGACGCTTCGAGCAGGAGAAGGCCGCTTGGCGCGTCGACACCATCCGCGACCTGATCCGCACGAACCACTTCGTGCCGCTCGCGGACCTCGTGAGGTTCACGCAGCAGGAGTACTACGGCCAGAACAAGTACGGCGCCGGCGGCGGCGAGAACTACGCGCAGGGCTGGTCCTTCATCTACTTCCTGCGCACCGGCAAGAAGAAGGGAGCCAAGAACTGGAACGCCGACTGGGACAAGATTCTGGACACGTACTTCAAGACGCTGGCGATGACCGGCAACTTGAACCAGGCGGTCGAGGACGCCTTCCGCGGCATCGACATGGAGCTGCTGACGGAATCGTGGAAGGACTACGTCATCTCCAAGTGACCCGCATGCGACACCAGAACTTCGCCGGCCACGTCGGCGCCGCCCTCCTGCTCCTCCTCTGCGCGCCCGACGCGCTGGCCGACCGGATCGTCACCAAGGACGGCCGCGTCGTGACGCCCGCCAAGGCGCGCGAGGTGGACGGCGCGCTGAAGCTGACCTTCGAGACCGGCGGCGAGATCGTCGTCAAGGACCGCTCGCTGGTGCGCTCGATCGAGGTCGAGGGCGACATGAGCGACTACGTCCCGGCCAACAAGGACGAGGAGGAGAAGCTCGCCCAGGGCTTCGTGAGGTACCGCTCCAAGTGGTGGTCGAAGCCCGCCTACGAGTCCGAGCGCGCCAAGGAGCAGGCCGCAGCCGCCAAGCGCATCGAGGAGATCAAGGCGCGCTCGACCTGGGGCGCGGGTTGGGAGAAGGAGACGCAGCACTTCGTGTTCAAGACGAACACCAGCACGGAGCTGCTGGAGTACTACGCCGAGCTGCTCGAGACGTACTACGCGCTCATGGACAACCGGATCGGCATCAAGCCGACGCCGTCCCTGATGCGCACGAAGATGGTCGTCAACATCTACAAGTCGTACGACGACTTCCACGCCAACGCGGCGGCGGACGACCTGGGACCGGGAACCTTGGGTTATTTCTGGTCCTACGACAAGACCCTCAACTTCTACCACGACTATCAAGAGCCCGAGCAGTCCACTTGGGTGGCGTTGCACGAGTGCACGCACCTGCTGACGTACCTGATCGACCCGCAGTACGAGGAGCAGATCTGGCTCAACGAGGCGGTGGCGGACTACTACGGCAGCTCGAAGGTCTACCGCGACAAGAAGGGCAAGCTGGTCATCGAGCCCGGCGAGCCGCAGCTCGACCGCGTGCTGACGGTGCAAGAGGCGATCGGCGTGACGCAAGGCGCGCAAGCCACCACGGGCGAGGCCAAGAAGAAGCGCGCCGGCGGGCGTGGCTACACCAAGCTCGAGACGATGTTCAAGCTCGACCGCAACGCCTTCGACGGGTTCGAGTACGCGCACGCCTGGTCGTTCGTCTACTTCCTCAACACGTGGGAAGGCGGCAAGCACCAGAAGAACTTCAACCGCTTCTTCAAGGAGATCTACACGCGCGCCAAGGGCATCCCCTCCGAGGCGATGGGCCTGGGCTTCGGGGTCAAGCCCGAGGACATCCGCGCCCACCTCCTGAAGCGGCTGGGCGAAAAGGACGTCGAGAAGCTGGAGGCCCAGTGGATCGACTACATCAAGCAGATCCCCATCGAGGGCCCCACGGCGCGCCTCAAGCGCGGGCTGAACCAACTGCGTAGGTTCGAACTGAAGGAGGCCATCGCCGACCTCGACGCCGCCATCGAGCTGGGCACGACCGACCCGCGCGCCTTCGTGGGCCGGGGCAAGGCCCACGCCTTCTCCGGCGCCCGCGACAAGGCCAAGGCGGATCTGGTCAAGGCCTTGGAGCTCGACCCGCTGGACGCGGACATCTACTACGATCTCTCGGCCCTCAAGGTCGGCAGATTGAACATGCGCACCGGCCGAGGAGCCGGAGGCGGTGGCGGTCTCGAGATCTCGGAGGGCGAGGTAGTCAAGCTCGCCGACGAAGAGGCCAAGCGCTGGGCCGGGCTGGCGATGGAGCTCGACCCCGAGAACGACTACTATCGCACTTGGTACGAACGCTTCGAATGAGCCCGCGCAACACCCTCCACGGCCTGCTTCTCCCGCTCCTTCTGCTGCTGCCGTTCCTCGGCGCCTGCACGGGTGTGCGCACCCTGTCGGAACCGGTGGTGCACATCAAGACCAGTGGCGGCGAGGAGTTGGGCGTGTGCACCGACTACGGCCTCGTCTTCCTCGGACGCTCGGCGCGCTCCGGCCCCGCGGAAGTCACCTCGTGGTTCGGCGACGGCCCAAGCATCGAGAAGGTCGTCATCGAACCGGTGGGTGGCCCGATCTACACCGCCTCGACCGAGATCCGCCTGCCCGACTGCACGCTCGAGTTCCGCTCGCCCAAGGCCGGCGAGACGCTCTGGGTCCACGGCCGCGACGCCGCGGGTCCTTGGAAGGAGAAGGTGGTCGTGCTCGAGGATCCGCGCATCTTCGGTCTCGTCACCACCGTGCCGGATCGCTTGCGCGGACACCCCGAATACATCGGCGCCGGCGTGTTCGTCGTGCCCGAGGAGCGCGAGCACGAAAAGCGCCTTGCAGGCCTCGTCTCCGGGCGCATCCTGCTGCAGACCAAGGATGGCGAGCGCGAGTACCTCGCGGTCGTCGGCCCCGAGCACCTGTGGCGCCTCGTGGCGCGCGGCGCGCCCGACCGCAAGGGCTGGATCTACCGCGAAGACATCCTCTGAGGGCCGAGCAGGCGTCGGATGGGCAAGCTGTCAAGTTTCCTTGACAGCAGCCAGCGCCCCCACCAGCCGACCCTTCCTGCGCCGGGGTCAGGGGCGATCCGCCAAGTCGCCGGTACGCCTGCCGACGGCATCGGTCCACTCCGGCCAAGGCCCCGCGTCGGGGCGGCCGCCTTCGAGCTCGCGGGTGCGCAGCAGGGACCCACGCAGCCAATCCCAGGCTGGCTTGCCGAGGTGCCGCCAGACGCGCGCCAAGGCGCTGCGCCGGCGTCCGGCGCCCGCGCCATTCGGCCCGACGCCGTGCTCCAGCCCACCGAAACGCGCGTAGCGACGACGGTGCTTCTCGGCGTGGCGCAGGTCCTCGCCGGCGCGCACGTCGAAGGTGCGCGTGCGCTTCTCCGAGTGCACGCTCGCCAGTTGGAAGTCGAGCAACGCGGGTCGACCATCGTCGCCGACCAGGATGTTGGGCTCCTTGTGCAGGTCGTTGTGGCACACGCCGCGCGCATGCAGCGCCACGACCATCTCGTCCAATCGGTCGAAGTAGTCGCGCGGGATGCGCATGGCGCGTTGCAACGGCGCGCCGGCGAGGTGCGTGCGCACCAACTCGTCGGCGCGGCCCCGATCATGACGCGACAAGCGCGGCACGCCCGCGAGGCCATCGAGCCGCGCGAGCGCCGCACGCTCGCGCGCCAAGAGCAGCCGCGCCAGCACGGCGCGCGGGTCGAAGGCTCCCGCGCGCGCGCGACGCCGCACGAGCAACCCCTCCTCGCCGCGCACGAGCTCGACCACACCGAAGACATCGCGCTTCAGCGTGGCGACGAGCTCCAATGGTCGCGTTGCATCCCGCATGGAAGTTCGCGCAGTCTGCGATCCAGGCGGCCGCGCGCCAAGCGAAACGCATCGAGGCGCCCCCCCCAAGGCGTAGAATCGAAGCAAGTGCGATCCGCCATCCCCAATCCCGCGCCCGCCAACACGACGCGCGTCCCCGACTCGACGGATGCCTCCCATTCGACGGGTGCCTCGAGCTCGCCTGTGATCGTCGCGCGCGCAGTGGCGCGGCGCTTCGGCGACAAGGTGGCGGTGGCTGGGATCGACCTCGCGGCGGGTCCTGGCATCACCGGGCTGCTAGGCCCCAACGGCAGCGGCAAGAGCACCTTCCTGCGCTGTCTCTACGGGCTCGTGCGGCCCGACGCGGGCGAGATCGTCGTCGCCGGCGCCAAGCTCGTCGGCGACGGAGTCGCCATCCGCCGCCGCGCCGCGTATGCGCCCGGCGAGATCGCCTTGTACGGCGAGCTGCCGGCGCGCGAGCACCTCGAGTGGCTCCTGCGCGGTCGAGGACACGGTGCGCTCGAGCGCGCACTGGCGTTGGCGGCGCGGCTGGAGCTGCCCATGGACAAACGCGTGCGCTCCTTCAGCCACGGCATGAAGCGCCAACTGCTCGTTTGCGCCGCCTTGGCGCCGGAAGTGCCGGTGCGCATCCTCGACGAGCCCACGGAAGGCCTCGATCCGACCAAGCGCGGCCAAGTGCTCGAGATGCTGTTCGAGGACGCCTCGCGCGGCACGACCATCCTCTTGTCCTCGCACCATCTGGGCGAAGTCGACCGCGCCTGCGCGCGCCTCGTCTTCGTGCAGGCGGGCCGCATCCTCGCCGACGAGACCACGCAAGCGGTCAAGTCGCGCGCCGCGCGCGTCGTGCGGCTTTCCTTCGTCGCGGGCGCGGACGACGCGCGACTCGAACGAGCCATGCTCGACCTCGGTGGAGCGACGATCGCATGGCAGCGCCGCGACGGCGAACTGCGCGCCTCCGTGCGCGTCGCGGAGGAGCCGCGCGACTGGCTGGCGCGGTTCCTCTCCTTGCCGGGACTGCCAGCGCCGCAAGCGATCGAGCATGGCAAGCTGTCGCTGGCCGAGCTGTACCGCGAACTGTACGGCGTGGAGGGCTGCTGATGCTGCGCGAGCACCGCTTCGCCCTGTGGGGCGCGTTGGCGTGGTTCTTCGTGCTCGAGGCGTTGCTCGTCGGCGCGATCCTCTTCTGGCCGAGCTTCGAGGACAACATCGACGCGCTGCGCGACATGGCGCCGATGGAGTCCTTGAAGGGCATGATCGACCAGCTGGAGGCCGGCGGCATCGTCGCCTACGTCAACGGCCAGCACTTCTTCAAGGGCTGCAACTCGGTCGGTGCGCTGGCCGCGGTGGTCTTCGCCATGGGCGTCGTCGCCGGCGAGGCCCAGCGCGGCACGCTCGAGATCCTGCTGGCGCGTCCCATGTCGCGCCGGCGCGTGCTGTCGGAACGCTGGATCGTCGGCGCGCTCGCCGTCGCGCTGCCCGTCTACGCCTCCACGCACACGATCCCGTGGCTCCTCGGCTTCATCGACGAGGACATGGCGCACTGGCCGCTGTTCTTGTCGGCCACGCACCAGTCGCTGTTCCTCCTCGCGCTGTATTCAGCGACCTTCGCCCTGAGCTGCGCCAGCTCGCGGCCGATGGCCATCGGCTTCGGCATGCTGCTGTTCTTCCTCGCGGAGTTCTCCATCTACCTCGTGCAGACCTTGACGCACTGGTCGGTGTTCCGCCTGACCGACATCGACGCCTTCGCGCGCATCATGGCCCAGCACGCGCTCGACCCTTGGATCACGCTCGGCCTCGTCGCGACCACCGCGGCCTGCTTCGAGCTGTCGCAGCATCTCTACGCGCGCCGCACGCCCTGAGCTGCGGTGTGCAAGCCCTGAGCCGCCAGCGCCGGCCGCCAGCGCTTCCGCGCGACTAGGAAAAGCGCGCGAACCATGCCTTGGCGGCCCACGGGCGACCGGCCTTCTTCTGGAACTTGGTCGCGCGCGCCTGCAACGACAACACCTCGTGGCAAGCCGCGCGCGCCGCGCCACGATCGCCGAGCGCCTTGGCGAGGCGGCTCTTCCACCAGGCGCTCTCCGGCGTGGGCCCGTGGTTCTTCTCGAAGCGCTCGAGTTCGCGCCGTGCGAGCTCGAAGTCGCCGCTCGCAAGCGCCGCCTGCGCTAGGCGCAGCACCGCCGCGCCAAAGGCATGCTCCTCGTCGCGCGCCACGACCCGCGACAAGGGCGCGATGGCCTCGCGCGCACGGCCAAGCTGCAGCCGCGCGCAACCGAGCTTGTAGCTCCACTCCAAGCGCTCGGCGTCGCCCTCCGCGGCCGCCGCGAGGTGCCCCTCGGCCTCGCGCGCCGCGCCGATCGAGAGGAGGTGCGAGCCAAGCTTGCCGCGCTGGTGCGGCGTGTCGACCGAGCCGAGCTCGCGCCGCACGCGCGCGGCGCTGGCGCGACGCGCCATGGCTTCGCCGCCACGGGCGACGAGGAAGGACAGGATGGCCGCGGCGAGGAAGAAGCCGAGGAAGGGCACGTCGAACAGGCGCCCCACCGCCGGCACCAGCCGCAAGAGGTGCAGCAGCACGAACACCGCGAGGAACCACGACACGAGGCGCAGCATGGGGCGGGCAGGATAGCGCGTGAGCGCCCTTGCGGCTTGCTTCCGCGCCCGTCCCCCTCCATCCTGCGTTCGGGTGGCGATCCAACCACAGTCCCATCGCGCCGCGAGCGCAGTCCTTTCGGAAGACTCGCAGCAGGCGCTTCGACTCGTGCAGGCGGCCTGCGACGCCGCGCGCGACGGACGGTTCGTCCGCGGCTCGAACCGGAATGCGGGCCAGGCATCGGGTCAGGCATCAGCCCGCGCGTTGGTGCGCCGCGAGCTGGTCCGCGCGCTGGGCGACGCGGCGTTGCTGCCATGGCGCATCGCGCGCTCGATCGCCGGCGCGCGCGCGGCGCGCGCGGAGCTGGTCGCGTGCCTCGCCACTCCGGCCCGGCTCGTCGCGCCGCCGCCGGCGCACTGGCCCTTGGATCGACCGCTGCGCGTGCTCGTCTCGTGCGCCGAAGTCTCTGGCGAAGTCCACGCCGCGAACCTCGTGGCGGCGCTACGCGACTTGGCGCGCGCGCACGGCGCGCCCGAGCCGCGCTTCGCGGGACTCGGCGGACCGCGCCTGGCCGCCGCCGGCGTGGAATGCTGGCACGACACCGTCAGCCGGGCGCAGATGGGCTTCAGCGCGGTGCTGCGCTCCTTGTCGCGCTACCTGCGCTTGCTCGAGGACGTGGTCGAGCGCAGCGACGAGTTCGAACCCGACGTGGTCGTGGCCGTCGATTCACCAGCGCTGCATGTGCCGCTCTTCTCGATGCTGCGCGCGCGCGGACGCCGCACGGTCCACTTCGTCGCGCCGCAGCATTGGGCGTGGGCCGCCTGGCGCGCGCGTCGCTGGGCGCGCTGCACCGGACTCGGCCTCGCGATCCTGCCCTTCGAACCAGCGTGGTTCGCGCGGCGCGGCGCGCGCGTGGTGCTGGTGGGCCATCCGCAGCTGGACGCCATCGCGACCCTCGACGCGGCCAGGGTCGCCGCCACGGCGCAGATGAGGGGCGATGGCGACACGCTGGTCGTCCTGTGCGGCAGCCGCCACTCCGTCGTGGCGCGGCACGCGGTGTGGATGGCCGACTTGGCGCTGGAAGCCGCGCGCGAGCACGGTTGGCGCGTCGTCGTGGCCCACGAGCGCGCCGAGGTGGCCGACGAGCTGCGGCAGCTGCTGGCGGCGCCCTTGGCGGCAGGTCGCCTCGAGGTGCGTTCGGGCGATCTGCACGGGCTGCTCTCCCGCGCGCGCGCAGCCTTGACCGTCTCGGGCACGATCACGATCGACCTGCTCGCGCGCGCGGTGCCGTCCGTCGTCGTCTACCGCGTCGCGGGTCGAGTCGAGGCCAATTTGGCGCGCGCCCTCGTCCATGCACCCCACATCGCCGGGCCGAACCTCTTGGCGACGCTCCCCGTGATGCCCGAACACGCCTTCGCCGGCGAACCACCACGCACGGCGATCCTCGCCGACTTGCGGCGCGCCTTGGAGGACGAAGACTGGCGCGCCGAGTGCAAGCGGCGCATGGCGGCAGCGCGCGAACGCTTGGGCGGAGCCGGCGCCATCGCACGCGCCGCCGGTTGGGTGGCGGCCATCGCTTGCCGCGAGAACTCGTCGCCCTGAAGATTCGTCGCCCTGAAGACTCGCCGCCCTGCGGCACATCGCCCTTGGGACGCAGCGCTTCGAGAGCTCCTCCTCATGGGGGCGCCGCGGCGGCAAGCCGCGGGTCCCGAGCGATCGGCGGCGGACGAAGGGGGAACGAGGCCGGCTTTTGCTTGCATAAGTCACCGCCGCGAGCGCTGAATATCCGAGCCTTGGCCGAGTACATCCCCTCCCCGCCCACCACCGACTTCGCGCCCTTGATGCGGGCCGCGCAAGGCGGCGACCGGGACGCCTTCGGACGGCTGGCCTCGCAGCTCGAGCCACGCGGACGGACCTTCGCGCGCGCCATGGTGGGGTCGGAGGAAGATGCCATGGAGCTGACGCAAGAGTGCCTGCTGCGCATGTGGAAGGCGCGCGCCGACTGGGTCGAGGCCCGGGGGGTGTTGCCATGGTTCCACGGCATCCTGCGCAACCTGTGCATCAGCTTGCTGCGCTCGAAGGAGCGCGTGCGCGCCAAGGACGCCTTCCGTCCCGACCAGTTGGACGAGGAGGACGTGGACTGGGACTACGTCGACCCCGAGCTGCAGCCACCCGAACACCTCGCCTCCGACGAACGAGCGCGCCTCTTCTGGGCTGCGCTGGGCAAGTTGTCCACGCGCGATCGCGAGATCCTCGCGCTGCGCCACTTCGAAGAACTCGCCTACGCCGCGTTGGCGCAGCGCTTGCGCATTCCGGAAGGCACGGTCATGTCGCGGCTCTTCCACGCCAGGCGCCGCCTGCGCGAGGCGCTGCCGCGCGAACTCGCCGAGGAGCTGCGTCGATGAGCGCGCTCCAACCGTTGTCCGAGGCGGACCTGATGCAGGCCATGCGCCACGCCGACGGCGAGCTCCCCGCCAGCGAGGTCGCGGAGTTCGAGGCGCGGATCGCGCGCGAACCGCTGCTCGCGGCCGAGGTCGCGGCGCAGCGCCGGCTCGCCGTCATGGCGCGCAATTGGAGTCCGCGCGACGCGGCTCTCGAGGCATGGGAGGCGCGCGAGTCCTCGACGCTCGCCCGCGTGCTGCGCCTCGTGGGCATCGTCGTGCTGTGCGCCGGCGTCGTGGTGCTGCTGGGCTTCATGCACTTCGTGCTGACCAGCGAGTACTCGCGCGTCCCGCTCTGGATGGCGTATGTGTTCGAGGTCGCCTTGGTGGGCTTCGTCTACCTGTTGTGGCGCGCCGTGCGCGCGCGCCTCGCCACGCGCCACCTCGATCCTTACCGCGACCTGGAGCGCTGAGCCCGAACATGATCATCGCCACCACCGACTCCCTGCCCGGCAAGGAGATCCGCTCGACGCTCGGGCTCGTGCGCGGAGTCTCGGTGCGCGCCGCGCACGCCTTGGCGGACTTCGACGCGCTGCTCAAGAACGCCGCGGGTGGCGAATTGCCCGAGTACACCGCCGTGTTCGCACAGGCGCGCGAGCAAGCGCTCGACCGCATGATCGAACAAGCGCGCCACGCGGGCGCGGATGCCGTCGTGGGCGTGCGCTTCGCGACCAGCGAGATCGCCAAGGGCGCCGCCGAGGTGCTGGCCTACGGCACCGCGGTGAAGCTCGCCTGAGGGCCGGGGGCCGAGGGCCCAGCCTCGTCGCCAACCTCGTCGGATTCGGGCGTCCACGGGGTGAACGGATCGGCCATGGCGCGCCAGCCCTCGAGGCCGAGCGCGAGTTCCTCCTCGGAGAGCAGGCACGAGTCGAGCGCCTCGACGATGGCGTCGACCTCGAGGTCGATACCGATGAACACCAGCTCCTGCTGGCGGTCGCCCCACGGCTCTTGCCAGCGGGCCTGGATCTCGGCCAGCTCAGCGGGATCCTCGGGCCAATCCTCGCGCGGCGAGGCGGCCGCCCAGCGGCCGACGGGCTCCAGCGTCGCGGTGGAGCCGGACTGCGACCAGCCCGCGATGATCGACGGCCGCGAAGCGATCCACAGGAAGCCCTTGGAACGCAGCACCTCGCCGAAGCCCTCGTTGAGCAGGAAGTGCAGCCGCTCGGGGTGGAACGGCTCGCGACGCCGGTAGACGAAGCTCGTGATGCCCTACTCCTCCGTCTCGGGCACATGCTCGCGCGAGAGCTCCTGCTTCCAGCCGGCCGCGTTGGAGGCGCGTTCCATGTCGAAGAGTCCCGTGTCCAGCACGTCGGACACCTCGACTTCGCCTCGCACCGAGCGGACGACGCGCGCCTGCGGATTCAGGCGCGACAAGGCGGCCTCGACCCGCGCGCACCCGTGCTCGTCGAGCAGGTCGGTCTTGTTCAGCACGAGCACGTCGGCGAACTCGACCTGGTCGACGAGCAGCTCCGAGATGCTGCGCTCGTCCTCCTCCCCGGCGGCGATGGCGCGCTCCTTGAGGGTCTCGATGGAACGCAGCTCGTCGAGGAAGCACTTGGTGTCGACGACCGTCACCATGGTGTCGAGCCGCGCCACGTCGTTCAGCGCGCGACCGTCCTCGGCCACGAAGGTGAAGGTCTGCGCCACGGGCAAGGGCTCGCCGATGCCGGTCGATTCGATCAGGATCGCGTCGAAGCGGCCCTCGGCGGCGAGTCGCGAGACCTCCTGCAGCAGGTCGTCGCGCAGCGTGCAGCAG
>SXGS01021507.1_pt1 | contig 21252 bp, 13 predicted proteins | sample 3174681 | NCBI WGS metagenome assembly SXGS01 (sample SAMN11356861, study PRJNA531348) | freshwater metagenome | isolation source: freshwater sample F1-80 | place: China: Fuxian Lake, Yuxi | collected 2017-12-25 | reverse complement strand
TTGGGAAGAATACGCGATGAGTGATGGGGTGCGCATGGGTGGGCCTCCTGAAATGATAGGAACTGCCCGGTTCCGGCCGGCAATACTGGCCCGCCTGGCAAATTCAGTGCGGTGGCCCCGCCTGATCGGCTAGTGAATGAGGTGCAGGACTCGCGGAAAATGCCGTAACGGCTGTGGAATCCATTGCCCGTGTCCAGCGGTTGGACAGAGAGTGGTTTTGACGTGTCGATCTGGAGTCGAAACTCCGGAGCAGGCGCAACCGAGGCGATGCCATGCGCGCAGCACCTGTTGTCGGAGCGCGGATTTCCAATCCGCAGCGCTACTCGAAGTCCGAATGTGCAGGAACCGTTTTAGATTGTGGTCCCGTCCACGTTGCTGCGGACTTCAAGTCCGCGCTCCAATGGGGGCATTATGTGTATTGGTCATCATTCCAGCTTTCGCCTCTTCGGATTCGCTGTTGCATAGAAAGATTTGGCACTTGTGATGCTATGCAATTGCGGGGCAGGGAGGGCATGAGTCTTCCCGGTCTGGATGCACCGCAAACAATGACATAGGAACACACGAACAATGAAATTCGAGGTCTTCAATTTTCACGTCCTGCAAACCCGCTACGTCAAGGTCGCCATCGACCGGATCGTCACGCCGCAGTTCGCGCCCGATGGCAAGACGGCGTTGCAGGTGAATACGCTGCTCATCGACGCCGAGGACGCCATGGTGCTGGTGATGGACCGGTTCGACGCGCTGAATGTGGCGCGGGGCGAACTGCACGCCGCGCAAAAGGCCGCGCACGACGCGTGCGTGGATGTGTATGCGTGCATGAAGAGCTGCTACCGCAACAATCGCGGTGCGCTGGCATCCATCAAGGGCCTGCCCAAGGCGGACAAGACGCCGGTGCAGACGCTCACGCGCATCAAAAACATCTGCCGCCGCTGGGCGCAGCTCCCGCCGCCGCCCGGTGGTGGTGGGCCGTTCATCGTGGGCACGCTCACGCAGGCGCAGATGGTGGCACTGTGCGCGGATCTAGAGCAGAAGCTTTCCACCTATAATGATGCGGCGGCGCAGTTGCGCTCTGGCCGCGCCGGGCTCGACGAACGCGATCGGGAGTTGACGGATATGGTCTCGGCCGCGCTGGCGCAGGGGCGCTCGATCTATCGGGAAGGCACCCCGGAGCGCGCCTACATCGAGTCCATTCCTACCGAGCCGAGCGCGCACCTACCGGTGCAGTCCACGATCACGGAGATCGAATCGACCACCGCCGGGACAGTGCATTTGGAGTTCACGGCGGATCACGCCACGAGTTTCAGCGTGTGGCACAAGGGGCCGGCCGAGGCGCAGTTCACCAAGGTGGGCGAGTCGTTATTGCCGGGTGAATTCCTGGCGACGGGCTTGAGCGGCGGCGAACATGCGTTCCAGGTCGTCGGCCAAAACTCGCGCGGGGACGGCCCGGCGAGCGAGCCTGCGACCATTGCCGTGGCTGCGGCGGTCGCAGCCTGAGCGGCAGGAAGCAGACTGGTTCGATCAGTTTGCAGTCGATGCGCGCTGGATGAAGGATCATCCAGCGCGTTTTTCTTTTCCACGAAGTGATGAACCTCTTTTGCTCTGTAGAAACAATGCGCTGAACTGCGAAAGCTGGCGGGGCGCGGCGCTCCGCCGCCCTACGTCTTCAGCTATTCCACCGGACTTCATCCGTAGTTGGAATCAAGTCTCGGAGGGACGAAAGAATCCAGATGCACTGGGCTCTCTGCCGCCCCGCTGGGGCTGACTCGGCAGTGAAACTCGACCCACGGGGCACGCCGTGCGCTAAGCCCGATCGCGCCTCTGGCGCTGTCCGGAGGCATGACCACACAAGCACCGCGCGAAAAAAACGAGTTGCGCGAACGTTACCGAACGCATTGGGGCTTTTGGTGGGGCAATGCCTTGGGGCATCCGGTCAAAACCTATTCGGCCGTGCCCGGCTTGATCACGGACACGACGAGGGCGTCGGGCTTCAGATACTTCCGCGCCACGGCCTGCACCTGGACGAGCGTCACCGCTTCATACTTGGCGTCCTCGGTGTCGAGGTGTCGGTAGCCCAGGCCGTAAAGTTCGTCGAGCGCGCTGGACATCGCGTAGCCGCCCAAATCCTGCCGGGCGATTTTCTTCTGGCCAATGACCTTGGCCTTCGCGCGTTTGAGTTCCTCGGCGGTCAGGCCGTTCTTGCGCAGTTCCTCGGCTTCCTTGAGCAACTCGCTCTCGACCAGTCCTACCTTCGCGGGATCGGTGCCGACGTAGAACGCGAAGTAACCCGGCACAAGCCCGAGGAAGTTTTGCGCGCCGACGTAGTAGGCCAGTCCGAGTTTCTCGCGGATGCGCACGAACAACCGTGAACCGAGATCGCTGCACGCCTCCTGGATGAGTTCGAGCGGGAAGCGGTCAGCGTCGTGCAACGACGCGCCGGGGAACCCGATCACCAGCACCGCCTGCTTCTTGTCGCGCGTGTCGGCGACGTGCTTAGCCTTCTTCAAGGGCGCGGCGGGAACGAGATTCTCCAGCGCTGGCGCGCCCTTCTTCCATTTGCCGAACGTCTTCGTGATGGCGGCCTTCACGTCCGCAACCTTCACGTCGCCAAAGATCGAGATGACGCAGTTGTTCGGCACGGTCAGGGCGGCGTGGACAGCCTTGAGATCCTTCACCTGAATCGCCCCGACGCTTTCCTCCGTGCCGCTCTGGTGCAGTCCGTAGCTGGTGTTGCCGAAGATCTCACGACGCGCGAGGCGGAAGGCGCAGGCGAGCAGTTCGTCCTTCTGCGCGCGCAGGTTGGAGAGCTGAATCTCGCGTTCACGTTCGAGGGCGTCGGCCGGGAAGGACGGGTTCAGCAGCACGTCGGCAAAAAGTTCGAGGCCGGTCTTGAAGTCCCCGCTCATCACCTCGGCGTTCACGCCAAAGCTGTTGTTTCCGCCGTAGGTGTCGAGGTGTCCGCCGACGGATTCGATCTGCGTCGCGAGAGCCTCCGCGCTGCGCGTCTTCGTGCCCTGCATCTGCATCTTCGCGAGCAACGAGGTGATGCCGCTGTTGGCTGGTGTCTCGGCGAGCACGCCGCCCTTCAAGGCCGCGCGAAACTCGACAAATGGCAGGCGATGATCCTCCTTCACCAGCAGCCGCAGGCCGTTGGGCAGATCGAATTTCTGCACCGCGTTGTCAGCGTGCTTCGTCTCGACGTGTGCCACCTTCGCGGTCGCGCCCTTGGGCAGCAGCGTGTAGAGCGTCCGGCTTTCCTCGGTGAGATAGGTGCGCGCGACGCGTTGCAGATCGGCGGGCGTGATTCGTTTCACCGCCGCGAGATAACGTTCGGAGAAGTTCAGGTCGCCCGCAGCCATCCAGTTGCCGCCCAAATCCTGCGCCTGGCCCTGCATCGTCTTGCGGCTGGCAAGGGTGCCGGCGGTGAATTGCTTCACGGCCTTCGTCAATTCGGCGGCCGTAACCGGCTTGGCCTTCATGCGCTCGATCTCGGCCAGCATCGCGGCGCGGGCGGCGTCATATTTGTCCGTTTCGACCACGGCGCTCATGCCGAACAGGCCTGGGTTGCCCGGGCTGTAGGTCCAGGCATCGACGGAGTTCACGAGACCCTGCTTCTGCCGGACTTGTTGATAAAGACGCGAACTGCGTCCGCCGCCCAGCAGCGTGGCGAGCACGTCGAGCACCGGCACGTCGGGATGACGCAACTCGGGGATGTGCCAACTGAAATGAAAGTGGCCCATCTCGATCGGGGCTTCCTCGGTGACTTCGCGAGTCGCCGTCTGTTTCGGCTCGGCGGGCAGGACGGCCGGCGGCATGGGACGCGCCTTGGCGTTGGCGAAGGAGGCGCGGATCTGTTCCTCGACTTCTGCGGCGTTGATGTCGCCGACGACTACGAAGAAGACGTTGTTCGGCGCGTACTTCTCCTTGTAGTAGGCGAAGACATCCTCGCGGCGGACTTCGTTGAAGATATCCGGGTAGCCGATGATGGTGAAGCGATACGGGCTTTTGGTGTAAGTCGTTTCGAACAGACGCCGCGCGCTGCGCTGGTGCGGATCGTCCTGGTTCATGTCCATCTCGCGGCGGATCACGTCCATCTCCTTCGCCAGTTCCTCCTCGGGCAACGCGGCGTGCTGCATGATGTCGCATAGAATATCGACCGCGATCTTCCCGCCGGTGTTGGGCACGTTGATCCAATACACCGTGCGGTCGAACGACGTGTAGGCGTTCATGTAACCGCCGGCCTCCTGCACTTCCTGATCGATGCGACTGGCCGGCCGTGTCGAAGTGCCCTTGAAGAGCATGTGCTCGAGGCAATGGGACAATCCTGCTCCGAGCCACTTACCTTCGTCGATGCTCCCGGCCTTGCACCAGGCTTGAGCAGAGACGACGGGCGCGCTGTGGTCCTCGCGGATGATCAGCGTGAGTCCGTTGGGCAGCGTGGTGAAGCGGACGCCGGGCGGGATCGCCGGCGGGTTCGGACGAGTGGTCGGACGGGAGGCGGGGGGAAGTTTCGCGGGCATGTTCGGCGGCGCTGTTGGATCAACATCCGTGTCGGCACCGGCCTACGAATGAGTGGGTTTGGTTTCCACGGAAGGGGTGGCTCCCTGTTTGCCGGCCGGCAGGAACGGCTGGCGGAAGGCGGTGTCGAAGTCGTAGCCGCCTTTGAAATCATCGCGGCTGTCCTTCTTGGTCTTCGCGAGGAGATGGCTCTCGACCATGTTGAAGACCAATTCGCCAAAATCCTCGCATTTGCGGACGCCCCATTCGTTTAACACCGTGAGCGCCATCGGGCCGAATTGTTCGAGCGCGTAGGAGCGGATGCCGCCGAGCAGTTCCTGGCCGGAGACGTGCCGGATTTTTCCTTCGCCGGGTTCCTCGCCGGCAGCGCGGGATTCGGCCTTGTCGATCTTCTCGCCCTTCTCGGATTTGTCCGCCTTGTCCCCTTTGCCGCCCTTGGTGATCAGCTTCTGCGTATGGTCCAGTGCCTCGCGGAGGAAGAAGTAGGCGTCGCGATGGTAGCGCGGGTCGTTCTGGACGATGATATCGAGGGCTTCGTCGAAATTCGCGTGTTGCATAAGGATACGTCAGCGGGCGGCGGAGGCGGGCGGGGCTGGATGGGCGGTCCGCCAGGACTTGACCGTCCACCCGAGCAGCAACAGGCCGAGCATCGAGCACAGGAACAACTGTTGTTGCCGGGTCAGGTTGAACATTGGGGCCAAGGTAAACCACTCGCCACGAGCGGGCAATCTTGTTGAAAGCCCGGTCCGGGACAACGAGTTTCTTCGGAGGTCATCGGGCGCACACGAACACGGGGCGGAAAAACAGACGCAGACACGAAATCCGCGAATGGTCCCGAATCCCCAATTCCTCATCCGTGCCAATTGGTGGAATTCGCGTCTCTCTGCTGCTCCGTTCACTCCGCTTTCGCGCCGGCCTGTTTCTTCAATGCCTCCACGTCAGCCTTCTTCAGGTAACGGATTAGGTTCCGCCAGATCGCGTGGTAGCCGAATCCGCCCTTGGTCATCTCGCGGATGGCGTCGTCCTTCGTCCAGCCTTGCACGGCGACGCGATAAATCGCAGTCATGGTCCCCGTGCGATCGGCTCCGTGCTTGCAGTGGATGAGGAACGGTCCCGCGTTCGTGTCGGCGATGATTTTCAGGAAGCGCACGACATGCTCGTCCTTGGCGTTCCAGGTGTTGAACCGGATGTGTTCGGTCTTGAGGTTCGTGCCCTTGGCCTCGTCCTTGTCCGAGTGAAAGCCACGCAGGTTGATGACGGTTTTGATTCCGAGCTTCTCCGCAGTGCGCAGCCCTTCCTCCGTCGGTTGCGCACATCGGAAAAGGTTTGGGCCGACGCGATGGAGATTGGGCAGGCCGGGGTGCTCCAGTCTCTCGGCCCAAGCGGGGTCGCGCTCGGCCCCCGTGAGAACGGTGGTGCCGAGGAAAAGGGCGAGCAGGAGGGCGCGAATCATGGCGGGACGGTAGGCAAGCCGTCGCCGTGTGTCAAAGCGGCGGCGGACAGGACAAAACTCTCGCCGTTTGCTGCGCGGACTGGATAACTGAGTCCGTGAGCGTGCGTTTGGAAATGTTGCAGGTCGCCCGGCTGGCCCCGAAGGTTCTCGGCGATTCCGCCGGGTTGGTCCGGGAGTTTTTCCTAAGCCAGCAGAACCCCGATGGCGGCTTCAAGGATCGTTCCGGCCGGAGTGACTTGTATTACACCGTCTTCGGACTTGAGGGACTGCTGGCCTTGCAGGCGGAAGTCCCGACCGCGGCGGTCGCTGCGTATCTCGACACCTTCGGCGATGGTGCCGGCCTCGATTTCGTGCATCGTTGCTGCCTGGCCCGATGCCACGCGGCTCTGGCGGTGGGAGGGAAACGGGCCGGGTTCGCGCGGGGGCGGGAACTCGCGGCGGGTCTGGAGAACTATCGGTGCGCGGACGGCGGCTTCAACGTCATTGCTGGAAGTATTCACGGCACCGCCTACGGGTGCTTTCTCGGGGCGGCAGCCTACGAAGACCTCGGAGTTCCGACGCCGGATCCGTTGCGTTTGGTGCAGTGCCTGAAATTTCTGGAGACACCGGATGGCGCGTGGGGCAACGAGCGGGGGTTGCGGCAGGGCGCGACGAACTCGACCGCCGCAATGGTCACTTTGCTGCGCCATTTGGCGATGCCGGTTGCCCCGCTGGTGGGCGACTGGCTTCTCTCGGTCGCGCACCGCGAAGGTGGATTTCTCGCCATGCCGAAAGCACCGATCCCGGACCTCCTTTCGACCGCGACGGCCTTGCACGCTCTCGCCGGGCTGGAACGCGATCTGTCACCCGTCCGCGAGTCGTGCCTGGATTTCATCGATACACTGTGGTCGAACGAAGGCGGATTCCACGGCCACTGGAGCGATGACGCGTTGGACTGCGAATACACCTACTACGGCCTCCTGGCGCTCGGGCATTTGAGCTGAACTGACCGATCGAAAGGCGGCCTGAGGTATTCGGAGTCAAAAAATGTGGCACCCGCCGCCTTCATGCCGACCCCGACGTCATTGTCCCATGACGTTGCCGATCTGCTGGAAGTAGCCGGACCAAAAACTGATCACTCGCCAGGCCACTACGCACACGACGCCGAGGTAAATGAGCCGCGGCATCCAGTCCGCCACCATCTGGAACTGCCGTTCCGCGTCGCCCTGATAGAGTTGATGCAGCTTGCGCAGCGCGTCGTCGAGCGAGCCAGTGACTTCCCCGGTGTGATACAGGTTCGCGAACAGCTCGGGGAACATGCGGCTCTGGCTGACGAGTTCAGCCGGCGTGACTCCGGCTTCCAGTTCGGTTCGCCACGAGAGGATGGTGCGCTTGAGGGCAGGGGAACCGCACGCTGCTGCCGCCAGTTCCCATGCCTGAATGATGTTCACGCCTGCCATTACGAGCGCCTCCAATGCCGCCGCCAGCCGGGCGAGCGCGAGGTTGCGGCGCGCCTTGCCGAGAACAGGCACGCGGTGAAGCACGGATTCGATCCCGCTCTGCCATGTCTCGCAGTGGCGTCCCTGCATCGCGAGAATGATGAACGCCGTCGCCGCGTAGATGGGCACGAGGACAACGAGAATCTTCACCAGGAACGGAAGTACTGCGCCGGTCAGGAAGAGTTCCGGCAACGGCCCGATCAGAATCGCCAAGTGTAGCAGCAGCGCAGGATAGGCGAGACTGTTGATGGTGCTCCGGAGCAGCCGGGCGTTGCGTTCGTAGTGGGCGGAGAGAAGCTCAAAGCACGCGGGCAGCCGGCCGCTTTGTTCGCCGGCATGCAGCAGTGCGGCATCGAACGCGGGGAGCCATCCGCCAGTGGCGGTCAGCGCTTCGTAAAAGGTCGCGCCGGCCTGAAGCTGGTTCCGCACGACGGCCAGCGGTTCGCGGAAGGAACGGGCGGGCGGGGAACGATGCTGGATTTCGACCGCCTGCGGCAGGCCGACACCGGCGGCGGTCAGTCGCGAGAATTGCAGGTAAAGCTCCGCCCGTTGGGAGAAATGCCGGGGGAGGATGAGCAGGGACATACCCTGCCGGTGCAGGCGGGGAGCGGCGGGTTAGGCGCTCAGTTGATCGAGCTTGGCCTTGAAGTCTTTCTTGCTCTTCAGGCCCACGACTTGATCCACGATCTCGCCGTTCTTGAAAAATAGAAGGGTCGGGATCGAGTTGATTCGATACTGGATGGCCAGGCTCTGGTGATCGTCGATGTTGACCTTGCCGATCTTGACCTTGCCGTCGTAGTCGGCGGCGAGTTCGTCGAGGATCGGGGCGACCATCTTGCAGGGGCCGCACCACTCGGCACAGAAATCAACGAGGACGGGCTTGGTGGACTTCACGACTTCGGTCTCGAAGTTTGCGCTGGTCAGGGTGACGATGTTAGGTGCTGCCATAATTTCGATAAATTGCGGGTGCGGAGTTGTGGTTTTGCCGACGCATCGGAACGCTCTGTGCGATCCGAAGGGGCTGTCGCCTGCGCGGTTACTTCAATCCCAATAGAAGAGCGACGCTGACGGCCGCGCCAACGCCGATGACGGCGGCAGCGATGCCGAGGCCCATGTCGAGACCACTGATCTTGCGCGCGCCAGCGGACGCCGCCGGACGGGGTGCTGCCGGAGTGCCGACGGGTTTCGGTGCAGGTGCGCCGGTGTTTGTTGCGGGACGGGCCGCGGACGCAGCGGGTGCGGCACCAGCCACAGCAAGGCCCGGACTGCCGGCTGTCGGCGGACGGGGAGCGGAGGGCGCACCTCCAGCCGTTGCAGGGGCGGCAGCGGCGGGCGCGGCGGCGGCTGCAGGAGCAGCAGGTGCGGCGGGCCCACCGGCGGGAAGCGTCGGCAGCTTGATCGTCGGCGAAGCGGTCGGCTTCGGCGGGAGGCTGATGCGGACGGTTTCCTTCTTCGGTTGAACCTTTGCGGCTTCGGGCGGTTTCGGCGGAACTGGGGCGCCGGGCGTGATTGGATTATTCTCTGACATACTGGGTGCTCGTTGCGGGCCAAGCTAAAAGCGGGTCGGGAGGGTGTCAAACTTTTCCTCCCGCAACGCAGGGCTGCATTGACGAACCGTTCGCGTTTTCACCAAGGTTCCGGCGTGGACATCAAGAAAGCCATCGTCACCGCCGCCGGAAAGACTCAGCGCACGCTCCCCTTGCAAAGCCTCGTGGACCGCGACGGCTCCAGCAAGACCGCACTCCAGATCATCATCGAGGAAATTCTCCAGGCCGGCATCGACGAGATTTGCGTCGTTGTCTGTCCTGGTGATCAAGCTGCCTACAAGGCTGCCGCCGGCCTGCACGCCAAGCGGCTTCACTTCATCGAGCAGACTGCGCCGTTGGGATACGGCCACGCCGTCCATTGTGGACGCGAGTTCACTGGCAACGCCCCGTTCCTCCTGCTTGTGGGCGATCATCTATATCTCAGCGGCACGCAGAAGCGTTGCGCGCAGCAACTCGTCGAAACGGCCGCTGCCGAGAATTGCAGCGTCTCCGCCGTGCAGGCCACCCACGAGAGCAAGCTGCCATTCTACGGCGCGATTGGCGGGCGGCTCGTCGCAGGACGCAAAGGTCTCTTCGAGATTTCGGAAGTCGTCGAGAAGCCGACGCCCACCGAGGCCGAGCAAACCCTCATAGTCCCAGGACTGCGCTCCGGCCACTACCTGTGCTTTTTCGGTATGCACGTCCTCACCCCTGCCGTGATGGAGATGCTCGCCGAAGACGTCGCCCGCGCCGGAGCGAAGGGCGGCGTTCACCTGAGCAACGCACTCGCAAAGCTCGCTGCCCGCGAACGGTATCTCGCCTGCGAATTGCAGGGCCGGCGCCACGACATCGGTGCGAAGTATGGCCTGCTCACCGCGCAACTCGCGCTCGCCCTCGACGGCCAGGATCGCGACGAAGTGCTGACCGGCCTCGTTGAATTGCTCGCCGGACGCAGCCGCTGATTCTGGTTTCCATTTCCCCCGTTGGGTTCGCTGCGCTACGGTTGCGCCGTGCAAAATCTCGGCGACCAACTCGAGAAGGCTTCCTTCAACCAGCATGTCACCGTGCCGGACTTGTGGCAGCAACAGGCCGTCACGGCGTTGCGCGAAGGTCGCGATGTCGTGGTTCATGCTCCGACGGGCGCAGGCAAAACGTTGATCTTCGAACTGTGGTCGAACGGAGGGAAGAATCGCGGTCAGGCGATCTACACCGTGCCCACGCGCGCGCTGGCCAATGACAAGCTCGCAGAATGGCGCGCGCGCGGCTGGAACGTCGGCATCGCCACGGGTGATCTTTCTGACAACCTGGATGCGCCCATCATCGTCGCCACGCTGGAGACGCAGAAGAGCCGGCTGATCAAGGGCGACGGTCCCGCGCTGCTCGTTGTGGACGAATACCAGATGATCGGCGATCCGGATCGCGGATTGAACTACGAGCTCGCGATGGCGCTTGCGCCGCCGCAGACGCAGTTGCTGCTGCTCAGTGGCAGCGTTGCGAATCCACAGGACATCGTGAAGTGGTTCGGCCGCCTCGGGCGCAGCGGTGTGCTCATTCGCCACGACATCCGGCCCGTGCCGCTGGAGGAAGTTCACGCCAACAGCCTGAGCCATCATGTCCCGACCGAGATTCGCGGGCACTGGCCGCGCTTCGTGGCCAAGGCGCTTGCGGAGAATCTCGGGCCCATCCTGATCTTCGCCCCGCGTCGCCACGGTGCGGAGACGCTCGCTGCAGAGCTCGCGCGCAACCTTCCCAATCCCAATCCGCTCACGCTCACGCTCGAACAGAAGCAGCTCGTCGGCGAGCATCTCGCGAAAATGCTCAAGAGCCGCATCGCGTATCATCACAGCGGGCTGAGCTACGCGGCGCGCGCGGGAGTCATCGAGCCGCTGGCGAAGGCCGGTCAGCTTCGCGCCGTGGTCGCGACGATGGGCCTGGCGGCCGGGATCAACTTCAGCCTGCGAAGTGTTTCGCTCGCGGCGGCCACGTATCGCCGTGACAACATCGAGCATCCGCTTCGGCCCGACGAGCTTTTGCAGATGTTCGGCCGCGCCGGGCGTCGCGGCATTGATGAGATTGGGTTCGTGCTCGTGGGTGGCGATGGCGTGCGGTTGCACGAAGGCCATCCCGCTCACCTGAGCCGGAGCGGGCTCGTGGACTGGAGCGCGCTGCTCGGCATCATGCACGCGGCGGCGGAGCAGGGGAGGGATCCGTTTGCCGAGGCGGTGTTGATTCAACAGAGGCTGTTCACTACGAAGCCGATCTTCCTTGGCGTCGAGGAGTCGTTGAAGAACCCTGACACGCCCTGCCGCTTGAAGACCGATTCCGAACGCGCGCGTTTCGTCCGCCGCCGCATTCGCGAGATGCTGAACAGCCGCGGTGAATGGGAGCGACCGCCCGCGTGGGTGGAGAAACCGTTGCGCGACGTGTGCATGATGGAACGCCCGCCGGAAGCGGTGCTGGATCTGTTGAAACTGCGGAATGTGCGGGCTGGCTCCTGTAGCCGCCGAGGTGACGAGGCGGAGAACGTTCCTGCACCGCCGAGTCCGCCTCCTCACTTCGGCGGCTACGAATCCGATCTGCCGCCATCCGCCCTGACCGTCCGTCCCATTCTCAGCGTGCCGGAGCTTCTCGAAAAATTCGGCCACGGAACCATCGTTCCAATCTCGGACGTCAATGGCGTCAAAACCTACGGCCGCGCTCAGACCGTCGCGGACGTGCTCAATGGCGACCGCATCGTCCTCGCGAAATGGGTTCGCCGCCTGATAAACTGGTCTGGTCTCGAAGCCACGCTCGCGACGTGGGAACAGAAGATCGCGCCACTCGTCTCGAAACATCTTTCCGCGCTAAAGACGCCGGTAATCCGCTTCGAGCGTGACGGCCACCGCCTTCAGGCCCTGGTGAGTCTGGCGGATCTTACGACCAAGGTTCCTGTCGATGCCCACGGTGTTTCGTTTCACAAGCCGATCGAGCGCGAAGTGTCCCCGGACGAATGCCTCGGCTGCCCGCTCGTGAACACTTGTCGCAGTCTTCCACCAGGCACTGGAGTCGCCGCGCTGTGGCGCAAGCTCGGCCTCGTTGACATTCGCGGCGTGCCGACGCGGCGCGGGCGCATTGTCAGTTTCTTCCAACAGGAGGACGGGCTCGCCATCGCCGCTGCGCTGGAGGATGAATCCTATCCGCTCGACGAATTCATCTACGACCTCGCGAATCTCGACGCGGGCTTCCGGTTCTGCGGCGAGGAGAACCGTTACGCCGGCCGGTTGCCCATCGCGTGTCATCATCTCTACGGGCTCCAGACCGTGACTGGCTACCTGGAGAACGGCGTGCCGCCGCGCTACGGCAGTGGCGCAGAACAAGTCGTCTCCAGCATTCACAAGAACCCGCTTAACAAGGCGCGCTGGGTCACGGAGTTTCTCGGTGCCGGTGACATCGATCGCGTGATCATCGAATGGCGCAGTCTCCTCCGGCAGGTGGGCAAGGCACCCGCGCTCGAATGGCCGCGATGGACGGCGCTGCAAGCGATGGCGCGCGGGATTCTGAACGAAACGGAGTCACCCACGCTCACCGAGCTTCCGGCGCTGGATTACACCCAGACCAAGCGCATTGAGCACCGGCTAAGTTTCCGCCGGCATTGAGTGGAGTTATGCAGGCAAAGGCTGTGTTGCTGGCATTCAGCCATTCGTATCCGCGAGACATCGGGTGGATACTGCAACAGCCACCGGGGCTTCTCCGTTCTATTCAGGTTCCGCTTCGCGCGAAATTCGAACGGTTTACTCGCCGCGAAATTTCGGGTCGGTGAAGAGGAGTATCTCGCGCGACTCGGCGGTCGCCAGCAAACCCTCGGGCACAAACGTGCAGGCTTCGATCTGTTCGTGGCGGAACTTCACTTGGAATGGCTTGGCCTTGATCACGCGGCTCATGTCGCCGTCGATGACGTAGAGAAACGCGCCGGATTTCGCGACCAGCCCGAGCAGGCGGCCGTCGGCTGAGACGTCCGCACCGGTGACGGGGGACTCGATTTTGGTGGTGGCCACGAGTTCAAGCGTTGTTGTGGTCGGGCCGTCGAGCGGGAAGCGGAAGATCTGCGCGCGGGCGTCCTTGAAAACTTTCGACACGACGTAACCGTGTCCTTTCCAGATAAACAGGCTCTCGCAGTCGAACGGGCCGCCGGGGAACTTCAACCGCCACGAGCGCGTGATGCGGACTGGCACCGTGTCGCCGCGCGGGTCCGGTTCGGCGAGTTGATGGACGGCGAGTTCGGCGCGGCGCAGGTCGTTGTTGCCGGTGTCCGCGATGTAGAGGTGCTTCGCGTCGTCGGTGGCAATGTCCTCCCAGTCCGCGATGGTGGCGTCGGAAATGAAATATTCCTTCAGCACCGCCCCGTCGCGGGTCATGGCGGAGAGCCACTGCTTCTTTGGCCCGCCGCCGTCGGTCTGGGTCCAAAGCACTCCGGCGTGCTGACGGCTGGCGACGACGCCGGAGCTTTCCGTAATGCGCGCGCTGGAGATGCGGCCGATCTCGCGCACACCCGGGGCGATGTCCCGCCCGGGAGGCGCGGCGACCTGCGCGCGACAGGCGGTGTGGGCGAGCACGAGGAGGAGGGCGGGAAGGAGACGTTGGAAGGTTGGCAAATTCATACTGGCGCTTCGGGAAACACCGTAGTCAAAGTGACCGGCGATGTTCGACTGAATTGTTGGACGCCGCCCGCGATGAAACCATGCAAAGATTCAGGGACACCCAGTGTTCGTTCCGCTACCTGATGCTCGATGACTGAGAATAATCCATTGGCGCCTGGAGTTCCGAGTGCCGAACTAGCAGTCCGCGGCATGACTTGCAATGGCTGTGCGCGCCATGTGCTGGAGGCGATCCAGGCCGTGCCGGGAGTGCGGAGCGTCACGGTCTCGCTGGAGCAGCAGCGTGCGCGGATTCGTTGGAACGACGGTGCCCCGGCAGATCTCCCGGCGGTGGTGCGGGCGATTGAAGCGGCGGGATTCGAGGTGAAGGCAGTCGCGTCAATCGCCAGCGCGGCGAAGCGCGAAGGGGTCTGGAGCGGCGCAGCGCTGGCCGCTGTGATGGCGACAGCGGCGCTGATGGCGGGTGAATGGATTTTCCGGCTGGGGGACGCGGCTTGGTATCGCTGGACTTCCCTGGCGCTTGCGTCGCTCGTGCAGTTTGGGCCGGGGCGGCAGTTTTATCGGGGGGCGTGGACCCAGTTGAAGGCCGGGCGATCGAACATGGACACACTGGTGGCGCTGGGATCTACGACGGCGTTTGCCTACAGTGTGTGGGCGTTGCTGGCGGGGCAGGGGGCGCATCTTTATTTCATGGAAGCGGCGGCAATCATTTCGTTGATCAGCCTGGGGCATTGGATGGAGGCGCGGGTGAGTGCGCGGGCCTCGCATGCGTTGAAGGCGCTGATCGAACTGACCCCTGCAACGGCGCGACGACGCGGCGGCGACGGAGTCGAATGCGAGGTGCCGGTGGCGGAGTTGCGGCCCGGCGACGTGGTGACGCTGCGTTCCGGTGAAGCCGTGCCGACGGACGGCGAGGTAATGGAGGGTCAATCCGCCGTGGACGAATCGATGCTCACGGGGGAGTCGATGCCGGTGGAGAAGCGTGCTGGTTCCAACGTCTATGCGGGCACGATGGCTCAGGGCGGACGGCTGGTGGTGCGGGTGACTTCCACCGGTGAACAGACGGCGCTGGCGCACATCGTCGCGGCAGTGGAGCGCGCGCAATCGAGCCGGGCGAACATCCAGCGGCTCGGCGATCGTGTGAGCAATGTGTTTGTGCCGGTGGTGGTGGTCATCGCGATCGGGGCTGCGTTGTGGTGGGGCTTTTTCCCGGAGGCGGCGCGGGCGTTGACGGAGAGGCTCGGGGGATTCCTGTGGCTGGCGCACCCTCCGGCGGGCGTGTTGGCGGGCGCGGTGATCGCGGCGGCGTCCGTGCTGATCATTGCGTGCCCGTGTGCGATGGGACTGGCGACGCCGGCGGCGATCATGGCCGGGGCAAACGCGGCGGCGCGGCGCGGCATTTTGATCCGCGACGGTGTGGCGTTGGAGAAGGCCGGTGGAATCACGGCGGTGGTTTTCGACAAGACGGGTACGCTGACGCGCGGACGCCCGGTGGTTGTACAACGGTTTCATCTGGCAAGGGGAGAGTTCGGTCCGGTGGTGGCGGACGGGCTGGCGTCCTCGCTGGCCGCGTTGTCCGCGCATCCGTTGAGCCGCGCACTGGCGGTGATGAAGGACGAACGGTTCGCGCTGGAGGGGTTCGCGGAAGTATCCGGCTGCGGCCTGATGGCACGCCTGCGGTGGAACGGGCAGGAAGGGACTCGCGGCGTGCGGATGGGCTCGTTGCGCTGGCTCGCTGAGAATGGCGTGAACGCGGAGGCAGTCGCCGGGTTCGCGGAGTTGTCGATGTCGCAAGGTGCGACGGTTGTCGGACTCGCGGTGGAGGATTCCCTGGTCGCGGCGTACGCGTTGCGCGATGAGTTGAAACCCGGCGCGTGCGAGATCGTGCAGCAGCTTGCGACTGAAGGTGGAGGGAAAGGACTCGGTGTTTACATCGTCTCGGGAGACGCAGAGCGGACGGTGCGGGCGGTGGCGGCGGAACTGGGCTTGGAGCACGTCGCGCGGCACGGAGTCTTTGCGGCGGTGCCGCCGGAGCGGAAGGCGGCGATCGTGAGGGAGCTTCAACAGCGCGGCGAGCGCGTGGCGTTCGTGGGGGATGGCATCAATGACGCGCCAGCGCTGGAGCTGGCGGACCTCGGCATCGCGGTGAGTCGTGCGAGTGACGTGGCGCGCGAGGCGGCGGACATTGTCCTGTTGCGTTCGGACATCGGCGCGATCCCGGAGAGCCTGGCACTGGCGCGGGCGACGTTGCGGACGATCCGGCAGAATCTGTTCTGGGCGTTCTTCTACAACGCGGTGGGCGTGCCGCTGGCGGCGCTGGGTTTCATGAGCCCGGTGCTGTGCGCGCTGGCGATGGGTGTTTCGGATCTCGTGGTGATCGGGAACGCCTTGCGGCTCCGGCGCTGGAAGTGGCGCGCGGTAGGTTGAGCTTCCGGATTGTCAGCTTTGCATTTGCGCCCTTTCCTTTCCACCGGGGGCGCGCCTATCTTCACCGGAAATCACATCATCGCATGAAACGTCTTTCTGCCTTTCTATTCCTGGCTGCCGGATCGTTGTTCACGGTCCCGGGAGTCTTCGCTCAACTGACATCGCTCCCGCCCGAACCGGCCGTGGGCGCGCGGATGCCGGCGTTAAGCCCGGATGGCAAACAGATCGCCTTCACGTATCGCGGTGATGTCTGGATCGCGCCGACGGCGGGCGGGCGGGCCACGCCGCTGACGCAGCATGTAGACACGGACTCGAATCCGATGTTCTCGCCTGATGGCAGGTGGATCGCCTTCGCCACCCGGCGTTCCGGCAATGTGGATATCTTCGCCGTGCCGGTCGAAGGCGGCGCGGCGCGGCAGTTGACATTTCATTCGGGCAGTGAAGTGCCGGGTGGCTGGAGTCCGGACGGGAAGTCGCTCCTCTTTGCCAGCCGCCGTGACTCGCCCAATTACGCTGTCTTCGAGCTGGATGTCGTGACGTTGAAGACGCGCGTGCTGGCGGAGGATTTCGCCACGTTGAATTTCCCCAGCTACTCGCCGGACGGCAAGCAGGTGCTCTATGGCCGCTATGGGTTTCACTGGACGCGCCCGCGCTATCAGGGCTCGGCGGCGCAACAGATTTGGGTGCTCGACACCGCGAAGGGCGAGCGCAAGGCGCTGACGACCGGCGAGTCGCAGCATCTCTGGTCGCGCTTCCTGCCAGATGGACGGAGCGTGATCGCAGTGACCGTTGGCGAGCCCACGCCGTCGTCCAGTTCGATGAACGAGAACATCCCGCCGATTCTCGACAGCCCCGAGCGCACGCCGAACTTGTGGCGGATTGACCTGGAGGGGAAGAAGCGGCAGTTAACCGCGTTTGTCGGCGGCTCGGTGCGGCATCCGACGGTGGCGGCGAAGTCCGGTGACATCGCGTTCGAGTACGAAGGCGACCTCTGGCTGCTCAAGGGCGGCAAGGGCGACGCGGCGAAGATCGAGTTGTTCATCGCCGGCGACGACAAGCAGACGACCCGCCGCCGCGAGCGCCTCAGCTCGGGCGTCACGGAGCTGGAACCCTCGCCCGACGCGAAGACGCTGGCGTTCGGCCTGCGCGGAGACATCTGGACGATTGCGGTGGACAAGCCCAAGGGCATTGCCGCGCGCAACGCCGAACTGGCCAAGCGCCTGACGGACTGGGTGGGCGAAGACTCGGACTTCTCGTGGTCGCCCGACGGCAAGAAACTTTATTTCACCTCCGACCGCGAGTTCACCACGCGCCTCTACGAACTGGATCTTCAGACCCTCAAGCCGCGTCCGCTCTGGCACAAGGACGAGAACATCACACGCATTCATCCCTCGCCCGACGGCAAGCAGCTCACGTTCTGGGTGTCCGGCCTGGAAGGCGGATTGTACACGCTGACCATCGAGTCCGGCGAAGCCCGGCGCATCGTGAAAATCCCCGGCCCGCAATGGCGCGGGATGGGCGGCGGCGATTTCGCGTGGTCGCCCGACATGAAGTGGATCGCCTACGCCGCGCGCAGCGAGAGCCGCGCTTGGAACATCTTCATCATCCCGGCCGAGGGCGGCACCGCGGTGAACGTCACCCGTCTTTACGCCGAGCACAGCGAGCCGGCGTGGTCGCCGGACGGGAAGTATCTCTTCTTCCAAAGCACCCGCGAAGGCGACGGCCTCTACGTGCTGCCGCTCAAGCCCGAAGTCGTGCGCACATCCGACACGGACATCAAGTACGAGAAACCCGGCACCAACGTCACCGTTGAGATCGATTTCACGGACATCTCCCGGCGCATCCGCAAAGTCGGCTCGCAATCGCCGCAGTCCGATCTCGTCGTCGCGCCCGATGGAAACATCCTCTTCCTCTCTGAAGGCGATCTGTGGTCCGTGAGTTACGACGGCAAGGACACCAAGCGCCTGACCACCGGCGGCGGCAAGAGCGCCCTGCGCCTGGCGCGCGAGGCGAAGAAGCTCACCTACATGCAGTCCGGCGAAATGTATGTCTCCGGGCTCGACGGAAAGAGCGGCGAGAAGGTCACCTTCAGCGCCGAATGGGACCGCGATGTGCGCGCCGAACGTCGGGCCGCGTTCACGCAGTTCTGGAACGCCTATCAGCGCGGGTTCTATGACGCCAACTTCCACGGCCGCGACTGGGCCTCGGTGCGCAGTCGTTACGAGAAACTGCTTCCTGCCGTCGAGACCGCTGACGAATTCGCGTCGCTCCTGCATATGATGGTCGGCGAGCTGGAGGCTTCCCACGCGGAAGTTTCGCCCGCCAGCAGCGGCACGAGCGGCAGCGGCACCGGCTCGACACCGCAGCTTGGTCTCACCTTCGACTACGACTACGACGGCCCCGGTGTGCGCGTGAAAGAGGTGCCCGTCGGAGCGCCTGGTTCCTACAAGAAGACTGAGATCAAGCCCGGCGACATCCTGCTCGCGGTGAACGGGCAGGAGATCGCGCTCGATGAGAAGTTCTTCGAGTTCATGAGCGACAAGTCTGGGCGTGAGGTCGAGTTCAGCGTCAACACGAACGCCGACCTCGGCAGTGCGCGCAAGGTGAAGTACCGCGTCCTCTCCGACGGCGACTGGAGCGACCTCAACTACCGCAACCGCATCGATCGCCAGCGCCAATACGTCGAGGAGAAGAGCGGCGGCAAGATCGGCTACCTGCACATCGCCGCCATGAGCATGAGCAACCAGTTGAAGTTCGAGCGCGAAGCCTACGAATACATGGCCGGCAAGGAATCGATGATCATCGATGTGCGCTTCAACAACGGCGGCAACATCTCCGACACGCTCATCGACTGGCTCGAACGCAAGGCCCACGCACACTACCGCCCGCGCGATGCGAAGCCCGAGCGCGCGCCCTACACCGCCTTCGAGCGCCGCTGCATCGTCCTCCTGAACGAGCACAGCTATTCCAACGGCGAGATGTTCCCGAACGCGATGCGCACGCGCGGGCTCGCGACGCTCGTCGGCATGCCCACGCCCGGCTACGTCATCTGGACCAGCGAGCTTCGTCTCGTGGACGGCACCGGCGCGCGGATGCCCGGCAGCGGCGTGTTCCGGCTTGATGGCACGAACATGGAGAACAACGGCGAGAAGCCCGACATCCTCGTGCCGCTCTCGCCCGAAGACTGGCTGGCCGGCCGCGACCCGCAGCTCGACAAGGCCATCGAATTACTCGTTGGCAAACAAGACAGCGCCAAGGCCGCGTCCGAAAAAGAGCCCGCTGGCAACAAGGGCGGCAAAGCCGAATCCACCGACCGCCGTTGAGTCCTTGCCTTTGGAACGGGGAGGCGATCCTGCAAGCGTGCGGAACCGCCGGTGTTCCGGAGGCTCGGCGATTCGGATTTTCTTCCCGTCTCGCCCGGCGTGCCGATAGGATGACCGCCAATGGCTGGCGTTGAATTTCAACCGACCCGGTGGAGCCTTGTGGCGGCGGTGCGCGAGGGAAATCCTGCCACCACAGAGAAGGCGCAGGCGACGTTGTGCGAGGCTTACTGGTATCCGCTATACGCCTACGTGCGCAGCCGCGGTCACGACGCGGAGGAGGCTCGTGATCTGACGCAAGGATTCTTCGCCCGGGTGATGGAAAAAGATTTATTCTCACTGGCGGATCGCGAGCGCGGACGTTTGCGGACGTTTCTGCTCACGGCGTTGCAGCGATTCCTGCGCGATGAATGGCGGAAGGGACAGCAGATCAAACGCGGCGGTGGCGTGCCCGCCTTGTCCATCGATACGGTGGCGGCTGAGGAACGATACGCGCGCGAGCCGGTGGACACGATGACGCCGGAGGTGATTTTCGAGCGGCGCTGGGCGCTGGATCTACTCGAACGCACGTTGCTCGGCCTGCGCGACGAATATGCCGCGGCTGGAAAGGCGGATCTGTTCGACGTGCTGAAACACCATCTCGCGCCCGACGGTCTTGAACCGTCCGCCGAGGAGGCTGGCACGCGGCTTGGGATGACGGCCGGTGCGGTGCGCGTGGCGGTGTCGCGCCTGCGGACGCGCTACCGTGAGCGGTTGCTGCGCGAGGTGTCCACGAGCCTGGATGCGACGACGGAGGCGGAGGTGGACGGGGAGATTGACGCACTCTTCCGCGCGCTGGCCTGAGTACGCGATCACTTTCCGCTGGCGGGAATTTCCAGCCGGGCTTCGCGCACGCGCACGCCACCGCGAGCGCTGGCGAAGATCAGATGCGTGCGGGCTTCGGCAATCAACTTCCTTTGGGCAAAACTGGCGTATGGGGTCAGCCCGTTCTGTGCGCCTTCCCACTGGATGAACGGCTGGCCGTCAAGGGTCACGTTGATGGCCACGCGTTCGCCTTGGGGCCGCACGCGCAGATGAAGCGCGAGGAAGCGTCCGTAGGGCAGCGCTCCACGCACCGACGTGGTGTTCTTCGCGAATTCCAGTCCATGGACCAGTTCCAGACCGGAGGTGTCGTAACGATCTAGCGTCAGAGCGGGCCAGGCATCTCCGGCGGGGAAGAGAACCGACAGGTCTGCGCCCTGATTCTCAAACCACACCTGGCAATGCAGATCAAAGGCGCGTCCGCCCGGCGCGGCGGGCAGGCGCACGGCTCTCAGGTTGTTCGTTGAGGTGTAAGCGGTGGTGATCGTGCCGCCGGGTTGATCATCGATCCAGCCCCAGTAGCCGAACAGAACGTCCCGTGCGAGTTGCAGCGAGGCGAGCGGTGTGTAGTGGCCCGGCGGCGAAAGGTGCGCCGGCGCGCCGGCGGATTTGGAGGAGCCGTCCCACATCTGGCGTACGGCCCACAATGTCCCGCCAATCAGGATGAGCGCGGCCATGCCCATGAGCATCCAACGGATCGGGCTGCGCGAGGATGCGTTTGTCGCGAGGCTCGCGCGCAGTTCTGTGGCATTGCGCGGACGTCGCGCCGGATCGGCCTGCATGGCCTTCTCCACCACGGCATCGAGATGCGCATTCGTCGGCGATTTGTGCGAAGGCGGCTGCCAGGCACCGCGCGGCAATTCACCGGTGAGCATTTCGTAGAGCATCACCCCGAGGCTGAACAGGTCCGCGCGCCCGTCCACCTCGCCGCCCTGCCGTTGCTCGGGCGCCATGTAGTCGGGTGTGCCGAGCGCCAGGCCGGTGAAGGTCAGCCGCGTCTCATCGGTTTCCGCGCGCACGCGGGCGACGCCGAAATCC
>SXGS01159053.1_pt1 | contig 21263 bp, 16 predicted proteins | sample 3174681 | NCBI WGS metagenome assembly SXGS01 (sample SAMN11356861, study PRJNA531348) | freshwater metagenome | isolation source: freshwater sample F1-80 | place: China: Fuxian Lake, Yuxi | collected 2017-12-25 | reverse complement strand
CCGACACCGAAGTGGTCGATGGCCGTCCTGATTCCCCTGTCGCGCAGGGAGGTGAGGGCTGCGCCCGATCGCGCCACCGAATCCACCACCGCGACCTCGGACAGCTCCAGGCAGAAGCAGGCCGGGTCGATCCCGTGGGTCCGCAGGACGTCCGCCACCTCCTGCGCGAAGTCGCGCACGGCGAGGTGGACCGGTGAGATGTTCACGCGCAGAACCAGGTCGGTGCGACCCGTGGCGTCCCGCCAGCTCACATACGCCCGGCACGCCGCATCGATGACCCAGCGCCCGAGTTCCGGGGCGAGGTTCGCCGCGTCGGCGATGGGCACGAAGACGTCGGGCCCGAGCATGCCGCGGGTCGGATGCGGCCAGCGGACGAGAGCTTCCACTGCGGTGATCTCACCGGAACGCAGGTCCACCTCGGGTTGGAAGTGCAGCACCAACCGGTCGTGGGAGATGGCATGGCCCAGCGTCAGCTCGACGTCGGTCCGCAGGTCGTTGGTCGCCGCGATCTCGTCCGAGTAGAGGACGACGCCGTTGCCACCCGACGACTTCACGTGCAGCGCCGCCTGATCCGCCCGGCGCAGCATCTCCGACGGATCCGCGGTTCCCACGGCCACGCCGATACTCGCGGTGCGGGTCACCCTGTCGTCCCCCACCACCATCGGCTCGGCGACCACCGACCGGACCATCTCCGCACGCTCCGCACCGTCCTCGGCCATGGGCGCACCACCGAGGACGACGACGAACTCGGCCCCGCCGAGCCTCGCCACCACGTCCCCGTCCGGCAGTCGGCGGCGGATGCGGTCCGCGACGGTGCGCAGGAACTCGTCACCCATGCGATGGCCGAGGAAGTCGTTGAGAGCGGCCAGCCGGTCGATGTCCACGAACAGCACGCCCACCGCGGTGCCGTCGCCGGCGCGCCCGTCGAGCAGCTCGGTCAGCCCGTGACGGTTCATCAGCCCGGTCAGTTCGTCGATCATCGCGGTGTGGCGCAGTTCGTTCTCCGCGGCCACGCGCCTCTGCACCTGGGCGAGCATCGCTCCGACCGCAGTGACGGCCTCGAGCTCCTCCGCGGTCCACTCGCGGTCGGCGAATCGAACGAAACCCAGGACGCCCAGGGTGCGGCCGTCGCCGACCAGGGGTACCGCGACCATCGTGGTCGCCGGAACCCCTGATGCGTCCTTCACCCGGTCGCGGTAGTTCTCGGGCTGATCGCTCGGCCTGTAGATCTCGACCTCGGTCTGGCTGCGCGACCGGGCGAACACGGGATCCGCTCTGTCGAAGTACACGACGCCCAACGGATCCGGGTCGGGAACGACGGGCCGCGGGGGCCACTCCGCGACGAGAATCGACGCGTCGATGCGCTCGTCGTTGTGCCGGAGAAAGCACGTGTCCATCCCGAAATCGGTGGACAGGTCTCGGAGCAGCGCCCGGTACGCCTCGACGACGTTCGCGGAGTCGGCACCGAGCAACCGCGTCGCCAACTCGGACACGAGCGTGTTGAGGGGCCGCCGGACACTCGTCCGACCTTCCATCCGATCCATGACTTCTCCTGAAATCCCCTGATCGGCCCGATGCCCCCGCACGGCCGTCACCACCCCGCCCGGTCGATGCAGCGTGTCGTACTCGCAGCTCGAGGCATCTTCCGCGCATTCTGATCAACATCTGATCCGAAAATGCAGTGACCTGCAACTCATGACATCACACATAAAAACCGACTCTTTACCGGTTTTGCCTCAGTTGCACCGTGGCAGAACCGTAAGTCACTGTGCCACTATCGGTCCCATGTCGGACCTGGTATCGATGAATACGTCGGCGAGCTCGGTCACGGCTGCCCCTGACCTCTCGTCCCTGTACTACCGAGTCGTGCGGTCCGACCGGGCGACGACGGTGCACGACGGCTCCGGCGCTCTCGCGTTCTACAACTCCGCGTGCAGCAACCTGCTCGGCTACGACTCGGGTGAGCTCGCGCTGCTCGGATCGTCCGCAGTGCTCCATCCTGCCGACACCGAGGCCCTCGCCGATGCGACCGCGCGGGCGTTTGCCGCCCTCGACGGCTCGGCCGACGCTCGGCTCCGGCTGGTCCGCAAGGACGGTGGGGCCGTCGAGGTGGATCTCGAACTCTCCCGGGTACAGGTCGGGGACCGTCGATACCTGCTCGTCGAGTTGACGCCGGTCGCCCCCGCGGCCTGACTCGCCGGGCCGGAGGCACGACCGCTGAACCCCGGTGGACGACCATCCCGAGTACAGGAGCGCCAGACCATGACGGCCCCGCCACTCTCGACCACGCACACACGCCCCACACACGCCTTCGGGTACTACGACGATCCGGTGTTCGAGTGCACCGTGGTCGCCACCTCTCCCACCTCCCGCCCGGATCTGTGGCGTCGCTACCTCGAAGGTGCTCGCATCAGTTACGAGCGGCACGACGTGTCCGTCGCCCTCGAGTACGACACCATCCGCGACGGGCGGAACACGACCATCTTCCTGTGCGCCCTGGATGCGTCCGGGCGCATGCTCGCCGGCATCCGCGTCCAGGGTCCGTACGAGCACGCCCGTCAGACGCACGCCGACCTGGAGTGGCAACGGAACCCGTTGGCGCGGAACGTCTTGCGAGACGCTGTCAACGACCGTCTGCGAGAGGGAGTCATCGAGCTCAAATCGGGCTGGGTGGATCGTGCAGCGCCACGGGACAAGCGTCTCGTCGACATGATCGCGCACGCAGGGCCGCTGGCGTGCTCGTTGCTCGGGGTGCGTTTCGCACTCTCCACCGCTGCGGACCATGCCGTGTCGATGTGGCAGAAGTCGGGGGCCGTGGTGGCCGATACGATCGACCCCACGCCGTATCCGGACGACCGCTACAGCACGAGGGCCCTCTGGTGGGATCTGAACACGTTCCGAGAGACCGCTCACGCGCATCACGCTCGACGGATCGACGACGCGGCAGCGCAACTGGTCCACACCTGGTCCACGGGAACGACATAGGCCCGACACGAAGGAGCGACTCGTGACCGATGCGCTGACAGGCTCTGCTGCACTCGTTCTCGATCCACACTCGGAGAACGATCGAGCGGTCGTCGAGTCTCTGCTCGGCGACGGTGTGACCGTCGTTCTCGACACACTCGACGCCCAGGCACGGGGACTGTCCGCGCTGGTCCCCCGGCCCGATGACGACGTTCTGGACGAATCCCCTCGCTGGGTGCACTATCCGTGGCGCCGCACGCTCGTCCGCGTTCTCGGGCCTCGTGGGTTCCGGCGGCTCCGGCTCGACCGCAACCGCAACAAGATCACTGCCGAGGAGCAGGACCGGTTCGGCGCGGCGAAGATCGGCGTCGTGGGTCTCAGCGTGGGGCACGCGGTCGCGCACACCCTGGCCCTCGAGGGACTGTGCGGGGAATTGCGGGTCGCCGACTTCGACGAGTTGGAGCTCTCCAACCTCAACCGGATCCCGTCGACCGTTCTCGACCTGGGCGAGAGCAAGACCGACATCGTCTCCCGGCGCATCGCCGAGCTGGACCCTTACCTGTCCGTGCGCGTCGAAGCACGCGGCATCACCGCCGACACGGTCGACGACTTCCTGGACGGCCTCGACATCGTCGTCGAGGAATGCGATTCCCTCGACGTGAAGGTCCTGCTGCGTGAAGCCGCCAAGCGGCATCGAATCCCGGTGATCATGGAGACCAGCGACCGCGGACTTCTCGACGTGGAACGGTTCGATCTCGAGCCCGATCGTCCGATCTTCCACGGCGCCGTCGGCACTCTCTCGTCGGGCGCCCTCAGCGGTCTCAGCACGCGCGACAAGGCACCCCACGTCATGTCGATCCTCGGTGCATCCGACGTGTCCGCGCGGTTCGCCGCGTCCATGGTCGAAGTCGACCGCACGATCTCGACGTGGCCGCAGCTAGGGAGCGACGTCGCTCTGGGAGGGGCGACGGTCGCAGCGGTGGTGCGGCGCATCGTGTTGGGCCTTTCCATACCGTCCGGTCGCACCCGTGTCGACGTCGACGGCGCTCTCGACACCCTCGGAACGACCGAGAGCGCCCGGGACCCCATCGACGAGCCGGCACCGACGACGGCGGCCACGACACCGACCTCGGTCGTGGACTCGATGGTGGAGGCCGCTCGGCGCGCACCGTCCGGCGGCAACGTTCAGCCGTGGATCGTGACCACGTCCGACGACGTCGTCACGATCACGCTCGATCCTCTGCGCACCACCGGTCTCGATGTCGCGCACCGCGGGAGCCGAATCGCCCTGGGCGCCGCGGTGTTCAACGCTCGGGTCGCCGCGGCCCGAGCCGGACTCACGGCGGTGCCGACCGTCGTCGACGAGGGGGACGGTCGCGTACGCGTCGACCTGACACTGGCGCGAAGGCCGGACACTGCCCTCGCTCCCCTCCACGAGGCCATGATGCGGCGTTCGACGAACCGTCATCCGGGCACACCGACCGCACTGGCCGACGAGGTCGTGCGCGACCTGCGCGCGGCGGCTGCAGCGGAGGACGGGTCAGCGATCGTGATCACGGATCGGGCGGCGCTGTCCGAGATCGGCGAGATCCTGGCGGAATCGGACCGACTCCGCTACCTCACCACCACGCTGCACGCCGAGATGATGTCCGAACTGCGGTGGCCCGGAGACGACGACCCGGACACCGGTATCGATGTCGCCACTCTGGCCCTCGACGCCACCGACCTGGTCAAGCTCGACGTCGCCCGACGACCCGACGTGATGCGTCTTCTCGCGGACTGGGACACCGGCACGGCGTTGGGCGACGACACGCGCGCTCGGATGGCGACCACGTCCGCGGTACTCGTCGTGTTCGCGCCGGGAACCACCGGCCGCGATCACGTCGTCGCCGGCGGTGCAGTGGAGCGTGCGTGGATCACGGCCGAGTTGCACGGTCTGGCAGTTCATCCCGTGTCTCCCGTGTTCCTCTACGCCTCGGAGGAGCACGAATTCGACGCTCTGTCCCCGCGTTACGCCGAGCGACTACGCGCACTGCGTCACCGCTTCCTCGATACCGCTGGTCAGCCGCGAGACAAACCGGTCGGCCTCGTATTGCGACTGTCTCACTGCGCAATTCCCGCCGTTCGAAGTCGGCGTCGACCTCGCTGACGGCACTCTTCGCGGTACAGTCGGCTGAACGAGTGCAGTCCAGCGCTCCGCAGCCACGCGAGGAGACCCGACGTTGGAGCGCCGTCCGAGCTTCGACGTGCTGGTGACCCGTGTGGCGACCCATCTGATCGGCGTCAACGCCGCCACGGTCGGTGCGGGCTACGAGAAGGTCCTCTCGAATCTCGTCGACTACTTCGACGTGGACGCCGCCTATCTCCGGCATCACGACGCGCAACGCCGTGCCACCGTGATGGTGGCGGAGTGGCCCGCTCGTACCGACGTCCCTGATCCCGACCCACTGGGGACCGTCACCTTTCGTGACGCCGACCCCGTGTTCGCCGCGACGGAGCACCTCAAGGAGCCGCTGCTCTTCCGCCCCGATCCCGCCATGGAGGACTACCGCCGACGCGTCGAGAGCGCCTCCGGTTACCAGAGCATCTCGATGGCATCGGTCCCGCTCGTCACCCGCGACACGACGACCGGAACCCTGGGGTTGGTCGCGTCGGGCGACCGCGAGTGGTCCGACGAGGAGGTCGAGGCGCTGAAAGCGATCGCCACCCTCTTCTCCCAACTGCAGGCTCGGATCGACGCCGAGGAGCACCTGCGGTGGGCCGCCACGCACGACGCGTTGACGGGGTTGCTCAACCGGCGGGGTGTCTCGGAGCTGCTGTCCGCTCGACTCGCCGGGGGCGGTGACGCATTCGCGGTGCTCTACTTCGACCTCGATCGCCTCAAGGCCCTGAACGATTTCCTGGGGCACTCGGCCGGTGACACGTTCCTCCGCACGGTCGGTGCACGGCTGCAGCGGCATTCGGACGCGGACACTCTTCTCGCACGGTGGGGCGGCGACGAGTTCGTGGTCGTTCTTCCCGGTCCGATGACGGAGGACGACGCGTACGCCGAGGCCTGCCGCATTCTCACCGTGGTGACCGCACGGGTCGACATGGCGGGCGAGTACGTCTCACGTACCGCCAGTATCGGTGTCGCACTGGGCATCCCCGGCAGCGGTACGGTCGATTCGGTGATCGCGGACGCCGACCAGGCTGCGCTGGCCGCCAAAACGGCCGGGGGCAATCAGGTCTCGCTGTTCAGTTCCGAGATCCGCGAACGCAACGAGTTGCAGAACGACATCGAGCTGCATCTACGCGCAGCGATCGAGGGCGAGTCACTGCTCCTGTACTTCCAACCCGAGATCGACCTCACGACCGACCGCATCACCGCGGTCGAGGCCCTGGTGCGGTGGCAGCATCCCACCCGGGGCATGCTGCCGCCCGTCGAGTTCATCGCCATCGCCGAGGCCGTCAACCTGGCCACCGACCTCGGACGGTGGGTGCTCCACACCGCGTGCAGAACGTACGCGTCGTGGCGCTCGACGTTGGGAACACTGGACATCGCACTGCGGGTCAATGTGTCACCCGCACAGTTGGTCTCGCTCGACTTCGTGCACACCGTACGAGAGGCGTTGTCCCGGTACTCCCTCGAGCCGCAGTACCTGTGCATCGAGATCACCGAGGTGGCGGTGGTCCACGACATCGTCCTGGCCGCACGGGCTCTGCGCGACATCCGTGCACTCGGGGTACGCGTGGCCATCGACGACTTCGGCACCGGGTACAGCTCGCTCTCGCATCTCAAGACGCTGCCGGTCGACGCCGTCAAGATCGATCGCGAGTTCGTCACCCACCTCGCGACCAGTAGGGACGACCGCGCGATCGTCGAGGCCGTCACCGCCCTCGCTCGGGCCTACGACCTCGACCTCATCGCGGAGGGGCTCGAGGACGTCGACGCCCGTGCCGTGTTGCTGGAACTGGGGTGCTCGCGCGCGCAGGGGTACCTCTACGCCCGCCCCCAGCCCGCCGACGTCGTCCTCGAGATGCTGCGAGTCGGAACGCTCACACCGAGCTGAACGTCAGCCCTCCGCCTGATCGGGCTGCGTTCCGGCCGCGTCGTCCAGTTCCGACGGGTCCGCGTCGGGGTCGCGCGAGGAGTCGTAGGGCCTCTCCGAGGAGGTCGAGGGTTCGTCGGACACGGGCGAGTCGCCGTTCGGTTCGGTCATGCGGCACGCGTACCCGCGGCCGCCGTCGCTGATCCTGCCCAGGTATCGTGAGCGCGCGTCAGCGCCGGGGGCGGTAGCTCAGTCGGTTAGAGCCGTGGACTCATAATCCATTGGTCGCGGGTTCGAGCCCCGCCCGCCCCACTCGGACCCTTCGCCTTCCCGCACCTCGGTCGTCAGGCCAGGACGTCCCCCTCGCCGGGACACCGTTGTCCCGACACGCACACACCGTCGTTTCGGCTGTTCGTCTGCTATATTTTGAACTCTAGGTTTGTTTCGAAGCGATCGACCCGGCTACCCGTCTGTTCGTCGACTCCGAACGGTGACGAGAGAGGCAGGACCGACGGCAGAGCCGTGAGGAACGACGATGATGCCCGACGAGGATGAATCAGACCCGCGCCCGACGCTGTCGGAGGCCTTCATGTCCTCGCGACTCGGTCTCGCGACGGTGTTCGACCATTCCCCCGACGTGGTGCTCGTGTCCACGTCCGACGGCCGGATCGTCCACGCGAATCCCGAGGCGTCGAGGACTCTCGGACTCGACGGCGGTGAGCACGGGCCGCCGGACGAACCGACCGTGGACGCCGTCGTCGTCCCCACTCCCCCCACGACGCTCACGGACATCCTCTCGGCTGTCCAGCTCCACGGAACTTGGCTCGGCCGAACAGAACTGGTGCATCACCTCACAGGAGAAAGGCTCGCGGTGTCCACCTCAGCATTCGCCGTACGCGGCCACGACGACGACTCGTCCCTGGTCGTCTCGATCCATCGCGACGCCTCTGCACAGAATGCCGACGACCATCTCCTGCAGAAGGCTCTGGACGCGTCGACCTTCCGGGCGTCCGAGCAGCGGGTCGTCGCCGAGCTGAGCAGGCTCGCTCTGCGCGGCCGGCTCGACGACCTTCTGTCGGCGGCCACCGACGCCGTCGTGACGCTGTACGGGGCGCGGTGCGCCGTCATCACCCGCGCGCACGACCTGCCTGCCACTCTCGAGATCGTCGCCGCCACGGGGGACGACGCACCGCACGATCTGTGCGCCACCGGACCGTCCTCGATCACCGCGTTCGCCAGCCGATCGGCCACCCGGATCGTGTGGTCCGGGGACGCGCACGAGTCCAGGTTCGACGTCGCCGCCCTCGTCGCGGGTGGTGTCGAGAACGCGGTCGCCGTGCCGATCGACGGCACCGGCCAGCCGTGGGGTGTGTTGACCGTCCTCGGGGTCGACTCGCGCTATCTCTCGTCCGCCACCGGGTCGTCCGTGCCGATCATCGACATCACGACGGCGGGGCCGCCGATTCTGGTCCCGGACAATCCGATGCTCGACACCGGCGCCCTCGACACGGTGTCCGACGTCGTGTCCGCAGCCGTGCATCGTGTCGGCGTCGAGAGCGAACTGCGCTACCGCAGCCTCCGGGACCCGCTGACGGGGCTCCCCAATCGCGCGCTGGCGTACGACCGGATCGAGTCCGCCGTCGAACGGGGCGTCGCGAAGGCCACCACGACGGCCGTCATGCTCATCGACCTCGACGACTTCAAGTCCATCAACGACGGGCTGGGGCACGAGGCGGGCGACTCGGCTCTGGTGTCCATCGGCAACCGCCTCACCCGGGCATCGCGCCCCGGCGACACCGTGGCTCGCCTGGGCGGCGACGAGTTCGTGGCGGTCTGCGAGAACCTCTCCGGTCCGGAGGAGTCGATCGCCGTGGCGCAGGCCTACGCGGACGCCGTGCGGGCGGCCATCGTCGTCGACGGCAACGAACTGCGCATCACCGCGAGCATCGGCGTCGCGTTGGCGGACGACACCGTGCCCGGCACCGAGCTCATCCGCCGCGCCGACGTGGCGATGTATCGCGCGAAGGACACCGGTCGCGGGAACGTCGCGGTGTTCGACACCGACGATCGAGAGCACCGCCGCAACCAGTTGGCTCTGTCGGCCGATCTCCGGTCGGCTCTCGACAGCCAGATCCTGACGCTCGCGTACCAGCCCATCTTCGACATCGCGACCGGCCGCATCACCGCCGTGGAGGCACTCGCGCGGTGGCAGCACCCCACCCTCGGCTCGGTGAGCCCGGAGACCTTCGTCCGGATCGCCGAGCGCACGGGCCAGATCAACACCCTCGGCCTGTGGGCTCTGCACACCGCGTGTGTGCAGGCGGCGGAGTGGCAGGCCATCTCGGACGTCGGCGTGCGGGTCAACGTCAGCGCCCTGCAGCTTCGCCAGCCCGAGTTCGTGGCCAGCGTCGCCCGCCTCCTCGCCAGTTCCGGTCTGCCGGTGGGCCGACTCGGCCTGGAGATCACCGAGACGGTGTGGCTCGCGGACACGGCGCAGGTGCGGGACGCCCTCACCGAACTGCACGAGATGGGCGTGTCCATCCTCCTGGACGATCTGGGCAGCGGCCACAGCTCCGTCACCTACCTCAGCCGGTATCCCGTCATCGAGGCGTTCAAGATCGATCAGACGTACATCCAGGCCATGCCGGGCAAGCAGCCCGAGGCCATCGTGTCCGCCATCGTGTCCCTGGCACACGCGTTCGACGTCGCCGTCGTCGGCGAGGGTGTCGAGTCACAGGCCCAGTTCGACCGTCTGCGGGACAGTGGTTGTGATCTGGCCCAGGGCTTCTGGCTCGCCCACCCGGCCAGCGCGAACGAGGTCACCTCGATGCTGCTGGAGCGACGCGCCGGCTGACCGTCATCCGGCCGGATCGGTCCTGGTGGCGTCGCGCACGAAATCGGCGGCCACCTCGCCAACTCGCACGTTCCGGCGCTGCGCCTCACGCGAGAGCACGTCGAACGCGGCGTCCGCGTCGAGACCGCGCATCGCCATCAGAATGCCCTTGGCCTGCTCGATGGGGGCGCGTCGCGCCATGGCGTCGCGCAGTCCGCTCACCGTGGTGGTGGCGTCGGTGTAGCGAGCATGCTCTCCGATGGCCCGTCCCACCGTGGTGGTGAGGCTGTCCAGGATGTCGGCGTCCATGTCGTCGAAGGCGTCGGCGGACGAGCCGTACAGGTTGAACGAGCCGATCACGCCGTCGAGAGTCCTGATAGGCGAGGCGAGGAACGAGTGCACACCCTCGGTGCGCGCCGCGGCCGCGAACTCCGGCCACCGCTGCTCGGTGCTGTCGCAGTCGACGACGATCGTGGTGTCGGTACGGGACGCCTCGAGGCACGGACCCTCGCCGGTCTCGTACTGCATCTCGTCCACCGCGAGGGTGGTGCTGTCGGTGTAGACCGCCGTGTACGTGGTGCCGTCGTAATCGATTGTCACGCCGCAACTGTCGGCGCCTCTGATGACGTCGTGCGCGAGATCCACCGACCGCTGCAGCAACTCGCCGAGCTCGTCCGTGTCCTCGATGCGTCGACCCAGCGAGCCGACGATCTCACCGAGTCGTTCGGGTGTCAGGCCACCTTCGGCCCGCCCTTCCGTGTCCATTGCACCATTCGATCACACGCCCGCCGATCCACCGAGGCGTGTTCGGCACACTCCGTCGGTCCGTGCGTAGTCTGAGGTGCGGTCGGCGTTTCGGTTCGTCGACCCTCGGGTAGTTCCCCGGACGGCATGCAGACCAGGCACGCCTGTGGGAGCTTCCCATCGAAGATGTCCGCGCGTCCCGTCACATCGGAGGAACAGTGGATCCGGAAGTTCAGCACGAACCCAGCGAGATCACGTACGACGAGAGTTTCTACCCGGCCAGGCCTCGCCCACTGAAGCCGTCGGTGCGTCGTGCGTACCGCACTGCGGGCGCGCTGCCCCAGGGTGACGCCGACGCCTCCAATCCCGAGTACGTGTCGTGGCTCGTCGACCGGTCGATGCTGCACGATGCCAAGCTGATCGCGGAACAGTTGTCCGGCAAGGGCAGCATGTGGCAGAACCCCTACGCGTCGCCGGATCCGCGCGGAGCCGTCGAGCGCGCACCCGTGTGGTTCACCGCGTATCCCATCTCGCTCATCGCGGCTCCAGGACAGAGCTTTCTCGGCACGCTCGGCGACGAGGCTCTGTGGCAGGTGTTCTCGGACATCGGCATCACGGCCGTGCACACCGGCCCCGTCAAGGAGGCCGGCGGACTGCACGGGTGGCATGCCACACCGTCGGTCGACGGCCACTTCGACCGCGTCAGCATGCAGATCGACCCGGCGTTCGGCTCCGAGGAGGAGTTCCGGCGGCTGTGCGTCGTCGCGTCCGCCTACGAGGGCATCGTCATCGACGACATCGTCCCCGGACACACCGGCAAGGGCGCCGATTTCCGATTGGCGGAGATGAACGTCTCCGACTACCCCGGCATCTACCACATGGTGGAGATCGAGCCGCAGGACTGGCACCTGCTCCCCCGCGTGAAGGCGGGCCAGGACTCGGTGAACATCGATGCCGAGTCCGAGGCCAATCTCGCTCGTGCCGGGTACATCGTCGGCCAGCTCCAGCGCGTCATCTTCTACGAGATGGGCGTCAAGGAGACCAACTGGAGTGCCACGCCGGTCATCCGCGGAGTCGACGGGGTCGAGCGCCGCTGGGTGTACCTGCATTACTTCAAGGCGGGTCAGCCCTCCATCAACTGGCTCGATCCCTCGTTCGCCGGTATGCGCCTCGTCATCGGCGACGCCTGCCACTCCATCGCGGACCTCGGCGCCGGCGCACTGCGTCTCGACGCCAACGGGTTCCTCGGAGTCGAGCGCCGGACCGAGGGTCCGGGATGGTCCGAGGGCCACCCGCTCTCGGAGGCCGCCAATCACCTCATCTCCAGTGTGGTGCGCAAGATGGGTGGCTTCACCTTCCAGGAGCTGAACCTCACCATCGACGACATCAAGGCGATGGGAAGCAGCGGCGCCGATCTGTCCTACGACTTCATCAACCGCCCCGCCTATCACCACGCGCTCGTCATGGGGAACACCGAGTTCCTCAGGCTCACCATGAATCTGGCGCGGGACCACGGTGTGGACACCGCCTCGCTGGTGCACGCGCTGCAGAACCACGACGAGATGACCTTCGAGCTGGTGCACTTCGCGACCCTGCACCGTGAGGACGAATTCTCGTACGGCGGCGACGTGATCAAGGGCGGCGATCTGGGGGACCAGATCCGCGCCGAACTGTGCGAACGACTCACCGGCCGGTGGGCGCCGTACAACCGCACGTTCACCAACAACGGGATCGCCTGCACCACCGCGTCGGTCATCACGGCGTCGTTGGGCATTCGCGACCTCGACCGGATGGACGACACCGACATCGAGACGGTCAAGCGCGCCCATCTCATGCTGGCCATGTACAACGCGCTGCAACCGGGCGTGTTCGCGCTGTCCGGCTGGGATCTCACCGGCATCCTCCCGGTGCCGGCGGAGGAGGTCGCCGATCTCATCCGTGAGGGCGACACCCGCTGGATCAACCGTGGGGCTCACGACCTCATGAACACCTCGCCCGACGCCACCCGGTCGGAGTCCGGGATCCCCCGTGGCCGCAGTCTCTACGGCTCGTTGCCGGAGCAGATGAAGGACTCGACGTCGTTCGCGCGTCAGCTGTCCCGCATCCTCGATGTGCGGACGAGGTACGGCATCGCGACGGCCACCCAGCTCGACGTCCCGTCCGTGTCGCACAAGGGGCTGCTCGTCCTGGTGCACCAGCTGGGCAACGGATCCATCTCGGCGACGGTGCTGAACTTCACGGGCGACGAGATCCACGCGACGGTGCAGTCGAAGCACCTCACCGGCGGGGCCACGGTGGTGGACCTGTTCACCGACCAGGACATCGCCGTCGTCGACGAGCTGGGCAGTTTCCCGATGACCCTGCAGCCCTACCAGGGCGTCCCGGTGATGCTCAGGGGCTGATGCCGAGAGGTAGCCGGGGAAGGTTAGGCTAACCAGCATGCGAGTGGCGATGTTCGGCTATCAGACCTGGGGACACACGACGCTTCGGACGGTCATCGAGTCCGATCACGAGGTGGTCCTGGCCGTCACCCATCCTCCCAGTGAGCACTCGTACGAGTCGATCTGGTCGGATTCCGTGGAAGATCTGGCACGCGCCCACGACGTGCCGGTCCACCTCGCCCTCACGCCGGACGATGCGCTGCGCGTCGCGTTGGAGGAGGCGAAGCCGGACATCATCGTCGCGAACAACTGGCGCACCAAGCTGCCCCGGTCCATCTACGACATGCCGCCGCACGGCACCCTCAACCTGCACGACTCACTGCTGCCCCGGTTCACGGGTTTCTCCCACGTGATCTGGTCGCTGATCAGCGGCGCGGCCGAGACCGGCCTGACCGCGCACCGTATGGACGACGAACTCGACACCGGCGACGTCGTCATCCAGCGGTCCGTTCCGATCGGCCCGCGCGACACCGCGACCCAGTTGGTGCAGGCGACCATCGACCTCATTCCCGAGGTACTGCTCGAGGCGCTCGGCGCGATCGAGAGCGGTACCGCGGTGTGGACCCCGCAGGACCTCTCGCAGCGGACGTTCTTCCACAAGCGTGCGGACATCGACAGCCGTATCGACTGGACGTGGCCGGCCGAGGACATCGACCGTCTGGTCCGCGCTCAGTCCGACCCCTACCCCAACGCGTGGACCCATCACCGTGGCCGTCGGCTCCGCATCGTCGAAGCGCATGTGTCGCAGGGCATCTACGGCGGTACACCCGGTCGCGTCTTCATCCACGAGGGTGACGGCATGGCGATCGTCTCCGGCCCGAACGCCCACCTCGGCCGTAACCGAGCGCTCGTGATCGACGCGGTGCGCACCGAGGACGACGACCGCACGATCCCTGCTGCGGAGTACTTCCCCCGCGGCGGCGGGTACCTCACCGACGCTCCCTGACGTTCGGTTCCGGCAGGTCGGGCGAACGGGATCACGAACGGGTCGGGTCGAGTACATTTCACCTGGAAGCGGGTGACGGGGGCTGGTCACGAGGACGGTCTACATGGCGAGAATCACCGGTCCCGGTTCGTGGACGGACCGTGCGCAGCACTCACGGACGGTGTGGCGATCCACGGCACGCGCGGGTGATCCGGTGCGCTCCGACCTCGTCATCGTCGAAGGACTCGCCACCATCACGGCACTCTGCACGCTCCTGTTCGGCGCTGTCCTGGTCTGGATGACGACGGCCGACGACTACGCGTTCTCCTGGTGGTCGAAGACCTATACCTTCGGGGTCACGGTGACCGCCGCAGTCACCTGGTGCGCGTTGCACACCCCGCGTGCCGGCATCTTCTACCGGCACACGGACGCGGTAACCCTGGTGGCCGCGATTCTCGTCGTCGGCAGTCCGGTCCTCGCCTATGCCAGCGCGGGGTCTGCTTACCCGGCCTTCGGACTCGTTCTGGCCATCGTGGCCTTCGCCGGAATACTCCAACGTCGCGCCCACATCGTCACGTTCACCACGCTGGCGGTGTGCGCGTGGACGGCGTTGGCGGTGGCTCACGGCACCGACGTGAGCGTGCAGACCTTCGCGGTGTCGGTGCTGCGAACCGTTCTCGTCGTCGCGGTCATCCACTATTTCCGCATGAAGACCATCGACCTGCTGTGGGAGAAGTATCGGATGGTCGACGAGCAACGTGCCGCAGCCGACTCCCTGTCGCACGTCGACGATCTGACCGGCCTGGCGAACCGTCGCGGCCTCCAGCGACGTGCGGCGACCGAACTCGATCGGTGCCGACGAGAGTCTCGGCCCGTGAGCGTTCTCTACCTCGACGTGGACGGTCTCAAGGATGTCAACGACACCCTCGGGCACGATGCCGGAGATGCCGTACTGGTACGACTCGCCGAGATGCTGGGGACCGCGTTCCGCGGCAGTGACATCGTCGCCCGCGTCGGCGGTGACGAATTCGTCGTGGTTCTCCCCGACACGGACCGGACCGTGGCGCTGGATCTGGGCGCGTCCATCCGCGATCTCTCGATGACCACCGAGGTGTCCGTCAGTGTCGGACTGGCCGTGTGGAGTCCGGGACCACACGCGCCGGATCTCGACGACCTGACGAGGCGCGCCGACAACGCGATGTATCGGGTCAAGTCACGGCGCTGAGCGGCGACGCGGGAGCCGGGGTACCCGTTTGGCTCCCCGACGCACGGGTATCGCCACGACATGCCGGAACAACGCAGTGGGCTCGTCGTGGCCGTGACCGGAGCGACGGGAAACCTCGGGACCTCGGTCGTCGACGCGCTGGTCGTCGACCCGGCGGTCTCCGCGGTCCGTGCGATCGCGCGGCGCTCGCCCGTGCCGACGAACGGTCGTCCGGCGTGGGCTCCCGCACGGACGACGTTCGTCGAGGCGGACATCGCACGGGACGACCTGGTTCCGCTGTTCGACGGAGTCGACGTCGTCGTACACCTGGCGTGGCAGTTCCAGCCGTCGCGCGATCCGGTGCAGACCTGGGACGTCAACGTCGTCGGCGCGATGCGGGTCTTCGACGCCGCGGCGGCGGCCGGAGTGAGCGCGTTGGTGCACGCGTCGTCGGTCGGTGCCTACTCCCCGGGATCGAAAGACGTTCGGGTGACCGAGGACTGGCCGACGCACGGCTGGCAGGGCGCGGCCTACACGCGCGAGAAGTCGTATCTCGAGCGTGTGCTCGACCGGGTGGAGACGCGGAATCCCGACCTCCGGGTCGTCCGGATGCGCCCGGCCTTCGTCTTCGAGGCGTCGGCGTCCACGGAACAGCGTCGACTGTTCGGCGGACCCTTCGTCCCGGCCCGGCTGGTGCGACCCGCGTTCGTCCCGGTCTTCCCTGACATCGCGGATATGGTGTTCCAGGGAGTGCACTCCCGCGATGTCGGACGAGCATTCGCCGCGGCGGCGGTGCGCGAGGTGTCGGGCGCGTTCAACCTCGCGGCGGACCCCGTCATCACCCCGGCCACCTTCGCGGAGATTCTCCGCGCGCGGTTGATCCCTCTGCCCGCGTCCGCGGTGCGACTCGCCCTCGATGCTCTGTTCACCGCACGCCTCGTTCCCACCGACCCCGGCCTGTTCGACGCGGTGCTGCGGCTTCCCATCATGGACTCCGGTCGCGCCCGCGACCTGCTGGAGTGGGCGCCTCGACACACCGCGCAGGACGCTCTCGCCGAGTTCGTCCGCGGCGTGCACGAGGTGGACGACGCCCCGACCCCGCCGCTGTCCGCGTGACCCGGCGGCGGTTTGCGTCGGGTGAGTGCGGGTAGTCCGCAGTCCATGACCCGAGAGCAGACGACGGGTGACGACCCGGCCCACGCGGACCCGGACGATCCTCGAAAGCCCGATTCACCCACCGATCTCACCAAGCCGTCGTTCTTCTACGTCCTGCGCAAGACCGCGCGCGAGTTCTCCAAGGACCAGTGCACCGATCTGGCCGCTGCTCTCACGTATTACGCGGTGCTGTCGCTGTTCCCGGCTCTTCTCGCCGTCGTGTCCCTTCTCGGCGTGTTCGGGCAGGGCGAGCGCACCGTCACCGCGGTGCTCGACATCGTGTCCGACCTGGGGCCCTCGTCCGCCGTCGACACGCTGCGCGGACCGGTCGAGCAGCTCGTGCAGGCGCCCACCGCCGGACTCGCCCTGATCATCGGTCTGGCCGGCGCCCTCTGGTCGGCGTCCGGCTACGTGGGCGCGTTCGGCCGCGCCATGAATCGGATGTACGAGGTGGACGAGGGCCGACCGATCTGGAAGCTGCGCCCGGTCATGCTGGTCGTCACTCTGGTCGGCCTGATCTGCATCGCTGCAGCGGGACTCATGCTGGCCGTCAGCGGTCCCGTCGCCACGGCCGTGGGTGACGCGATCGGTGCCGGCGACACTGCTCTGACGGTGTGGAACATCGCGCGGTGGCCCGTCGTCCTCGCGCTGATCGTCCTGGCCGTCGCGATCCTCTACTACGCCACACCCAACGTGCAGCAGCCGAAGTTCCGATGGATCAGCACAGGGGCCGGCATGGCCATCGTCGTGTGGATCCTCGCGTCCGTGCTCTTCGGTTTCTACGTCGCGAACTTCAGCAGCTACAACAAGACCTACGGCTCGTTGGCCGGCGTGATCATCTTCCTGCTGTGGCTCTGGATCACGAACCTCGCTCTGCTGTTCGGGGCGGAACTCGATTCCGAGCTGGAACGCGGCCGCCAACTCCAGGCCGGCATCGAGGCCGAGGACCATCTGCAGCTTCCACCGCGCGACACGCGCGTCTCGGAGAAGAACGAGGAGACCGATCGCGAACACGTCGAACGTGGTCGCGCCCTGCGCCTCTCCCACGGCGAGGACTCGTCCGCCCGGTAGCGTGGTGGTGACACGGGCCATGGGAGCCCGGAGCGAGGGCGGTCTGCGCGAGTGAGTGACACGGGGGCGGGCGCGCTGGTGGCGTCCGCACGCCGAGCGCGTCGGCAGTGGCGCGACAGCGCTCACGACGGCGATCCGGTGCGATCGGACGTGGTGGTCGTCCAGGGCCTCGCCGCGATCTGCGTGCTGAGCACCGTCCTGTACGGAGCGGTGTTCCTGTGGGTGGTGACGGACCCCGACTACGCGGTCCACTGGTGGGTTCAGTCCTACAACCTGCTGGTCGCCGCGCTCGCGGCCACGACGTTCTGGGCACTGCACACGCCGCGGGCCGTGTGGTTCTACCGTCACACGGACGTCGTGACGTTCGTCGCCGCAGCCCTGATCATCGCCAGTCCCGTTCTGGGCAACGCCGATGCGGATTCCGGTTTCCCCGCCTTCGGACTCGCGCTCTCCATCGTCGCCGCCGCCGCGCTGCTGCAACGACGATGGCACGTGGTCGTCGTCGTCACCGGGGGCGTACTGGCCTGGATCGCCCTTGCCTCGGTCAACGGGATCGGAGACGTCGGGGTGCGCACCTTCGCGGCCGCGATCGTGCGCACCGTTCTGGTGGCGGGGTTGATCCACTACGTGCGGATCCGCACCATCGGTCTGCTGTGGGAGCGCTACAGGTCGGTGGATCGAGCACGCGCTCGAGCCGATTCGCTGTCTCACCGAGACGACCTGACGGGGCTGCTGAACCGGCGCGGTCTCGCGCGGGGCGCCTCGCCCGCGCTCGCCGACTGCGAACGTGATGCCGTGCCCGTCGGTGTCCTCTATCTCGATCTCGACGGTCTCAAGGAGATCAACGACCGAGCCGGCCACGACGCGGGCGACACGGCGCTGGTACGACTGTCCGGCATTCTCCACAGAAGTTTTCGCTCCGACGATCTGATCGCCCGCGTCGGCGGCGACGAGTTCGTGGTCGTCCTCCCCGGGGCCGGCGAACAGGAGGTCCTCGACCTCGGGGCGACCGCCCTCGACGGGCTCGGCGCCGCGCAACTCTCCGTCAGTGCGGGGGTCGCGGTGTGGAACCCCGCCCCCGGCGGTGTCGGCCCGGACCTCGACGAACTGATGAGGCGGGCGGACAACGCGATGTATCGCGAGAAATATCGGCGTTGATCGGTCTCGTCCTGCTCGTGACTCCGAATTCGGGGTACTGCTCTGGGACGCCGCCGGTCACATCCGCGGCGTCGACGGCGTCGAGAACTGGCGTCACCATCGACGGTCTCGGCCGTCGACTCTCCGGACGCGCGCCGACGTCGGCAGCGCGTCGATACTCGAGGTGATCCATGACCCAGTCCATCTCTCCCACCGATCGTCGATCCGCCGGGACGATCCTGATCACCGGCGCGTCCAGCGGTATCGGCCGCGCCACCGCCCCCCTCTACGCCGAGCGCGGCTGGTCCATCGTCGTGTGTGCCCGTGGCCGTGACGGTCTGGCCGCCGTGGCCGACGAATGCCTGCAACGCGGCGCCGCCGCGGTGGCCGTCAAACCGGTCGACGTGGTGCGCGGCGACGACGTGACCAAGGTCGTCACCGAGGTCGTCGAGCAGTTCGGCCGCCTCGACGTCTGCGTGCACTCCGCCGCCGTGATGTCCTACGGGACGTTCCTCGACACCCCGGCAGAGGTGTTCGATCACGCCGTGTCGGTCGACCTGCTCGGGTCCGCGAACGTCGCACGGTCGACGCTGACGGTGTTCCGCGACCAGGAGCACGGCCACCTCGTGGTCATCGGCTCGTTGCTGGGCCGTATCGCGGTGCCGTGGATGGGCACCTACGTCACGTCCAAGTGGGGGCTGCGGGGCCTCACCCGTGTTCTCCAGCAGGAGGTTCGGCAGTATCCCGGCGTGCACGTCAGCGCCGTCGCACCCGGTGCCGTGAACACGCCGATCTACGAGCAGGCCGCCACCGTCGTCGGGAGAGCAGGATCGCCGCCTCCCCCCGTCGCGGAGCCCGAGGTCATCGCCCGTGCCGTCGCGGCGGTCGTCCGGCGCCCACAGCGTGAGCGGGACGCCGATGCGGTGTTCGGCCTCGTCAACAAGTTCGCGTCGGCGGGCTACTCGCTGGTGCCGGCGGTCTTCGATCGACTCGTCGGGCCGTTGATGTGGCGTTTCGGCATCGCACGCGAGCCCAAAGACGATTCGGAGGGCAATGTATTCCACTCCAGGACCGCACCTCCCCCGCGGAAAGTGACCGCGCGGACCGGAGACCGTCCACACTGAGTCCATGACCACCCGACGCCGGTTGCCCCCACAGAAGCTCGGATCCCTCATCGGCGCCGTCTTCGGACTCGTGTTCGTGGTGGTCAACTCGGCGTCGTCGCCGACACTCCTGCGTCTCGCGTTCTGTGTGGCCGCTGCGGCGGCCGCGATCACCGTTCTCGTGGGAATCGCGCGCAATCCCGTGGCCACGGTGCCCGCGGGTGCCACACCGTTCGGACGCGGTTACGTCGTGATCGTGCTCGCCGAGGTGGTGCTGCTCTTCGTCGGCATCCGCATCGTGGCGGGGCCTCTCGGACTGCCCGAGGCCGGGGTCGCCTGGGTGGCCGTCGTGGTCGGCGTGCACTTCGTCGTCCTGGCGCGCCTGTGGCACCTGCGACTGTTCGACGTCCTGGGCTCGGTGCTGACCGTTCTCGGGGTGCTCGGCTTCGTCCTGGCCGTCGCCGGGGCGGACCGGATGTGGATCGACATCGTGGCAGGAGTCGCTTCGGGTGCGGTGCTCCTGGAGTTCGCGCGCCGAGGAGTGCGTCAGAGACCGACCTTCTCCAGCGCTTCGTCGTAGATCAAGGCCGCCTCCGACTCCGAACGGCCCTCCTGCAGCGCGCCCACGTAGACGGCGGACACCTCCTTCTCCACCGCCGTGTACTTCGCGAGCCACTGCTCGGCTCGCACGCGCCAGTAGCCGATGATGTCGAAACGGTCGACGCCCATACCCTGCTCGCGGCGCACGTACTTGCGGACGGCACGCGAGTCCGCGGCCTCCCCCGCGAAGAAGACGTAACCCTCGCCCGGCGGGAACTCCCACGCCTGCACCGCGTCCGGCAGCACTCCGGGACCGTGCCCGTTACCGGACCCGACGCACCACTGCACTGTCACCTCGGCCGCCGACTCGAACGTCTGCACGTCGGCCTCGTCGAGAACCTCGACGATCGCATGGGCCCGAGTGTTCGCGGGCAACTCCTCGAGCACTCGGCCCAGCGCCGGAAGCCCGGCGAGATCCGCCGCGAGGAGGAACCACGCGGTGTCCGCCGGCGGCGCGAACCAGTGCCGCGGTGGAGTGACGACCACGACGTCGCCCGGTCGCGCCGACAGCGCCCAGGAGGCGGCCACCCCGCCGTCGTGGGCGACGAAGTCGATCACCAGCTCACCGGCGTCCGTCACCCGTCGCACCGTGTAGTTGCGTCCCTCGGGACGGGTGGCGTCGTCGTGGTACCACCACACCCCGTCGATACACTGCATGGCCGGCGGCCGAGCGTCGCCGGGAGCCGGGAAGTAGAGCGCGACGCACTCGTCGGCCACACCGGCCGGGCGGTACCGGCGCAGGTCCTCTCCGCCGAAGGTGAGGCGAACGAGGTTGGGGCTCAGTGTCGTCCGGTCCACCACCTCGGCCCAGTAGAAGGTCGGCTCGGTGTCGTCGGTCATCGTCGGTGCTCCCGCAGTCGAGGTCGTCGTTCCGAGTTAGGTTACCCTGACCAGGCCGGGTGTGGTGGTGCCAGGACGAGGCGATTTGGTGGTCGACGGGTGCCATGGGTTAGAGTCTCTTCTCGGCGAGGATGCATCCGAGAGGGTGCTGTCGGAGCCACGAACATTCCCCCATAGCTCAATTGGCAGAGCATTCGACTGTTAATCGAAGGGTT
>SXGS01091228.1_pt1 | contig 21264 bp, 13 predicted proteins | sample 3174681 | NCBI WGS metagenome assembly SXGS01 (sample SAMN11356861, study PRJNA531348) | freshwater metagenome | isolation source: freshwater sample F1-80 | place: China: Fuxian Lake, Yuxi | collected 2017-12-25 | reverse complement strand
GGGCCCGGACGGCCCGCCGCGTCCTTCCTACGGCGACGGTCCGGACGGTCCGCCCCGCGGTCCCTATCGAGGACCTCCCGGCGGCGGATTCGACGGTCCGCCGCCTCCGCGGCAGGGCGGGGGATATCCCCCGCGCGGCCCGGCCGATGGTCCTATGCGTCCGCCTGATTCTCCGCCGGCCGGTTACTCTCCGCCTGCGCGGCCTTCGCCGCGCGACGATTAAGAGCCGCAGCATGATCGACGATCTGGTGCATGGAGCGCTGTCCCACGTCGGGGCGGTCCGCTCGGAGAACCAAGACCGCTGCGACTCCTACGTCGCCGCGGATCGCTCGGATGTCGCACGCCGCGGCAGCCTTTTCGTCGTCTGCGACGGAATGGGCGGCCACAACGGAGGCAGCATCGCGAGCGCGACGGCCGTCGAGGCGTTGGTCGAAGCTTGGCGTCGAAGCGAGGGTTCCGGCGTCAAAAGACGGCTCTCGCACTCGATCGATACGGCGAACGCGGCCGTGCGCTCGAAGGCCGCCGCCGACGTCTCGCTCCGCAACATGGGTACGACTTTGGTCGCAGTCGCGGTACGGGGTGACCGCGCGCAAGTCGCGCACATCGGCGACAGCCGCTGCTACCTCTTCCGCGACGGCAAAGTCGAACAGGTCACGCGCGACCATACCTACCTGAACGATCTCATCGAGATCGGGCTCCTCACGCCGGAAAAAGCCAAGAACCATCCCGAGCGCAACATCATCACGCGTTGCATCGGCATGGGCGACACGCTGCAAGTCGACTTCAAAAACGTCGCGCTCAAAGCCGGCGACCGGATGCTTCTCTGTACCGACGGCCTCTACAATTACCTCGAGGGCGAGGAGATGGCGAAAGAGGTCGTGGCGCGTGAGCCCAAGGAGGCGGCCGAACGGCTGGTGGCGATGGCGAACGCCCGCGGCGGCGAGGACAACATCACGTGTATGGTCTTCCGCATCGTGAAAGCGGAACCGCTGCCGGAAGGCGCGGAAGACGAAGATACTCCGTTTCTTCCGCCGACGACGGTCGTGTCTTCCGATCCCTCGGCGGCGACTCCGACCTCGCCGACGCCGACCTCGGAATCGCCGGTCTACACCCGTGCGACGACGCGTTCCGGTCCGGACGTCGGTCGCGAACTCACGCGATTCGAAACGGCGACGGGGCCGCTCGCGAGGCCGCGCCGCCGTATCTCGCCGCTCGTCTGGGGCGTGATCATTCTGGTGCAGCTCGTCGTGATCCTGTATTTGTTGAAGACTTCGATCCTTTGATCGGCGGGCGACACCAATGATCGGCAAGCGCGTAGGGCCTTGGCTCATCGTGGAAGAGATCGGCGACGGCGGGCACGCCTTCGTCTTCAAGGGCGTCTCCGGCGACGAAGAGGTCGCCGTGAAGATGCTCAAGCCCTCGGCCGGGGCGGAGGATCATCTCGAAAAGCGGTTCAAGATCGAGGCGGAGGCCCTGCGCACCCTCGACCATCCGAACATCGTCGGATTCCGCGACTACATCTTTGAGAACGGGTACCACTATCTCATCCTGGAATACATGGACGCAGGCTCGGCCGATCACCTGCTGCGCACGATGGGACCGATGGACGCCCGCTACGCGGTACCGATCTTCAACCAGGTGCTGAAAGGCGTCGCCGCCGCCCACTCGTTCGGCTACATCCACCGCGACATCAAGCCGAACAACATCCTTCTCAACAAGAAGGGGGAGGCGAAGCTCACCGACTTCGGCATCGCGCGCGTGCTCGGCGGCGAAGCGCTGACGAAGAAGGGGTTCGTACTCGGCACTTCCGCGTACATGTCGCCCGAGTACCTGACCCTCGGCAAGGCGACCGAGCAACTCGACGTGTACGCGCTCGGCGTCACGTTCTACGAACTCCTCACCGCCCGGAAGCCGTTCGAATTCGAACGCGACGACGAGCCGCTCAAGTCGTTCGCCGAGCGCGTGCTTAAAGGCACGCCGACGAAACCCTCCGACTACGTGCCGACGCCGCCGGAACTCGAACGCATCCTCCTGACCGCCATCGCGCGCGAAGAGAAGCGCCGATACAAGACGGCCGAGAAGTTCCGCGAGGATCTCTGCGCGTCGTTCCCCGAGTTGGTGGATCGCCCCATCCTCATCAAGCAAGGACGGGCGCAGACGAACGAAGTCGAGATCCAGAAGTTCACCCCCGCGCCGGCGGTCGCCCGCTCGCGAGGATTCTTCGCCAAGATAAAGGGCCTTTTCGGAGGCGGGGCGAAACCGGATGTCCCGACCGCCCGTGCGGCCCCGGTCGGCGCGAAGAAGGCCGCTCCGCCGCGCGCCGCGCCCGAACGCTCCGAGGACGATTCTCTACCCGGGTTCTCGGAGCACTACGACAGCCGACCGGCGCAGATGACCGAATTGTCGGAACTCGGCGCCTATCTGGTGGCGACTTCCGGCCCCGACCGCGGCAAGCGTTTCGGTCTCCGGCCGGTCTCGCGCATCGGGCGCGACCTGCGGTTCGACATCCGGCCCCGCGACCCTGAGATTTCGCGTCAGCACGCGATGATCACCTTCGACGGCGTCGGCTTCACGCTGAAGGACTTGGGCTCCGCCAACGGGTCTTTCGTCAACGAGCGGAAGCTCGCGGACGACTACCTGCTGACGAACGGCGACATCGTCCGCGTCGGTCGCACGAGCATGAAGTTCGAATCCCAACGCTCCGAAGCCTGAGCCGATGACGCCGCGGCGATCCCGCCTTCTCGGCCGTTTCGTCGCTTGCGCCGTTTCGGCGGTCGTCCTCGCGGCGACTCCCGGGTGCGCCGGTCCTTCGTTCCTTCATGTCGTCGAGGGGGAGGACGAAGGAAAGTTGGAAGCGGAATGGATCCTTTACGACCCGCCCGCGGGCCGTCCGGACGTCGTTCTGCTCAACATGGTTCATTTCGGATCGCCGGAGTTCTACGCGTTGGCGCAGCGGGAGCTCGATCGTGCGGGCGTCGTCTTGATGGAAGGCGTCCGACGATCACCGAAGGCCGGGCCTCCGACCTCGACCGCCCCGGTCCGCGCGTCCGAGCACGCCGCCCACTATGCGGGCGCCGCGTCCGAACTCCGGCTCGCGACGCAGGCGCGGAGCCTCGTCCCGGGGCCGCATTGGCGAAGCACGGATTTGACTGAGGCCGAAGTGCGGAAGAGTCCGATGTTCGAGTCGTTCCGCGACGGCGCCGACCGCTTCCGCGACGTGCTCGCCGACGCCGTGGCCGAAGAGGTCGAATCGCTCCGCAGGCGCCGTCCCGGCACGCCGGATCCGCTGCTCGAAGCTTACGTGCGCGAGGGGCCGCTCCGGGCTTTCGCCGCTCGCGCGCTCGCCGGGGCGGAGGTCGAAGAGGACGAGATCGTCATCGTCGCGCGGAACGAAGCGGCGCTGCGTGCGCTGCAGGAGACGCCGCCCTTCGTCGGTTCGGCGCTCCTTTGCTTCGGCGCGGCCCACGCCGAGCATTTCGACCGCAGGCTCCGGCAACTCGGTTTCGAGCGCCGCGAAGTCCGTCGCGTCCCCGTCTTTCGCTATCGGTTGCGTCCGTCGTTCCGGATCCGCCGCCGTCCGGGGATCCCGGCATGACTTCGCGGCCTAAAAAGCCGAGCGTCGATCGCACCCTCGCGGCCGTCCTGAAGCTCCTCTCCCGCGGCAAGCCGGAGGAGCGGGCGGGCGCGGCCTTGGTTCTCGGGGCGATCCGGCCGTCCGAGCCCGCCGTCGAGAAGGCTTTGCTTCGGGCCTGGCGCATCGCCGCTCCGTCGTCGGCTCCGTACGTCCTCGACGCGCTGGCGAAACTTCGGACACCGGCGGCCGCGCGGCTCCTCGCCGGGCTCTTGGAGGAGGAGGGATGGAAGCAGGAGCAAGCCGTCCGCCTCTTGGGGGACTACGGCGAAGCGGCGTGTCCGGCCGTCCTCGCGGCATTGCGGAAGGCGGCCCCGGACCGACGACCCCCGTATTACGCCGTACTCGCGCGAAGCGGTGCGCCGGAGGCGGCTTCGGTCGTCTCAGAAGCGCTCGGGCGGGCGGGTTTTCAGGCGGCCACGACCGTCTATCGGGCCCTCCGTGCCGCGTTGCCGGACGTGCCGAAAGCGGCGCGGCGGCAGTGGAGCACGGCGCTCATCGCGCTCGCGTCGTCGTCCGCCGCCGTAAGCAATCCGACGGCGGCGGTCGCCGCGGCCAAACTGCTCCGCTACTTCCGAGATCCTCGGGCGGTCGGCGCGCTTTGCGCTTTGACCGGTCCGGATCGCCCGCCGGTCGTCCGTAGGAGCGGGTTACAGGCGCTGCACGCGACGCCGGCTTCTCGGGCGGATCGCGCCATCGTGATCGCCGCCGTAGAGGCGGTCCTCCGCGACCCGACCTCCGGTCCGGAACTCCGGGCGACGGCCGAGAGAATCCGCCGCGCCCGCTGAGATGCGCGTCCGCCGGTGCTCCGTCGGGCGGACGCACTTCCGGCCGATCGGCGCTCAGAACTGCAGCAAAGCCTGCAGATAGAACGAAACCGCAGGCTCGTTTTCGGATGTGAGATTCGGCGACGCGGGATCGGAGAAGAAGAGGAGATTCGACAGGTCGCGCGCCGTCTTGCCGGGTAGGAAAAGACCGAGGTTGGCCGCGAACTGCAGATTGTTGCTGTAGACGTAGGACGCGAAGAGATCGAACTCGTGGCCGTACGCGCCCGTTCCGTAGCCCTGATCGTCGGCCGCGGCCGCGAAGATGTAAGCGGCGCCGACTTCGACTCCTTGCGACACTTCGAACGAGACCGCCGCCTTCAACGCGTGGATGTTGAACAGCGGGATTTCGTCCATGTTGCCGTAGCGGCCGCCGCCCGGGTAATAGACGCGCGTGTGGTCGTCGCGGGCGTTCTTCGAAAGCGATTCAAAGTGCCGGTTGACGAACAGCGGCTGGAACCCGATAGCGCCGGTCGCGCCGGGTTCGCCGCCGCCCGCGTACAGGTATGCGACGGTCGCGATGGGCTTCAAATCACCGTCGTCGGGAATGCGCCAATTCGAAACGAATTCGGTGGTCCAGCCGTGGATCGAACGGCGGCCGGCCGCGCTGTCGTCTTCGCCGAATTGGAACGCCGCTTCGGCGTTCAACGTGAGCGGACCGCCGAACAGGTCGATCTGGGTGGCCTGCACCCGCGCGCCCAAGGTCCAATGGCGGCCGAGGATCGGCGGCGTCAATGCGCCGTCGAAAATGAACGCGGTGGAGCCGGTGACGAAGATGTCGTTGACGCCGGACCGGGCGTTGAAATAGAGGGCGTAGGCGTCGATCTGGACGTTGTCGGCGGGAAAGATCTCGCCGTAGAGGGCGACGAACTCGTCTTCGTCGAAAGACTTGACCGACGACGCGATGCCGGTGTCCGACGCGGCCTGCTTCGCGTAAGCGAAGTGCAATCGGAAGTCGCTTTCCAGAGAACGGTCGAGCGTCACGACGAGGCCGTCGTGCACCGTACCGTCGTAAAAGGAGTTGTTTCCGAGAATGAGTTGGTTGCCGAACTCCATCTCTTGGCGGCCGACCTTGATGTTGAGCGACTCGTCTAAGAGCTTCTGGAAGTAGAGATAACCTTGATAAAGGCCGACGTCCTCGAACGGTTCGGTCAAGATGTTGAAGGCGAACGGAACGGGGAGTCCGGCCGCGCTCGGGACGTTGATGTACGAGTTGTTGGCGAACGTGCCGTAGGACTGGAACTCGGTGAGCGCGGTCACCTGCAAGTTGCGGGGGGATTCGTCGCGCGATTCCGCGCCGTCGAGCAACTCGCGGTAAAGCACCGCTCCGAATCCGAGGCGGAAGCGGCCGTTGAAGCCGTAGCCGGAGTCGTCGAGCCCGGTGCCGCTCGGGTTGAAGTCGACGTTGTTGGCTCGAGCCTCGAAGCGCGAGCGGAACAGGCCGGTGAAGAACATGCCGCCTTCGACGGATTCGAAGAGCCCTTTCGAGGGATAGAGCTTTGAAGCATCGGGCTTCGAGTAGAGCCGCATCTTGTCGGAGATCGCCTGATCGATCTGCAGCGCCCGGTCGGTCGCCGCCATTTCGCCGAACCGGGTTTCGAGCTCTTCGATCCGTTTGTCGTAGGTGTCCCGCTGGGAAGTGAGCGCGGAACGCAATTCCCGCACCTCGCGGCGCAAGGCGTCGACTTCGCTCTGCTGTCCGGCGGCGAGTGCAGCCAGAAAAGCCAGACTCGCGCCGATCCGTTTCATCCCGCTCGACGTCATCATCGGGTTCCTTCGTGGGGCTCGGCGGCCCCGCGGCCGGCCGTAGCGTCCTTTTCCCGCATGGCGGGGTTCGGACGGCGTAGCGACGGAGTTTGACGGGAGGGCGCCCCCGCGTCAAGCGCCGAAGGAACCGAGCCGTCCCGCCCTGCCCTTGCGGCGCCCGCCTGATACGATCCCGGCCTCGGATCGGACCGCGCCGCTCTTAACCTGCTTTCGCATGACGGACTTTCAACCGGGCGACCTTATAGACGGGCGCTACGCGCTCGAAGAACGAATCGGGCTCGGCGGCATGGCCGCCGTTTGGCGCGCTCGCGACCGGTCCGATTCCGACGCCGTCGTCGCCGTCAAACTTTTGCGCGAGGATTTCCTCAAGAGGAACCCGAAGGAGGCGGCGAACAACATCCGCCGTTTCAAACGCGAGTCCGAGATCCTGAAGCTCATGGCGGGCTCGAAGCACGTCGTGCAAGCCCGGGCGGCGGGCGTGACCGAGGCCGGCGATCACTATTTGGTCATGGAACTGCTCATGGGCGAGCCGCTCCGCAACCAAATCCCGCGCGGCCAGCGCAAGATGGGGCTCCGGACGTTCGCCTGGCTCGGCCGCGGGTTGGTGCAGGGGCTGAAGGAGATTCACGCGCAGGGCGTCATCCATCGCGACCTTTCGCCCGACAACATCTTCGTCGTCCGCGACGCCGAGGGGCTGCCGTCCCCGAAGTTCCTCGACTTCGGCATCGGGAAGGGCGCCGACGGCAAGCTCGATCAAGTGACGCAACTCGTCACCATCATGGGCAAGCCGCAGTACTTTTCGCCCGAGCAGGCGCGCGGAGGCGAACTCGGTCCGGCGTCGGACGTCTTCTCGCTGGTCGTCATCCTCTACGAAATGGCGTCCGGCGGTCTGCCCCTCGATCTTCACGGCCTGCCGCTCGTCGCGTCCGTCAAACGGATCGTCGGCGATCCGCCGAAGGACCTCGGCGCGACTCCGGGCGGCGCACGATTCCCCGCCGAGATCCGCGACATCCTCATGCGCGGCCTCGCGAAGAAGGCCGAAGATCGGCCGACGCTCGACGAACTCTCGGCCGCGTTCGTCGCGTTCTCCGATCGCCTCGATCGGGGCGAGGAGTTCGGCGACGGCTCCGGCGCCGCAGGGTCCCCCGACCGCTCCCGGACCGCGGCGTCCGAGATGGCGTCCGGCGAAGGAGTGCCCGTCACTTCGGCCGAACCGTTCCTCACGCCGTCTTCGGTGATGCCGCGCGAATTTAAGACGGGCGAACTCTTAGGCCGTTTCGAGGTCAAAGAGCGACTCGGTCGCGGCGGAATGGGCGAGGTTTATCGCGCGTTCGATACGGTGCTCCATCGCGACGTCGCGATCAAAGTCGCGTCGAAGGTCGAGGGCGAGGCCGCGCAGAAGGCGCTGCTTAGGGAGGCGCGCGCGTCGAGCCGGCTCCGGAGCGCGCATATCGTCACGGTGTACGACGCAGGCACGCAGGCGGGCCTGCCGTACATCGTCATGGAATACGTCGAGGGGCGCACCCTTGCGGACATCATCGAAGAGGAAGGACCGCTCAAGACCGAAGCCTTCTGGAAGTACGCGTCGGGCATCGTCGAAGGCCTCGCGGTCGCGCATGAGAACGAACCGAAGGTCGTCCATAAGGATCTGAAGCCCGCCAACATCCTCGTCGCCGGATCGGTGGCGAAGATCGCGGACTTCGGTCTCGCGACGTTCGCCGCGTCGGGTCAGAAAGGCGAGTCTCAACTCGCGGGCGCCGCGCACGGCTCCGTGCACACGATGAGCCCCGAACAGGCGGAGGGCGGCAGGCCCGTCGACGAACGCTCCGACATCTATTCGCTCGGCTGCGTCTTCTACATGATGACGACGGGCGTTCCCCCTTTCGACGGGAACGAGATCGCGGTGCTCTATCAGCACCAGACGCAGACGCCCGTTCCGCCGTCCAAAAAGGTCGCGGGCTTCGAGCCGTCCGAACTCGAACGCGTCGTCATGAAATGCCTCGAGAAGGATCCCGCGCGCCGCTATGCGTCGGCGCGCGAACTCCAACGCGATCTCGAAGTCATTTTCCAGCCGCTGACGGCCACGCAGCTCAAGCCTTGGCATCGCCGGACGCCGGTCCTCGTCTCCGTCGTTGCGGGGCTCGCGGCCGTCGTGCTGCTGCTCCTTTTCCTCAAATCCCAAGGCGAAGCCCGTACGTTCGAAATCCGGCAGGTCGCGGGCGTCACGTCGCTCGGCGACGGCGGCAAGTTCGTCACGCGCGGCGAGACGTTTCCGATCGCCTACACGGCGCGCAGCGGCGGCGAACTCGAGATCCTGATCACGCCGGAAGGTGCGACCGAGCCCGTCGTTCTGAAGCAGGCGATCGTGCGGGCCGAAGGCGCGGAATCGTTCGAGGTCGTACTGCCGAAAGTCGGCATTGCGCCGGACGCCGAGATCGTCGCGTACGATTTCGTCCTTAGGCGGGCCGACGACGGCAAGTCCGCGAAGTCCTTCCGTTTGTTCCGAGACCTTCGCCCGCCGCGGGTCCGCGTCGTCGCCTACGGCATCGAGCACGACCCCGCGGCCGGACCGATCGCGGTGTTGTCTTGGCGCGACGCCTCGATCGTTCTCCATGATCTCGGGGGTTTCAAAGGGCGCGAAGATCGCCGGATCGACGTGCGGGATCTTTGGTCGGCGCGATCCGAACCCGCCTATTCGACCGTGCCCGGCGAAGTCCTTCCGACGTCGCGTACGGTCTCCGTGACCGCGGCGGACGCCGCCGGATTCGAGACCGCCGCGACGGTGACCCTCGTGCGCGCCGCGTTGCGGCTCGATCCCGCGCCGGAAGACGGCGCCGTGTTCCGTACGACGCCGCTGCCTTTTTCGGCCGCCTTCGCGCTCGAGCCCGCCCTTCCGGGATTCGACCCCGTCCGCGAACTCGCGGAACTGACGGCGGCGGCGGTCCTACCGAGCCGGGCCGGAGGCGAGGCTCGCCAGGGCGCCATGACGCCGTGCAAAGTCGCCGACGGACGCCTCTCGGCCGCGGTGCCGTGGCCGGATCCCTCCTCGACGTCCGGGACCTTCGAAGTCGGTCTGTTCCTCGGCGGTGAGCCGGTCCTCTCGAACTTGGGCGGTGCGCGGCCGAGGCCCGGGTCGCCGAGCTTCCATTACGACGCAGCACCCCCGGAACTCGTCATCGAAGCCGACGGCTCCGTCATCCCGTCCGTCGGGGCCAAGCACGTGGTCGTGCTGCGCGGGCCGGGCGGCGTGCGCGAGCGATTGGTCTTCCGTGTCCGCGACGCGGGCGGGCGGACCGGCGACGTTCCGAGGCTCTCCGTCAAGAAGGACGGCGTCGCCGCGGCGATTTCGCCGATCGCCGACGACGGAGCCGCCCGGCTCGGAGAAGACGTCGCCGACGGCGCGACATTGTTGATCGTCGCGACGGATGCGGCCGGAAACACGGCCGAGACGACCGTGACTTTCGAACGTCGCCTGCAGCGCGTGGGTTCGGCGACGCTCGGAACCGCGGCCGTCGCGGATCCCGCGAAGGACGTCGTCTATGTGAACCGCGAGGCGCTCGACGTCGCGTTGAAAGCCGAGAACCTCGCCGCCGACGAACGGCTCTTCGTGCGCGTCGACGACGTCCCTCCGGCGACGTCCGGCGCTTCCTCCGACGGACCCTCCGTGCCGTGCACCGCGGCCGCCGGCGAACATCGCGCGACCGTCGATCTCCGCACGCGCGGAGCACCGGTTTGCGAACGCATCGTGACCGTCCTAGTCGGGCGGGACGGCGGATCTGCCCGCGAAGCCCTCGTTCGCTATCGCGTCCTGTTCGACGAAACTCCGCCGGTCGTGACCGCCGCCCGCGCGGGCGGCCGCCGGATCGCCTCCGGCGATGCCGTCACCGGACCGGCGTTCCCGTCGCTCGGCTTCGAACTCCGCGACGACGGGTCAGGTCTCGCTGCGACGACCGTGAAGACGCCGGTGAAGCTCGAAGGTCCGGCGAAGGTCGAACTCGAAGGCGTCCCCGAGCCGGGCGCGGCGCTCGTGGTCGTGAGGATCGCGGCGGACGGCGGCGTGACCGACCAAACGAGGCGGTTCAGGTTCGAAGTCGTCGCGAAGGACCGCGCCGGGAACGTCTCCGCGCCGTTCGTCGTCGTCGCGACGACGTTGCCGCGGCCGGTCTCGGTGCTCTCGTTCGCCGACGACGTCGCGTATGCGTCCGGCGTCGCCGCGCCGCCGGCGCGGAAAGCGGTCCGCGCGGTTCCGATCCCCGTCACGCTCAGACGCGCCCCGGAACTGGCGGGCTTCGCGATCGTCGCCGCTTCCTATGTCGAGGGGACGGACAAGGCCAAGGAAACGGAACTCTCGCTCGACGACGCGGCCGCGGCCGCGGGCAAAGTCTTCCTTGTCGCCGTCGAGGCACCTTCGTCCGACGCGCCGCGCGAAGGCCGCACCGTGTTTCTGCTGCGCGAACGGGCCACGGGTGAAACGCTCGGCGAACCGCTGCATGAAGTGCGCTGGCTGCTGGATCGGTCGGCCCCGAAACTGACGCTGGTTCGAGACGGAGCGCCGATCGACTTCCCTGCGGAAGCCGGCGTACTGCGCGTCGCCAAGATGTCGGGCCTGACGATCGTCGCCGACGACGAAGGCGGGTTCCCCGCGGTCGATGTCGCATCCGGCGCCGCGTTCGACGTCGCTTCGCCCTCGCCGGCTCGCACGGAGTTGCGCTTCAAGGACGAAGGCGGGGACGGGCGCCGCGAACTCCGGATCGTCGTCCGGGACGCCGCGGGCAACGAGGCTCAGGTCCGGTTCGCGGTGGAGCCCGCGCGCAATGCGCCGCAAGTCGCCGAGGCCAAGACGGCGGGCGGTGCGAAGTCCGACGCGGGCGTCCTCACCAACGCTCCTTCCGTCGACTACGCGATCGCGAACGATACGGTCGACGCCGATGCGGTGCAGGCTACGGTGACGGACTCGGGCGGAGGCGTGGTGTTCACGTCGCCGATCCAACCGCTCGTCAACGGCCGTAACGCGCTGAAAGTCGTTTGGCCGACCGCCGTCGACGGCGCCTACACGGTTTCGCTTACCCACTTCCGCGGCGCCGCCGGACGGGCGGCCGAGCCGTTCGACGTCCGCAAGTTCGTCGTCGACACGACGCCGCCGGCGCTCGTCGTCCTGGTCTCGGGCGCTCCCTTCACCGGGGAGGACTTGGGATCCCTCGGCACGACGGACGATTTCGTCATCGTCGCTTCGGACACGGGTTCGGGCGTCAACGCCGAATCCTATTCGGCGGTGCTTCTTGCTCCGACCGGCACCGGCGCCGTGCCGCTGCCTGCTCTCGCGAGCGGCGGCGCCGAACCGCGGTTCAAAGTCGGCGTCTCGGGCGCGAGCGGAAAGATCGAACTCGAATTCGTCGTCTTCGACCTAGCGGGCAATGCGGCGAAACGCCGGCTCCGCTTCGAATTGCCGGAGGTCGGCGGCGCCGGTTCGTCGGTCGCCCCGCGCACCACCCGTCGGTTGTCGGATTACTCGGCGGCCGAGATCGCGACGGCGTTGCAGACGATCCGCGCGCAGTCGGGAGTCGAACTCGTTCCGATTCAAGACGGCGGCGCGACCGCGTTCTATCTGTCGCGCACCGAAGTCACCGAGAGTCAATTCCGGAAGTTCGTGGAGGCGTATCGCAGCGACCCGGACAAGACGGCCGAGACGATCCGCGCCGCGACCAAGCGCGCCGCGCCGAAGCTCGAAGACATCGAACGCATCGTGCAGCGGGGCGGGGGCGACGACCTGCCCGTGGTCGGCGTTCCGGAGAACGTCGCCGCGGCGTTTTCCGCTTGGGTCGGCGGTACGTTGCCGACGTACGACGAGTGGCGCGGCGCCGCCGGCCGCTATCGCCAATCCGGAGCGTTGTTTCCGCTCCGTGCCGACGGTTCGGCCGGACTTTCGACCGATAAGAATTTCGCGAACTACGACACCAACCGACCGCGGGCGGTGGCGGAGCTCGGAGAAGGGCTTTTCGGTTTGAAAGGCATGGCCGGCAACGCTTCGGAATGGGTCGTCTTCGAACGGACGCGCGGCGTCGCGGGCGGTTCGTACCGCGCCGAGAGCGCGCTCTTCTTCGATTGCCTGAAGCGCGATCGTCCGAATTCCGAGAACGACGCTTCGGTGCGCAACACCATCGGAATCCGAGTGCGATGGCCGGCCGAGCGATGACCGACGAATCGGGCGAACATCGGTCGGCAAGGCCTTCCGAAGCCGCCGCTCCCGCGCCCGGGGAAGCGGCGTTCATCGTCCGTCATCTGACGGGCAGCCGACGCGGTTCGGAGGAGCGTTTCGCCGGAGGACATGTCGGCATCGGTCGCGGACGCACCAACCGCATCGCGCTTGACGCCGAACTCGACCGTACGGTGAGCGCGCGGCACGCCGAGATCCGCGCCGAAGGTTCGGCGCTCGTGCTCTACGATCTCGGCAGCCTGAACGGCACCTACGTCAACGGCCGCCGGGTCCGTCGCTCCGAGTTGGCCGACGGGGATGAGATCGGCCTCGGTCGCGAAGGGCCGCGGTTGACCGTACATCGTGTCGGCGGCGCGGCGGCGATGCAGACCGGCGCCGAAGTCGCCCGACCGGCCCCGGCGGCGGCGCGCAAGCGACCGGACTCCGATCCGCCCGCATTGCGGAAAACTCCGCGCAGCCGTCCCGCGCGGATCGCGATCGCCGGCGGAATACTACTGCTCGTCACGGCGCTGATCGCCGTTTTCTTCGAGTTGCGCGGTCGAATCGACCGCCTCGAGCGCGGCCCGGAGGCCCTCGGGACGGGCGAACCCGCCGTACGCCGTCCGGCGACCGCCGTGCTGTCGGTCGTCGGCGTCTTCGACGAAGGCGGCGGGCGGAGCCGTTCCGTCGCTCTCGGCGCGGCCGTGCATGTCCGACGACGGACCGCGGCGACGACGGACGTCGTCGCGGAAGCGGCGGCGCGCTTCCTCGCGGGCCGGCCGGACGGCCGCATCGAAGTCCACTCCGACGGCGATCCGCCGTCGACGGTCGTCGTGACCGGGCGCCGCGGCGTTCGTGCGGACTCGGCGCCCGCTTCCGTCGTCCTGCTCGAACTCGTGCACGACATGGGCGCGCCTTCGGCCGGACTCGGGGCCGGGCCGCCGCCGCGGAAGCTCGTGCTGCGCCGGGCGTTCTTCCCGGATGAATCGGCCGCGTTGGAAGAAGCCGTGGATGAAGACGGCCGACGCGCGGCGGTCGCGAGTCGGGCCCCGTTCCTCAGGGCGGCGTTCGGCGCGGGCGAAGCGGGTTCCGGAGTCTTCGACGAAGACGGCGCGCTGCGCGGTCTGCTGGCGGGACCCGGCCGTCCGGGGCTCGTCGTCTCCGCGGCGTTGATCGAATCCGCGTGCGATCTGCTGGAGACGACGCCGGCTTCGCCGCTCCGCTAAGTCCTCGCTTCAATCCTGCGGAGGATCGGCGACCGGGGCGGAGTCGGGTTTCGCGGCGAACACGTCGTAGCGCAGCAGCCGGCATTCGAGTTGGCCGTTCATCGCGGGATAGCGGCGGGACGCCTTCATGCCGACGAGCCGCGAGAGTTCGGGCGCTCCGCAGAGAACGAACGCGGTCGAACTCGGGACGCGTCGCAGATATCCGCCGAGCGCCTTCCATGAGCCGCCCGGGTCGCCGCCCTCTTCGAGTCGGATGCCGTACGGGGGATTCGTGTAGATGAGCCGCGCGCCGTTCTCCGGGGTTCGTTCGGCCGCATCGGCTTTAACGAAGACGCAGGCGTCGGCGACGCCCGCCGCCTCGGCGTCGCGCCGCGCCAAGGCGACGGCGCCGGGGTGCCGGTCGGATCCCTCGGAGCGGAAGGGGACGGACGGGATCGCTTCGGCCTCGATCGCCCGCCTTGCTTCAGAGAACGCCGTCCGGTCGAATTCGGGCCGCCGGACATAGGCGTAGTCGCGGCCGATCAATCCGGGCGCGCGGCGGAGCGCGATCATCGCGGCCTCGATCACGAAGGTGCCCGAACCGCACATGGGATCCGCGATCGGTTGCGAGCCGTCGTATCCGGTCAGGAGCAAGAGACCCGCCGCCAAAGCTTCGTTGAGGGGGCTCTTGGCCGTCCTCGCTCGATAGCCGCGCTTGTGGAGCGACTCGCCGCTCTCGTCGCGCCAAAGCTCGGCCGAGTCGCCGCGGATGATCGCTTTGACGAGCAGGTCCGGGCGGTCGCCGTCGACGTCGGGCCGGCCGCCGGTATCGCGCCGGAGGCGGTCGACGAGGCCGTCTTTGACCACGAGCGCCGCGTAACCCGTGTGGTTGAAACAAGAGTCCCGCGCCGTCGCCTCGCACGAGATGGTCTGGCCCGTCCGGAGATGGCGGCGCCAATCCACGGAAGCCGCGAGGTCGCCTAAATCGCGGGAGTCGTTGACGCGTCCTCCCGCGATGAAACTCGCGATGCGCACCGCGGAGCGAAGGCGGAGCAAGGCGTCCGAGAGGACGCGCGCATCGCCGGTGAAGTTCACGCCGCCTCGCCCTACGCGGACGTCCTCGGCGCCGATCTTGCCGAGTTCGGCGACCAACGCCTCCTCGAGGCCGAGAGCGCAGGCCGCATGGAGCAAGATCGGGTCGCCGCGCATCGGAACCCGCTTAAGTCCGGGGGATGAGTTCGACGCCGTAGCGCCGGCCCACCACGACGAGCGACGCCATGCCGCAGAACAATCCGTGCTCCGCGACGCCGGGAAGCCCGTCGAGCGTGCGGGCGAGGCCTGCGGGGTCCTCGATGCGGCCGAACGCGCAATCGAGGATGCGGAAGCCGTTGTCGGTGAGGTAGGGCTCTCCCGCCTTCATGCGCAACGAGGGTTTGCCGCCCAAGCGCTCGAGGAGGCGGGCGACGACGGGTTCCGCGAACGGAGCGACTTCGACGGGAAGCGGGAACGCGCCGAGTTTCGGCACGAGCTTCTTGGCGTCGACGACGACGATGAAGCGGCGGGCGAGGGAGGCGACGATCTTCTCGCGGAGATGGGCGCCGCCGCCGCCTTTGATGAGTTCGAGCGCCGGGTCGACTTCGTCGGCGCCGTCGATCGCGACGTCCAAGGACTCGACTTCCGCGAGCGGCACGAGCGGGATTCCGGCGGCTTCGGCCCAACCGCGCGTGGTCTCGGACGTGGGGACTCCGCGGATCTTGAGACCCGCGCGGACGCGCAGCCCCAAGGCTTCGACGGCGTACTTGGACGTCGATCCGCTGCCGAGGCCGACGAGCATGCCGTCGTCCACGAAGTCGGCCGCGCGATATCCCGCGCGGCGCTTCTCGGCTTCGACTTCGGACAGGACGGGTTGGTCGGTCACAGGGGCTCCGAACGGCTTCAGCGGAGAGCGGACAATGCGGTTCCGAGACGCGGCAGCGCGGCTCGGATGTCTTCGACGCCGACCGCCCCGATCGAACAACGGAACCAGCCGTCGTCCTCGCGATAGTCGAACGACTGGAACGGCACGACGCCTAAGCCTGCCGCATCGAGCACGTATTTGCGGACGTCCTCGTTGGTCGCGAGCCGGACGCCGGCGGGCGTCGTGCGCCCGACGACGTCGAAACGCACCGTCAGGTAGATCGCGCCCATCGGGGCGATCGCATCGACGCGGACGCCTTCCGCCTTGAGCGCCATGAGTCCGTCGTAGAGCGCATGGAGCCGCGTGCGGGCCCCCGCGATGAAGCCGCTCTTAAACGCCTTGACCGCCGCCGGGTCTCCGAGGAACGCAGCCGTCGCGGCTTGTTCGGGGCGCGGCGCCCAGGCGCCCACGTGGCCCAAGGCGTCGGACATGCGTTTCATGATTTCGGGCGGACCGACGCCGTAGCCGACGCGGAGTCCCGTCGCCGAGAACGCTTTGGACAGCCCGTCGACGAAGACGACGTACGGCGCGATCGCCGGGACGAGCGACACGGGATCGTGATGCTTGACGCCGTCGAAGGTGAGGGTCCAGTAGACCTGGTCGTACATCACGTAGAGCGGCCGCTCGTGAGCGCCGCGTCGGCGGTTCTCGGCGACGACCATCGACGCGATCTCACCGAGCGCGTCGGCCGTGAAGCACGTGCCCGTCGGGTTCTGCGGCGAGCAAAGGGAAAGAAGCCGCGCACCCTTCAAGTGCGGCTCGATCGCCTTGGCGGTCGGCAGGAAGTGCGTCGCAGGGGTCGTCTGGATGCGGACGGCCTTCGCGCCGAGCAGGGGGCAGTAGTGGTTGTTGTTCCATGACGGCACGGGGTAGACGACGACGTCGCCCGCGTCCACCAAGGTCCGGTACGTGCCGTAGATGATCGGCCGCGCACCGCCCGCGACGAGCACGCTTTCGACCGGGTACTGCAGCCCGAGGTCGCGTGCGAACACGGCCGCGATGGCGGCGCGGAGTTCGGGCAGTCCGTTCGACGGCGGATAGTTGGTCTCTCCGCGGTCGAAGGCTTTGAAGATCTCGGTCTTCAAAGCGGCGGGAATGGGGAATTGTTGCGGCGAAAAATCGCCTACGGTGAGGTTGAGGACGGCGGCGCCCTTTTGCTGCAGTGCGCGGATCTCGCCGGCGATCCTGAGGATCTCCGAGCCGATCAATCCGACGGCGACGTGCGAAAAGAGGGTGTCCGGGCCGCGTCCTGTCGTGAATTCGGGCGTCATCATGCTGCGGCGACGTTACTTAAGCCGGGCCGTCTCCGCGAGGGGCGGACCCTTAGCGTCGGACGGCGAAAACGAGATAGTCGCCGGAGACGAACGGTTCGGCGTAGGCGCGCGCAGCGAGGGCGACGGCCGCGTCTTTCCGGTAGCGATGCGTGAAAAAGACGAACCGGTCGCCGGCACGGGGCTCCGCCCGCCATTGAGCGTAGACGGCGCCGAGCGCTTCCGGCGTCGAAATCCCGGGCATGACGAACCCGGGAATGTAGAAGAGTTCGGCCGAGAAGGGCTCATTGGTCGTCCCCGCGTCCTTTGGTCCGAGGAATGTCCGGACGGCGTTCGCACGGTCCTTTCGTTCCGGGCCGGCGTGGTCCCGGCGCATGGATTCGGAAGTCGCTACGCCGACGGCGGCCGCCGCCGCAAACAGCACGAGCGCCGATCGGGGCGGGCTCTTGCGGACGGCCGCACCGGCGAGCGCCGCGACGCCGGGGAGTCCTTCGTAGAACCAAAATTCGTGGACGACGAATCCTTTCGGGTGCGCGACGGCGTGCAGGACGCCGGGCAAGAGGAGCGCCAAGGATGCCGCAGCGCTGCGCTTGCCGTCGCCGCCGGAACGGAACAGCCGTACCGCTCCGACGACGGCGAGCGGCAGAAACGCTCCGCACAGGAACGCTTGACGGCCGGCGGCCGCCAGAACCTCGGGGCCGGACGGCGCCGCCGCACGAAGCTCCGCCGCGGTCTCGGAGAAGCGGCGGAGGAATCCGGCCGCACCTTCGCCCGTGACGACGCCCGCGTGCAGGACGAACGCCGCGAGGGCGAGCGCCGTCGCGAGACCGTAGGCGAACAGGTCGCGGAGCGATCCTTTAAGCCCGCGTCCCATAGCGAGCCCGACCGCCGCGACGGTCGGCGCGGTCCAGAGTCCGCCCCAGTCGATCAGCGCGGCGAAGAGGCACGCGGCGAAGACGGCGGCGTCGGCTGATCGCGACGGACGTTCGAGCCGACGGAGTTGCAGCAGGACCGCGGCCAAAGTCGCCGACACGACCGCGCCGTCGACGTTGACCATCGGCCCGTAGTAGTGGCCGAGCGGCGATGCCGCGAACGCAAGCGCGGCGGCGCCGCCTCCGACCGGACCCGTCAGTCGCCGAACGACGGCGCCGAGGAGAATGACGGCCGGAAGCGCGAGCGCCAGCGCCGCGAGCCGAAGCGTCCGCTCGGTGCAGCCGAACGCCGCGGCGGCCGGATAGAGGAGCAGCGGGTAGGTCGGCGGGTGATTCAAATAGAAGAAGACGTGCGGGCGATCGCCCGGAAGCGCGCCGAGCACCGCGCCGCCGTTCACGTAGCCGAGTCCGAGCCTAAGCCAGTGCCGGACGGCGTTGCCGTGGTAGAAACCGCCGTTCGCCCCGCGGAAACCGTCCTCCCACGGGTCGTCGATCCCGACTAAGCCCCCGGCGAGAAAGACGAGGACTGCGGCCGCGAACAGCCCGGCCCCGAGGCGGCGGTCGCGCGCCGTGGACGCCGGTTCAGCCGCCAAGAGATTTCTTCATCTCGAGGAGCATCGACCGTGCGGCTTGGTTGTCCGGTCGAAGGCGCAGATAGGACTCGACGTCCGCGATCCCGCCTTTGACGTCGCCCGTCTGTCCGCGTGCGATGGCGAGCATCAACAGGTCTTCGGGTGTTTCGGTCTTCTCGGCCAGGAGCGGCGCGAACCGAGCGACGGCGCGGTCGAACGCGTTGAGCTTGAACCAAGAGCGGGCCGACGCGAGCGCGATCGTCCGCATCGGCAGGAGCCCCATGTCGACGGCGCGGTCGAGATGCTCGGCGCTCGAGACCAAGAGGTCGCGCGATTCCGTCGATTGACCTTTGCCGGCGTCGACCAGAACGTTGTGCTCGCGAAGGTAGTAGCGGCCCGCCGTGTCGTGGTACTGGACAAGGAACGAATGCGCGCCGAACGCGACGAAGACGGCGAGCGCGCCGCCGAGCAGGAGTCCTGCGCGCGTGGGACGCCGCACTTCGGTCAGCTTGACGTTCTGGATCGCGGTCGGTCTCCCGAGCAGCATCTTCCATAAGACGCGAAGGGAGAACGATAGGATCGCCGCCAGCGCGAGCGCCATCAGGAAGGGGACTTGGTCGTATAGCGAGCGGAACGCGAAGACCGCTGCGGCGAATACGACCGCCAGCACGAGTTCCTCGGTGAGCGAGAGATCGAACGTCCGGCGCGGCTTGGCGGGGGAGGCTTTCGTCAGGACCGCGGGAGGCCCGAAACCGACGTAAAGAGCGTCCTTCGGGCAGACGTCGACGCAATCCATGCACTTCATGCATTGGGGATCGACGACGGCTTTGAAGAGCCGGACCTCCTCGTGCACGCGGATGTTGCTCGTACACACGGCCGTGCAATGACCGCAGCCTTCGCAAGCGTCGGTCACGCGGACGCGCATCGGCGCGAACCGATCGACGACGCCGAAGAGTCCGCCGTAAGGGCAGCCGTACGTGCAGAATCCCTTGTTGCCGAGGAACCAAACGATCAAGGGACCCGCCGTGAACAGCGTGAGCAATCCCATGGTCCAGCCGGGGAACGTGCGCCAGACGTCGTCGGTGAAAAGGTGCGGCTTCCAATCGGGCTTGCGATAGACGTCGAACCACGTCGCCGACGTCGGCCAATCGAGGATGCGGCGGAGCAGATCGGGGACGAAGTCCGCGAAGTTCACGTATCGCTTGAGCGTCGGCCAGACGAACATGTAGACGCCCGCGATGAGCGGGACATAGGCGAGGAGCCGGGAGCGGAACGGCCGCGGCCGGACGCCCGCTTTGGTCATGAGCCATCCGCATGCGTCTTGGAGGGCGACGACATGGCAGCCCCAGCCGCAGAAGAACCGACCGAAGACGAGCGTCGCCAGCAACGCGAGCGCGAAAAGGATGAAGCCCGCGTTTACGTAGCCGAGTTCGAGCGTCTGCATGGATTCGCTGGGCTCGACCGGCGTCAGCGTCGTACCCGCGATCTTCCAATGCGCGAGATGGAGAAAGGCGGCGACATGAACGCCGACGAGTACGAGCCCGCGGATCTTCGTCTTGTTGGAAACGGCGATCGGACCGCAGGACCCGGATTTTTTCGCCGTAGTCTTCCCGGCGGTCGGAGCGGAGGCGTCGTGTACGGAGCTCATGGCGCGCGGACTCTACGGCGCCGCGCGGAGGACGTCCGGCTTTCGCGGAAGCCGGAGGGTGCGTACAAACGCGGCGAGGAGCCTCCGCCTTGCCCCGCATCGACACCGTCCGCATCCGCATCGAGACCGGCGCCCAAGGCGCCGATCAACCCGTTCGCATCCGTTTCAACAGCTTCGAACTGCCGCTGGTCGTGAAAAGCGGCGGGGCCGAAGCGGGCCGCACCTTCGAAGGCGAGTTCGGTCTTCGCAGCATGGCGCATTCGTGCACCTTGCTCGGGCCGAAGAGCGCGCCTTGGGAGATCCGGGCGCTGCGAGTGAGCTACGACTACGGCGCGGTGCAGCCGACCGACGTCTGGGAGTTCGGCGCACGGACGCTCAAACCGGGCGAGGAGTGGAATCTCCTCGAAAAGCCGCCCGAGACGTTCGACGTCTGACGGGCGGGCCCGGCCCGCCGGGAATCAGTGGTAGTAGGGGTTCGCGCCGGCCGTGTGGTCGGTGACGTCGACGACTTCGAGCACTTCCGGGACCTTGTCTTTGATCGCCTTAGCGACGCCCTGATAAAGGGTCGCGGCGGAGGACGAGCAGCCTTGGCAGCCGCCGCCCATCTTGAGGACGATCGTCTTGTCGCGGATTTCGACGATCTCGATGAAACCGCCGTGGCTCGCAACGGCCGGGTTGACCTCGAAGTCGAGGACCTTCTGCACCTTCTCCCGAATCACTTCTTCCGGCGGGAGCGCCGAGACGTAACCGGCTTTGATGAGCGGTGCGCCGGAATGAATCGCGGCGCGGACGGCGGCGCCGCATTCCTTGGCGAGGGTCGCCCACTGGGCTTGGCCGTCTTGGGTGACGGTGACGACCGGCCCGGCCACGACGACGCCGGAGACGTGCGCGATGGCGAAAAGCCGCGCCGCGACTTCGGAGTCGGAGGCCTCAGCCGCCGAGGTGAAGTAGGCGGTGCCTTCGCCGTAGATGACCCGGTCGACCTCGAACGAGCACTTTCGCGGATTCGGGGACAGCTTGGCCGTGATGCGGATGACTTGTTCCACGTCGGTTCTCCGGCGTGCGGCGCCGTGCGGGTTTGACGATTCGATCCGGTCGGTTGTACGGCACCCGGGCGGGCTTTCGAGACATGGCGACCCCAAAAACGAACGCACCCGGGAAGGGGACCTTCCCGGGCGCGTCGCGATCTTGCGATCAGCGGGCGATCAGTAGCTGCGGCCGCCGTAGCCGCCGCCGCCGCCGCCGTAGCCGCCGCCGCCGCCGC